>Ga0307373_10002600_pt1 | contig 32287 bp, 34 predicted proteins | sample OX2MG_FD_202534 | JGI IMG/M metagenome (GOLD analysis project Ga0307373, IMG submission 202534) | Soil microbial communities from Risofladan, Vaasa, Finland - OX-2 | ecosystem: Environmental > Terrestrial > Soil > Coastal area > Acid sulfate soil | place: Finland: Risofladan, Vaasa | collected...
GGCCGGAGTCGACCGGCCCATCGTAGCGGGGAGTGAGGAAGTGTGGGGACATGTTTCCGACCTCAGCTGCAAGCCACTGATTTCAATCGGTGGTCGTTGACGGTTCTCCGGTCGTCCCTCTTGGCCGCCCCCGCAGGTGCAGGCCGCGGATAGGACAGACGGCGGTCCGCGCGGGCAGAGGAGCAGCTTCCAGCCGAGGGCGATTCCGCGTTCTGGTCCACCCTAGGGGCCCGGGTACGCCTCGATCCATGCGGCCTTCGTAGGCGGTAGCGCGAAACGAGGCTAAGAAACCGCAGTCTAGCGGGCTCGACCCTCCTCGACGGGCGGGAGATGGGATGACCGGGGTCGCTCCGCTCCCTGCGGTCGGCGCTCGCATCCCGCCTCTCCACCGGGAGGTTCTCCGGCAGGCCCGCGGCGCCTGCCTCCGATCCGCGGTCGGGCGGAGTGCGCGCCTATCCCGGCCGCTTCAAGAGCCGGTGACCGGTGGGGCGATTCGCCCCGGTTCACTCTCGATGTCCCCGAACGACGATCCGATCATCATCGTACCTTATGATCCGAGGTGGCCGGAGGAGTTCCGCGCGATCGGGACGGCGCTGCGGCTCGAGCTGGGGAAGGTCGCGACGCGCATCGATCACGTCGGATCGACCGCCGTACCCGGGCTCGCGGCCAAGGACGTGATCGACATTCAGATCTCGGTCGCCCAACGGACGGCCGAAGGAGGCATCCGCGGACCGCTCGAGACCCTCGGGTATGTCTTCTACCCCGCGAACCCCGACCGGACCCAACTGTTCTTCCGTGAACCGGAGGGGCGCCGCCGCACCCACGTTCACGTCCGCGCGCAGGGCAGCTTCGACGAGCAGCTCAACTTACTGTTCCGTGACTTCCTGAGGGCCGAACCCGCGGTCGCCCAGCTCTACGCCTCGGAAAAGCGGACGCTGGCGGAGCGTTTCCGGAACGACCGGGAAGGCTACGTTGCAGCCAAGGAGCCCATGCTCTGGAGCCTGCTCGTGCGGGCCCATTCGTGGTCTCAGAAGGTGGGCTGGTCGCCTCCGTCGAGCGACGCGTGATCGGGGCGATCCGAAGTACTAGCCGCCGCGGCTGAAGTCGATCGCCTGGGCGTCGACCTCGATCCCATCGGCGCGGATCCAGTACGGCTGGATCGACCGGGCGTGATCCGTGCGCCGCATCTTCAGTATCCGCAGCGAGAGATCGATCCTCCGGCCTTCCGCTGGGGTGGAGTAGCCGAGCAGGATGACCCCATCGGCGACGTACTCGGAGAGACCGTCGCGGCTCACCCCGGGGTGGCGCGGGTCGGCCTCGGCGGTGAACACCGTCGTCGCGCCGGAGGCCCGGCACGCTCCGGCGAGGGCGAAGAGCGTCTCGCGCCGGCCCGTCTCGTCATCGCTGAGCATGTGCAGCAGCGAAACCGAGTCGACCACGATCCGCCGCGCCTTCATCTTCGCGAGCTCGCCCGCGAACTCGCCGCGGATCCGCTGGATGCTCTGCTTCGTCTCCCGAGGATCGAGCCGGATCACATTGAGCGTCTTGCGCTCCACCGCCGCGTCGACCGGCCAGCCGAACTGCCGGGCGCTCTCGAGGAGTTGCGGGACATCCTCCTCGAGGGAGAGGAAGACGCCCGTCTCGCCGCGTGCGACCCCGGCCATGAGGAACTGCAGGCCGAAGCAGGTCTTCCCGGTCCCCGGTAGTCCGGTCACGAGCACGACGTGCCCGGCGGGGAGACCCCCCCGGAGCATCTGGTCGAGACCCGCGATCCCCGTCGGGACCTTGGGGTGAGGCGGCTCAGATCCGCTCATGCTGCGTGGTCACCAGCCCCGTCAGGTGATGGACGCGGACGACGAACCGGCCCTGGTATTCCTCGGCGAGGTGAGCGAGCACGGGCATCGATTTCTCGATCAGGAGCACGCGCTGCCGGTGGGTCCGATTCGGCGCGGTCGTCCAACGGAAGGCGAACACGGCATCGACCGAGTCGATGATCGCCTCCTCCGTGGCGGGCGCCGCGACCCCTTGGGAGAGCAGGAGGTAGACGATGCCGCCCCATTCCTTCGCCCGGCGGCGCAGTCCCTTCACGAGGGTCAGGAGGTCCCCGGGCTCGACGCCCCGGCGCACGAGGAGATCGGTGAGGGAATCCACGATGACGAGGTTCGATTGCCCTCCCGGTTCGAGCGCGTTGGCGAGAGCGGCGAGAGGTCCCGCGTCGGCGCTCCCACCCCGAGGGCCCCCTCCAAGGAGCGGACTCGGTACGGCGGCCCACGCGGAGGGAACGACGGTGTCGGCGAAGTACGCGGAGGAGAGATCTCGGAAGGTGAGGTGGCGCGTGAGCGCGTCCGGATAGCTCGAGTCGAACGCGGCACGCGCCTCGTCGAGTATCTGCTCCTGGGATCGGGTCAGGCTGACGTAGAGGATGCCGTCCGGGTAGACGAACGGGCCGGGGGCCGTGCCGAGGTAGATCCGGTGCTGGGAGGGATCCTCGCGGTGCTGCATGAGGTGGACGGCCGAGGTCAATGCGAACTCGGGGTGTCCCGCTCCGGGCTCTCCGAGGAGCAGAATGACCGATCCCGCCGGGACCCCGCCCGTCAGGTAATCGAGGTCGGGAACCCCGGTCGGCGCTCGGGCGGGTCCCCGAACGGCCTCGGAGGGCGTCGCAAGGACGGCGCCGGGGCCCATGAGGAATGGCCGGGGGGACTCGAGCGCCACGAACCTAAGCTCCGCGCGCTTCCAACCCCGATGCTCAGTATTTGTAGGTGCGGCTCCACTCGCGCCCGGGCTACCCGCTCGAGCCGATTTTCAGGAACTCCCGGAGCAGGACGGTCGCGTAGGCGCCCTTTGGGAGCGCGAACCGGAACCAGACTCCGTCTCCTCCCTCCGCCGAAGGGTCCGGAGAGATCCCGATGGGAGGCAGAGCCAGGGTCGCGGGACGCCACGATCCTGCGCTCGAGATGTCGGGGGTATGAGGAAGCTCGAACTCCTTTGGCGTGACCCGTTCGTCGGCGAGCACCCGATCGGCGAGCTCACCCGCCCGACCCGGGCGTCGCGGCGTCTCGAACCCGATGAGCGGGCCGGCGACGACCGCGCGTCCGCGGTGGACGAGATCGGCGCATTCCGGAACATTGTCTCGATCGACCGGGATCGCATCCTGCCCTCGCATTGTGCCGTCCCGGCCCACCCGCAGGATGTAGTCGCCCTCCTCGGGCACGTCCAGTGGGATCCCGAGTGAGCGGCGCAGGCTGACCCAGCGATTGAACAGGAGGGATTGGTAGGCATGGACGAAGAGCAGGCGAAGTTCGCGATTGAGCGCGCGGAAGGCGCGTTCGGGCGGATGGCCGTGGGCCAAGTGCTCGAGCATCGAGCGCTCGAACCGGTACTCGCGGGGGAAGTCGCGGAGGGCCCGCACCGCGTCGTGGTCCGCAGCATAGGCCGCGCGGGCGGGGGATCGGGAGGGATCGTCCCCGAGAGGAATCCGTGCGAGGTAGATCTCCACCGCCTCGTCCACTCGACCCTGAACGAGCGCGCGCCCGACCTCGTGGGTCACCGGACGGACCTCCCCGAAGCGCTGCAGGCCGAAGAGGTCCGGAAAGCGGCCGGCCTCTTCGAGCTCTCGGCGGACCGCGCCGTACGCCAGCACCGTCTCCTCCGACGACATCGGGAGGTCCGAGACGCGGATCTCGAACGAGTTCCCGTAATGGTGCCCCAGGGACAGTCCGTCCCGAGCTCGGTACGCCTCGAGGATCGTAGCATCGGCAAGATGGAGATCGGCCGCGGGCAGGGGACCCACGTAGGAGAACAGTCGTTCGGTGAGGGCGCGCCGATCCTTGGTCCCGGCCCACCGGACCGAATTCGGAGCGAGGCCGAGCCTGCGGGCGAGCGCGCTCGCGAGTTCGTGCTGTTCCCAGTTCCGGCTCTCGATCCGGACCACGACGAAGCGCCCGTCCGGTTCCGGAACCGGGTAGGCGGAGATCTCGCGTACGCGGAAGGATTCAGGGTTGGCTTTGAGGGTCCCCGGCACGCCGGGGGCGCGGGTCGCGTAGAACGCGAGCCCCACCGCCCGTTCATTCTCGGGGGGCTGGAGGTCCGCGCTCACGGCCCGCGCCACGAGGGGGTGGGTCTTTAGGGTGCGTGGCCGAGGTGGGCGGTCCGCGTAAGGCGCTTGCGGGCACGTGCGCGTCGCCTTCCCTCTGCGCATCCGAGGAACCGGGCTCGCTGGCAGCAGGCTCCCCGCGCGGCGGAGCGGTCGTTCCGCGAGTGTCGCGGCCCCAGCTTCGACGGGGGGCGGCCCGGTACGGTACGCGGAAGGAATGGTAGGGGATCGGGGCGAGCATGGCCATCCCGAACAGAACGATCCCGGCCGCGAGCGAGTAGGTGAGACCGACTCCGTAGGTCGAGAAGAGGTACCCTCCGGCCACCGTGCCGAACAATCCGCCAAGCCCGGCGATCGCGTTGTACAGGCCGAGAGCGCGGCCGCGCGCCGATCGACCGACCAGCCGCATCAGGAACAGCGTGCTCGCGGTGCTGATGAACGCCCACGTGACTCCGAGGAGGGCGTTCAACAACGTGAACCAACCCGTGAGCGCGGGACTGCCGTGTCCGAGGAGGATGTAGATCGGCCCCCACAGGAACAGGAGCATCAAGAGGACCCGGCCGAAGAGCGAGCCCAAGAACACCGACTTCGGCGAGCGGGCCTCGACCGCCCGGCCCGATTGGAAGAACAGTGCGGTCGCCGCCGCGCTGGACCCGAGGTAGACGATGAAGATCGACGCGTCGGACAGCTGAGCGTTCTGCCAGAGGAAGACCGGAAATGGTCCGTAGAACATGTCGAAGCCGACGCTCATCACCCCGAGGGCCGCGAGGAAGAGGACCTCGCGTCCCTTCAACCGCTCGACGGGACCCCGCGCGATGTCGACGATGTTGAGCACGCGCGAGCGGAAGTGGCGATAGCGTTCGACGACCCCGCGATGCAGATTGACGAGCTCGGCGACGGCACGTCGCTCGATGCGGCTCGTTGGCTCTTCGATCCAGGCCCACGCGATGATCGCGCCGACGACCGCGAGGATCCCGGAGAGGACGAGGAGCCCCGTCATCACCTGGACGGCGGACTGGTTGACCCCGATGACGAACAGCCAGACGATCCCGATGGCGAGCCCCACCGTCGTGCCGATCCCCGAGATGAGACCGAAGAGACCGATGTCCCCCGGCCACCATCGCTTGTGACGGGTTTCCAACAGGAGCATCGTGCCGATCGGCGCGCTCGCGGCGCAGGCGAGCCCTTCGACGATGTTGAGCCAGAAGTAGCTGGAGAGGTCCGGAGCGAACGCGATCCCGATGATGCTGAGGCCGGTGGCGAGGAACGATCCGACGAGGAAGTACTTCCGGTGGGCGACGCGATCGGAGAGGTTCCCCCACAGGATCGTGAACGGGACCTGGCTCATGCTGCTCGCGCCGATGATGATCGTGACGGCGAACGCGGAGGCTCCGAAGTGCTGGAGCGCGAGCAGCGGGATCAGCGGCGTTGCGATCCCGTCGGAGATGGCGAGCGGGAGGTAGGCGAGGAACCAGAGATCGCTGCTCGAGGGTCGGATCGGTTGGTGGATGGTGATGTCGACCACGACCGCCGCCCAGTGCCCTTCGGACGAATGCTTCGATTTTGGGGCCGAGGCATAAAGCGTCCGTTACTCAGGAAGCAGAGCGGCGCCGGACCGCGGCACGCCTCCTCTAGGCCACGGGAACGCCGAGCTCGTGCAGGAGGGAGCGATGCTCCTCCTTGGAGATCCAGTCGACCTTGAGGTAGTCGCGCAGGTACTCGTCCGAGACATCGAACCGGCGGGCCTCTTCCACCACGAACCGGTACGCTTCGACCTCCGTCCATCGCTGGGTATACCCCACGGACCGATCGTACAGGTCGGCCCCGTCCCGACGTTGGCGGACGTGGCAGAGCTCGTGGTAGATGTCCATGAACAGCATGGTCGCCGAGCTTTCCCGGAGGTGGGCGGCGCCGACGACGATGCAGTCGGACGCCGGCGAGACCACCGGCTTCCAGCCGCGCGGAGCGCCCGGGAACTTCTTCTTCGGAGCGACGTACATCCACATGTCGTCGGCGACGAGCTCGATCTCCGTGGACCGGAACAGCTCCGCGCGCTTGTCCGCATCCGGCTCGAGCCGACGGGCGGTCGGCAGTCGATCGAGGGTCGGGAAGACCCCGAGGATCGGGTGTCGACCCATGGGGAGCTCCCGCCGGATCTCGAATTCCTTCGGGGGTTCCCCTCGCGGTGAGGCCGGCTTCGCAGAGGGAGACATCGACAGGAGCCGAACCGCTTCCCCTGATAAAATCCACCGGACGGGTTCGTGAGCGGCCGCACCCTGGGACCGATTGCCCTCCTATACCTTCGAATCCTAGCCCCGATGGAGATCGAATGCCGCCCCCGCTCACCTTTGCGCGCGTACCGGGCGTTCGACTCGGCCACGCGACGACGCCCGACGGCGCGAGCGGCGTGACGGTGGTCCGATTCGACCGCGCCCGTCCCGTGGTCGTCGACGTGCGGGGAGGAGCGTCGGCGACGTACGACATCGCATCGCTCGCGCTCGATGCCACCTTCGGACGGCGATGGGCGATCTTCCTCTCGGGCGGAAGCCTCTACGGTCTCGACGCGGCACGCGGGGTCCGGACCCGGATCCTGGAGGAGGGCGAGGGCCAACCGGCCTTCGCGAGCCCCAGCCGTGTGGTCCCGATCGCCGGCGCCGCCCTCTTCGACCTGCCGGTGGAGAGCGAGGCGATCCCGGATTACCTTCCGCTGGGGTACGAGGCGACGCGGGTCGCCGGCCGATCGGCGACGGCCTCGGGCCACGTAGGCGCCGGCGCCGGAGCGACCGTGGGCAAGTACCTGGGGCGGTCTCGGGCGATGCGCGGCGGCCTCGCGAGCGCGGCCGTACGGATTCCTCGCGGTGGCACCCTCGGGGTCCTCGTAGTGGTCAACGCGGTGGGGGCGGTGCGCGATCCTCGCAACGGCGCCTGGATCGCCGGAGCTCGCGCCCGCAGCGGTCGGATATCCCCGCCTCGGTCTGGAAGGGCAGCGGAGGGGACCGACTCGCACACCACCCTGGCTATCGCCGTCACCGATCTCGCGATCGGACGCTCCGGACTCCAGCGGATCGCAGCGAACGTCTCGGCGGGGCTGGCGCGCGTCATCGTTCCGTTCCACACCTCGGTCGACGGCGATCTCGTGTTCGCGGCCTCGACGGAGCGACGGACCCGCCTGCCCTCCGAGCGCCGCGCGGGGGAGCTCGTCGATCGGATCGGGGTCCGCGCCGCGGAACTGGCCTCCGAAGTCGCCGCTCGGGCCGTACGCCCGACCGCCTAGGGCGCTGGGGTACGCCGCATCGTGGTGCCGCGCAGCCCCCGGATCAGATCGGTCTTCGTCACGATCCCCTGAAGCGTGCCTCGGTGCGCGACGAGGACGGCCGGGATCTGGGTCAGGAGGGTCGCGAGAATGTCGGCTGGGAAGTCGGTGTCCACCTGAGGGTAGGCGCTCTCCTGGACGTCCCGGACGCGCACGCGGGAGCGCGGGCTTCCTCCCTCTCCCAACGCACGCAGGAGAGCCGCCTCCGACAGCGACCCGGTCACCTTCCCCCCTTCGACCACGGGGATCTGGGAGATCGCACGCTGCTCCATCAACTGGGCCGCAGCGTGCAGCGGAGAAGAAGCGTCGATCACGACGAGGTTGCGGGTCATCACGTCTCGCGCGGTCAGGCGGGGGGTTGCGATCCCTTCCTGGGCCTCTAGGTACGTGACGATCCGCTGGACGAGCTCGTACGAGGGCCGGATCTGACCTCGTTCGATCCGGGAGATCGTGGCGTCGCTGCGCCCCACCGCTCTCGCGAGCTCCCCCAGGGGCATGCCGAGGGCGCGCCGACGCTTACGGATCTCGGCAAGGGATTCCACAGAGAGGGAGACGGTCGGGCTCTTATGGGGCTTTCCTCGGCCCGTTTCGGCGCCTCCCCCGGCGAACGCCTCGCGTCCAAGCGAGGACGGGAGGGCCATCCACCTTCGCGCGGAAAGATACATCCACCGGCGCGACGTTGGGGGTACGCCCGATGTCGATGCCTCGCCGCACCGAATGGATCGTCGCTCCGCCGGAGATCTGCTGTCTGTGTCGGGAGCCGTTGGGCCTGCCGGCCGAGACCAGCGCCTGGAACGGACGGCCCGCCCATCGCGATTGCGTCCGGATCCACCTGATCCAGGGGGACCCCGCCTTCCGGGAGACGGGCGGGGAGGCGGACGAGGCCCCGGACGAGGGGGCGGAATCGCTTGACGGGGTCCTCCCGCGCGATGACGAGGACAACACCTTCGAGTGAGGAATCGGACCTCGGTGGGGCCCAAGGTGCCCGAATTGTCGCGCCCGGCTCGACGCAACCAATAAGAGCCTCCGCTTTCGTGGTATCCATCGGATCGGCGAGTTAGGAGTAGTACGAATGCCCGAAGTGGTCATCACCTGCGACTGGACGATGATGAGCAATCACAATGGGAAGGAGTTCCTCGGCTTCGGCACCACCACTCCGGCCTACGTCCTTCCGGAGCGCGTGTACAAGCGCCTGTTCTATCCGGACATGCCGGTCGATGAGAACGGCTTCCCAGTGGCCGCGCCGTACGGAATGCGCAAAATCGAGGCGGCGCTCATCGACGGCGGGTTCGACGCCCGCATCGTCCACCCCTCCCACCTTCACCGCTACATGCCCGGCTCGGCGAAGGTGCTCCTCATCTCGGGACACGACTACTTTGGGCTGAACCCTCCGGCGTCGACCTTCGGCGGGGTCATGCACCGCGACCCGCTCAACTGCGTCAACTTCAAGCGGATGATGACCCAGCCCGCGGTCGTCGAGGCCCGCAAGCAGGGCATGAAGATCATCGCCGGCGGTCCGTGCGCCTGGCAGATCGCCCCGCCCACGCGGATGAAGCTCCCCTGGATCCAGGAGTTCGTCGACTCGTTCGGTGGCATCGACTCGGTCGTCGAGGGCGAGGGGGACATCTTCGTCAAGGAGATCGTCCGAAAGGCGCTCGCCGATGAGTACCTGCCTCCCCACGTCATCATGACCCCGAAGGAGGCGCCGAAGGTCGAGCAGATCTCCACGATCAAGTACGCCAGCGTCAACGGTCTCGTCGAGATCGGGCGCGGCTGCTGCCGCGGGTGCTCGTTCTGCTCGGTGACCACGCGCCCCACTCGGTGGTACGGGCTCGACAAAATCGAGGAGGAGCTCCGGGTCAACGCGAAGGTCAACAACCGCAAGGGGATCCTGCACTCGGACGACGTCTTCTTCTACGGCAGCCCGAACGTGATGCCCCGCGAGGAGAAGCTGATCCCGCTGCTCCAGCTCGCGAAGCGCTACTACGAGCAGGTCGGGTGGAGCCACGTCGCCATCGCCTCGCTGATGACCAAGCCGAAGCTCCTGTCGAAGTGCGCGGAAGTGCTCATCGACGACAAGCAGAAGTGGTGGGGCGTCGAGATCGGGGTCGAGACCGGCTCTCCGCATATGGTCACCGCCGCCATGCCCGGCAAAGTCGCTCCGTTCAAGGCCTCCCAGTGGCCCGAGCTCGTGGTCCAAGCGGCGGGCCTGCTGAACGACAACCACGTCTATCCGGCGTGCACGTTCATCGTCGGGCTCCCTCAGGAGACCGAAGACGACGTCCTGAAGACGATCGACCTGATCGACGACCTCTGGGATTTCAAGGCGCTCCTGGTGCCGATGTTCTTCGTACCCCTCGGCCACCTGAAGTCCCGGGACTGGTTCCAGCGCGACATGCTCTCCGACGTCCAGGAGGAGCTGCTCAAGCGCGCGCTCACCCACGGCATCCGCCAATCGAAGGGCCTCCTCACCGAGTTCTTCGATTGGGAAGGGGCGCACACCACGGCGTATCGGTCGGCGTTCCGCGGGTTTATCGGGTTCCTCGAGCTCATCGCCAAGATGCACGGCCTGTACAGCCCGGCGAACCGGCCAGGCCGTTCGATCGAGGACCCGAACCGCTACCCGGACCGGCTCCCGATCCCCACGATCCCCGTACGCGAGTAGGCCGGCTAGGGCGGCAGCCACCGATCGGGGTCGTCCTGCGCCACGGGCCGGTGGATCGGCTTGATGGGGCGCGGCCGCATCCCGATCGTGTCGTGGCCCTGGACCGTGAGCTTGGTCTCCCGACCGTTGCTGTCGTACGCTCTCCAGCACCCGCCATCGTACGGGAAGCCGAGGATGATGTGCCGGCGCCCCCAGTTCCGAAACAGGTTGAGGTCGGCGTCCGACGGGTGCAGGGCCCCGGAGGGGTGCGAGTGGACGGTCCCGACGATCGCGAGATCCACCGGGAGCATCCAGAACTGGAAGTTCGCGTGCCGGCGACCCGCCGTCGTTCCCGGGAGAAGCAAGAGCTCGGAGATCACCCCGGGAGGATCGGCGCGCAGCATCCCCCCGAACTCGTTGGGGTAGGAAGAACCGGCGGCCGCGAGCGCGCTGTCGAGCGCATTGCGCGTGATCACGGTGGGTGTGTCACCGAGACGAGCGGTGGCTCCCGGCGCGGGCTTACGCTGGGGGCGGAACATCGGCACCGTTCGGTCCCTCCTTCTCCTCGGGGGCCTCGGCCCACGGCAGGATCCCCTTGCCCCGCAGGCGCGAGAGGTTGGTCGCTCCGAAGCGGATGAACCGAGCACGCCGCGGCGAACGGTACGCGAGGACCGAGCCACCGGGCGCGACCCGGGTCTCGACTTGACCGTCGATGACCGCGAGGGAATGGATCTCGCCGCTCGCGGGGCGGATCGTGATCGTGTGGAGCGGTTCGACCACGATGGCGCGGGCGACCGCGCGGAACGGAGCGATCGCGACGATGACGATCCCCTCGACTCCCGTCTCGACGATCGGGCCCAGCGCGCTCAGGGAGTACCCGGTCGAACCCGTGGGGGTCGCGATGATGACGCCATCCGCCTGGAGCCGGCCGATGTGGCGGCCGTCCAGGATGATGTCGAAGCGTCCCATCTTCGCCGGGCGGCCGGAATGGATGACCACCTCGTTCGTCGCATCCGGCATCGCGACGCCGGCCGCCTGGACGGCGAGCTTCATCCGTTCCTCGACGAAGTAGTACCCCCGCAGGAGCCTCCCGATCGCGGACTCGAACTCGGTCGCGTCCCGTCCGTCGACCTCGGCCAGGACGCCGACCGTCCCGGCGTTCACGGCGAGGAGCGGGACGTTGGTCCGCTGGAGGGTCGATAGATACGTCCCGTCGCCGCCGATGGCGACGATCGCGTCGGCCGTCAGGTCCGCGAGCGGTGCGCGCGGGAGCGGGGTTTCGATGGGGAGATGGGCCCCATCCGCGAGGACGACCTCCGCCCGATCCCCGATCAGATCGATCGCGCGGCGGACGAGATCGAGAGCGCTCGGCTTCTCCGCGTTCGCCGTGATTGCGATCTTCACGGGGGACCCCGAGGCGCACGCGCCTTCAAGAACTCGACATCGCCCCAGGCGAGGACGCTCGTCCGTTCCTGGACGGTGAGCGGGAAGGTGCCGATCGGATGGCCCTCGAAGTCGGAGATGCCTCCTCCCGCCTCGACCAGGATGCGATAACCGGCAGCGATGTCCGTGGCTCGGAGGTTGCGGCTCGCCGGGACGTTCTCGAAGATGTAGCCGTCGGCGGTGCCCTGGGCGACCTTGGCGATCTCGAGCGACGCGCAGCCGAGCGCGCGGATCCGGCGCGCCTGCCGGGACATCTCGACCGTTCGATCGCTCGCGTACCGACCGAGGTTCGCGAACAGGAGCTCGGTCTTCGCGTTCCAGGGGCGCACGTGGATTTGCCGGCCGTCGCAGAACGCGCCGCCTCCGCGGGTCGCCCAGTACGTGGTCCCCCGGTAGAAATCGTAGACGACCCCGGTCTCGATGCCGTCGAGGTGGTCGCGGCCGAGCGCGAGGGAGATCGCCGCGAACGGGAGGCCACGCAAGGCGTTCGTAGTCCCGTCGATCGGATCGACGACGAGCGTACGGTCTCCGCCGCGTCGCAGGTGACCGATCTCCTCGCTCAGGAAATCCCAGTCCACGGCCTCGCGATCGAGCACGGAGAGGATCTCGGCCTCGGCCACGCGGTCGAGCTCCTCGGTGGGGGATCCGTCCGCCCCCATCGCGACCACGTCCGCCCGGTGGGGCGAGCTCGAGGCCTGGATGACCGCCGCGTGGGCAGCGGCCGTGATGCGAAAGAGGATCTCGAGGTCGGGCGAGGTCAGGCCGGGCACGGAGGAGGGACGAGAGGAGGGCTCAAGACCCCTTTGGCCCCGCGGGCTCCGGGCCCTCCGCGTGCGTCCCTTCCCCGTCCCCTTGGGAAAGGGGACGAACGGTAGGCTCGCACCGGACCGGGAAGTTCACCGAGTTCGCGATGAAGCACATCTCGTCGGCCCGCGTGTGGAGCTCCCTCGCTCGATCGGGCGATCCGCTGCGGATCGTAACGGCCGGGTGAAGGGTCACGAGGACGAACCGACCCGATCCATCGGGGGCCGTTTCCATCGTACCGTTTGCCTCGTCCGAATACGTCTCCACGACGATATCCGACTCTGCGCACAGATGCAGATACCAGAGCATGTGACACGCCGACAGGGAGGCGACCAGAAGTTCTTCGGGATTGTACCGGCTACGGTCACCGCGAAAGATCGGGTCCGAGGATCCCGGGAGTTCGGGCTTTCCCTCGAAGGCGATGAGATGGTCGCGATCGTACGCCCGGTAAGCGCTCGTGCCGGTCCCGCGGTTCCCGGTCCAACGTACGCTCGCGCGATAGTAGTGCGTCATGCGTCGGGAATCGACGACGTACCTGGGATCCCGTATTGACCATTACGAGCCGGCCGCCGGGACGCGGGGAGGGGCGGGCACCCTACGCACGGAGAGGACCGCAGGTTCCTCTCGCGATCGGCCTCCTCTCGTGAGCGCACGTTACTTTAAATCACGGACCCGGCTCGCGCCGCCAATGGAGTTCCAATTCCTGGGGGGAGCGTCGGAGGTCGGCTCCCTCGGCCTCGTCGTCCGCGACGCGGGCCGCACGCTGCTCTTCGACTACGGGATGACGCCGACCGACCCGCCCTCGTATCCGCTGCGCGTGCCGAACAACGTGGACGTCGCCTTTCTCACGCACGCCCACCTCGACCACTCGGGGATGACTCCGATCCTCTCGCGGCTGCCCAAGGCCCGAGTGATCGCGACCCCCGTCACGCTCGCGGTGTCCAACCTCCTCGCGCGCGACGCGCTCAAGATCGCTCGTCTCGAGGGATATCTGCCTCCGTACCAGTCCCAGGACATCGGCTCGCTGCATGCGCACGCGACCGCCATGGGCCGCCACGAGACGTTCCGCGACCACGGGATCGAGGTCGAGCTCACGCCGGCCGGGCATATCCCCGGCGCGACGATGTTCCGCTACCGAGGAGAGAAGGATGTGCTGTTCTCCGGCGACGTGCAGACCATCCCCACGCATCTCGTGAAGGGGGCCGAGCCGCTCGAGTGCGACATCCTCGTCCTCGAGTCGACCTACTCCGGAAAGGAGCACCCGGACCGCAAGCAGACCGAGCACCAGTTCCTCGACAAGATCCGCGAGACGGTCGAACGGGGCGGCAAGGTCATCGTGCCGGCGTTCGCCGTCGGACGAGCGCAGGAGGTCCTGATGACGCTCGCAGGAACGGGGCTTGAGGTGTACCTCGACGGGATGGCCCGCGCGGTGAACTCGATTTACGCTGCTGCTCCGGAGTACCTGTCCGACCCGAAGCGATTCCGCCGGGCCATGGACTCCGTGCACGTCATCGAGCACCAAGGCGAACGGCGGCACGCCGTCCGGGAGGCCGACGTGATCGTCACGACCGGCGGCATGATGGACGGAGGTCCGGTGCTGTTCTACGTCGGGGAGCTGTATCGAGACGCGAACTCCTCGATCCTTCTCACCGGCTTCCAGGTCGAAGGATCGAACGGCCGCCAGCTCATGGACGAGGGGACCTTGACGATCGACGAGACGACGATCCGGCCCGTGTGCGAGGTCCAGAAGTACGACTTCTCGGCTCACGCCGGACATTCGGAACTAGTGGAGCTCGCTCGTCGGACCCACGCGCGCAAGGTCGTGCTCATGCACGGCGATCAGCGCGAGCCGCTGCGCGACGCCCTCGCGGCCGAGTTCGAGGTCGTGCTCCCCGAGAACGGGAAGTCCTTCACGATCTGAGCGCCCGGGGTCTACGGAAGATCGACCCAGACGCGGTCGTCGTCGACGCGGACCCGATAGGTGAGGGCCGCAGGGACCCCCCCTGCGGGCGGTTCGATCCCAAACGGATCGGCCTGGACCGCCCCGGTGCCTGCGTCGAAGGCAGCCTCGTGCAGGATACACGTCAGTCGCCGACCGACGAGCGTTCCGTCCGCGAGCGAGGCTCCGAGATGAGGGCACTCTCCCTGCAGGGCGCGAATCGACTCCCCAAAGTTCACCAGCACGATCGGGACTCCCTCCACGTCCGCCCCGACGATCTCCCCCGGCGGGACCTTCGATGCGGGGATCCCCGTATCCTTCCACACCACGGGGCTTGCACCGATCCTTTGGCTAATGGGCCGTGTGGCGCCCTCGATAGGCGATGGCGCGCGGCCGCTCCTCGTCATCCAGCGCGCCCTCTTCCTCGGGGATGGGCTCGGGTCGCGGCATCGAGCTCCAGATCCCTCGGATCCTCTCCCAGAGCTCGTCGAGACCCTCGCCGGTGGCCGAAGAGACTTGGAGGCGCTTGCTCCCCGGACGTCGGAACAGGTCGGCCTTCGTCTCGACCTCGAGGATCGGGCGGCCCGGCAGTTCCCGCTTCCAGCGCGTGAGGAGCTCTTCCTGTTCCTCGAGCGGCGGATCGGCCGCGGGGGTCGGATCGAGCACGAAGAGAACGACGCTGGCGGCCCGCTCGACGGCGGTCCGGGCCTCCGCCTCGGCCGGGTTCGCTCGGTGGGAGCGGCCGAGGACTCCCGGGGTATCGAGCACCTGCCAGCGGTCGAAGCCCAGGTCGGCGTGCCCCACGGCGATCGCGAGCGTGGTGAACGGATAGTCGGCGACCTTCGGGTGCGCCGAAGATAGGCGCGCGACCAGAGAGGACTTCCCGACGTTCGGGAACCCCGCGACGACGAGCGTGGGGGCGTTCGGGTCGAGCCGGGGCCGGTCATCTCGGAAACGATCGATCTGCTTGAGCCGGGCGAGGTCGGCGTCAATCTCGCGAACATGGCTCGCCATGCGACCATAGAACCGGCGAACTTCGACCCCGAGCTCGTCGGCCCCCGCCGCGTGATGGACGGCCCGTTCGGAGTCCCGTTGCAGACCGCGGATGCGGTCCACGGCACGTCCGACTCGGGTGAGCGATCGATCGAGGGTCCCCTCGCCGAACCGTCGGGCGATCAGGGCCCGTTCGAAGTCGGTCAGCGGGGGGCGCCGGAACCGGCGCGTTTCCGCCTGAAGGAGCCGGATGACGGTGGCCGCGCTCCGGACGACCTTGAGCTCGGCCCGGTGGCGGTCGCGCTCGGCCTTCGTGCGCCCCTTCGGGTTGGAGAGGTCCGCGCGGTGGAAGGCGATGTCGAGAATCTCGACCGACGCCGGGGAGGGTCGTTCAGCCCCGGAGCGGGACGGACGCCGTGCGGGTGCGGTTTGCGCCATGGGTCCCTCTCCGCGTGTCACCGGACCGGGCGCATAGGCTTGTCCTATCGAGCGGACAGGTGCGAATCCCGACAGGCTGCGTCCCATAATTCGGTGAGCGAGTAGTTCCCTCGAGGGGGAGGACCCGCTTCCAGTGGAGGGGAGAGGGGTCTAAATGGCCGGATTTCTCTCTCGAGATGCCCGAGGATCGCCGCGCCGCTTATCGTGCCTACGAACTGGTCCGTCGCCACGAGCTGGAAATCGTCGTCCGACTGCTCGAGGAGACCCTCTCCGACATGCCCAAACCTCGGGGTTGGAGCCATCAGCCCCAAGTCGGTCGCCCGGGTCCCCATCGTCGGGGTCGTCCCGAGCGGTTCCGCTGGGAGCCGATGGCCAAGGCGCTCGGCCTGATGCATGCGATGGGGTGGGACTATCGCCAGGCCGAGGGAACCCTCTGGGTCGCCTCCGACCTGCGCCGCCAGATGGGCTTGGAGGAGGCCCCCTCCCGCATGACCCTCTGGAGAGCTGAGCGACGGTTCTCGGAGGAGTGGCTACGCGAGCTGAATGAGAAGGTGGTGGCCGCCTTCAAAAAAAACGCCCCGACCCTGGCGGAGGAGTTCGAACGATTGGCGCGGACTCGACGGGGCTCGGGGAGCACGCGCGCGGGGAGTGGCGGTCGTTCCGCCACATGAGAACGTTCTCGGTCCGACAGTTCCGCAAGCTCCACGTAGCTGCCGAGTGCCGAGGGGAGGATCGGGGGATCATCTACGCGTGGGCGCTGACGCCGCCCCATGCCGCCGACTCTCCGATGCTCCCCACCCTACTCGATCGGGTGGAGGCACCGCTCGGCGCGGTCCTCGGGGATGCGGCGTATTCGAGCCGACGGAACGTCACGTATGTGGCGGAGCGCGGAGGGGAGGCATACTTTCCCCCCAAGTTCCGTTGGACAGCGCGCGCGAACGGTCATCCCGCTTGGCGACGGATGGTCCTACGCTACCGACACCACCCTCAGGTGTTCCACGAGACGTATCGGTTCCGGGCGAACGTGGAGGGAGCGTTCTCCGCGATCAAGCGACACCAGGGGCCGTTCCTCCAGGCTCGGAGTGCGGTGATGCAGCGACGAGAGGCGGGCTGGCGGATGGTGGCGAGGAATCTCGATCTGCTCGGACGCTCCCGCGCCCGAAAGGGGACGCTATGAATTATGGGACGCAGCCATCCCGACACCAACCGCTTTAATCCGAGAGCCACTTGCGACCGGTCCGGGAGAGCATCGTGTCGCGGTGGATTCCGGACGGTCCGGCGGAGGAGGCGGACATGCTCCGCTCGCTCGGGCTCCCATCGTTCGACGCGCTGTTCGACGACATTCCCAAGGGGGTCCGGGTCGCCCGCATGGGCATCGGACCGGGTCGCACGGAACCCGAAGTGGTCGCCGACGTGGACAAGATCCTCGCGCGCAATAAGCCGGTCTCCCGCTTCTCGAACTTCCTCGGGGGCCGGATCTCCTCGCGATACCTCCCCGCCATCGTCGACGCGCTGATCTCGCGGAGCGAGTTCCTCACCTCGTACACGCCGTACCAGCCCGAAGCGAGCCAGGGGATGCTCCAAGCGCTCTTCGAGTTCCAGAGCCTGTGGGTCGAGCTCTCCGGCCTCGATGTTGCGAACGCCTCGCTGTACGACGGCGCCACGGCCGCCGGCGAGGCGATGCTCCTGTGCCGACGCATCCACCTCGGAGACCGCTTCCTCGTTCCGGCGAGCCTACCTTGGGAGGAGAAGAGCGTCCTCGGGAACTACGGAGTCGGGCTCGGCCTGAAGGTTGCGGAGATTCCGTTCGACCCATCGACCGGGAGGCTCGATCTGGAATGGGTCGACCGCGAGGTGCGCCGGGGGGATGTCTTCGGGGTGCTCGCGGACGTTCCCAACGGCTTCGGACTCGTGGATGAGCGCGTTCTCGACCTCAAATCGACCATCGGGACCGTCCCGCTCGTGGTGAGCGCCGACCCCCTCGCACTGACCGTGCTCCAGCCGCCGGGCGAGTACGGGGCCGACATCGTCGTCGGGGAGGGCCAGGGATTCGGGATGGCTCTCAGCTTCGGCGGGCCCCTCCTCGGCCTGATGGCATGCCGGCGCGAGCACGTGCGCTTCCTGCCCGGGCGTCTCGTCGGCGCGACGCAGGACGTGAACGGTCGGCGTGCGTACACCCTGACTCTCCAGACGCGCGAGCAGCACATCCGCCGTTCGCGGGCCACCTCCAACATCTGCACGAACCAGTCGCTCGTCGCGCTCGCGTTCGTTCTGTACGCCTCGAGCGTCGGCCCCACGCGGCTCGCCCGGCTCCAGGCCGATCTCGCGGAGAAGGCGCGTGCTCTCGCGACGGCCCTCGATGGCATCGAGGGCCTCAAGGTCCCTCGATTCACCGCCCCGTTCCTCGGCGAGTTCACGATGGAGCTCGCGCAGGGGAACGCCGTGGGATTCCTGGACCGCATGCTCGCGAAGGGCGTCCTGGCCGGCCACTCCCTCTCCGATCCTCGACGCGCCGTGAAGTCCGGGCCCGAGCTCGTCCATGTAGCCCCCAGCCAAGCCGCGAACACCGCGGACATCCGCAAGTACGTGAAGGCCGCGCGCGAGGCGCTCGTGCCCGGTCCCATGGGGAGCGCATGACGTTCCGCCAGGCGCGATGGGACGAACCCCCACTGTGGGAGCTCGCTCCGCCGAAGGCCGCGACCACGAACGGCCCGGCCATCGCCCTGCCCGGAGTGCCGGACCGATGGCTGCGCAAGACGGCCCTCCGATGGCCCGAGCTCAGCGAGCCCGAGATCGCGCGTCATTACACGCGGCTCTCCCAGATGAACTTCGGGATCGAGACCTCGGCGTATCCGCTCGGCTCGTGCACGATGAAGTACAATCCGAAGGTCTCCGAGATGCTCGCCCGCCGGCCCGGTGCCGCCGATGTCCACCCGTACCAGCCCGAGAGCACCGTCCAGGGTTCGCTCGAGATCATCTATCGCCTAGAGAAGCTCCTCGCGAAGGTCACCGGGCTGCGCGAAGTGTCGCTCCAGCCGGCGGCCGGGGCCCACGGGGAGTACGCGGCCCTGCTCATGGTGCGGGCCTACTTCCAGGATCAGGGGAAGCTCGGACAGCGCACGGAGGTCCTCCTCCCCGACACGGCGCACGGCACCAACCCCGCTTCGGCGGCGATGGCCGGCTTCACCACCCGTGAGATCCCTTCGAAGAACGGGTGCGTCGACCTTGGGATGCTCAAGGAGGCGATCTCGGAGAGGACCGCGTGCTTCATGCTCACGAACCCCAACACCGCCGGGCTGTTCGAGTCCGACATCATGTCGATCGCGCGCACGGTCCACGATGCGGGCGCGATGCTCTACTACGACGGAGCGAACCTCAACGCGATCATGGGCGTCTCGTCCCCGGGAAGAATGGGATTCGATGTCGCGCACCTGAACCTGCACAAGACGTTCGCCACTCCTCACGGAGGCGGAGGTCCCGGGGCCGGCGCCCTCGGCGCCGGGGAGGAGCTCGCCCCGTACCTTCCCGTCCCGCGGGTGGCCAAGGACAAGCGCCGGTACTACCTCGATTACCAACGGCCGAAATCGATCGGGAAGATCAAGACCGGCTACGGCAACTTCGGCCTCGACCTGCGCGCGTACGTCTACATCCTCTCCCACGGCGAGGAGGGCCTCGCCCACGTCTCCCGACGCGCGGTCCTCAATTCAAACTACCTCGCCGACCGGCTCGGGAAGTTCCTCCCGCGACCGTTCGGCAAGCTCGTCAAGCATGAGTTCGTCCTCTCCGGCGCTCGGCTGAAGAAGGAAGGCGTCCGGACGCTCGATCTCGCCAAGCGCCTGCTCGACGAGGGCGTGCACGCCCCGACCGTCTACTTCCCTTCGCTCGTGGAGGAGTCGCTCATGATCGAGTTCCCGGAAACGGAGAGCCGACGCGAGCTCGATGCGTTCGTGGAAGCGTTCGACCGCGCGATTCACGATACCCCGCAGCACCTGCGGGAGGCTCCGAAGAACCTCTCCGTCGGGCGCGTGGACGAGGTGCGCGCCGCCCGCGAGCTCCAGCTCTCGTGGAAGGACCTGCGGGCGGCCGCGGTCCCCCCGCCGCCCGCGGCACGGCCCGCGACGACGCCTCCACCGCCGTAGTGCCTCGCCCGTGCGGCCCGGCGGGGCCAAAAAGCTTCAAGCGGGCAGGCTCCGTGGGTCCGGCGATGAAAGCGCGCGTGGAGAAGGTGTTCGGGCATCTCGATCCGAAGCCGGAGGCCCTGCTGCTGGCGAACTCGGTCGATCCCCACCTCGATGGCAGTTTCTTCTATCTGTTCGACGTTCCAAGCGGGCTGTTTGAGGGCTCGGTCGCGGTCGCGTATCCGGACGGGAACCTCGACGTCCTGAGCTCGCCGCTCGAGGCCACGAGCGCCCACCTAGCGGCGAAGACCGACCGGCACCTGACGGTGCACGTGCCGACCTCCCGCGAGGAAGGCGACGCGGTGCTCCACAAGCTGCTCGACTCGAAGGGGTCGGTGGGCATGAACTACCAGGAACTGACCCACCAGCAGTTCCTGAGGTTCGAAAAGATGTTCCCGTCGGTCCGATGGGTCGACGCGAGCAACGCGATCAAGCGCGCGAGGGTCACGAAGGACGCCGAGGAGCTCGGGCGCCTTCAGAAGGCCGCCGACATCGGCTCCGCCGTCGCCCGCGAGATCCCGGGGATGCTCCAGGAGGGCATGACCGAACTCGAGCTGGCGACCGAGATGAACTACCGCATGATGAAGCACGGGGCGAGCGGCCCATCCTTCTCGACGATCGTCGGCTTCGGGCCGAACGGCGCAGAGCCCCACTACTTCGCCGGCGGTCGCAAGCTCAAGAGCGGCGACTCGATGGTCTGCGACTTCGGCGCGTTCTACCGTCGGTACGCGAGCGACATTACGCGCTCCTTCCACTTTGGAAAGCGCGATGACGAGATGAAGAGGGTCCACGAGCTCGTCGAGGAGGCGCAGCAGGCCGCACTCGCCGTGCTCCGACCGGGCGTGCCGGGGAAGGATGTCCACAACGCGGCGGCGAAGGTCATCGATGCCTCTCCGTACAAGGGCAAGTTCATGCACGGGCTCGGCCACTCTATCGGCCTCAACGTCCACGACGGATGGGGCATGAACCAGCTGGTCGAGGAACCGATCGAGGAAGGGATGGCCATCACCATCGAGCCGGGGATCTACCTCTCCGGGCACGGCGGCGTCCGCATCGAGGACGACGTGGTGGTCACGAAGGACGGCTACCGCTTCCTCACCACCGCTCCGCGAGGATACCTCGAGGTCTCGGCGTGAAGTTCGGCGTCCTCACGGGGGGCGGCGACTGCCCCGGGCTCAACGCGGCGATCCGCGCGGTCGTCCTGCGCTCCGCGCAGCACGGACACTCGACCCTCGGATTCCTGGACGGTTGGAAGGGGGTGCGCGACAACCTCGCGCGCCCGCTCCCCCCGGCCGACGTCGCGTTGATCGTCGGCCGCGGCGGCACGATTCTTGGAAGCTCTCGCACGAACCCCTTCTCCCAGGAGGCGGGCACGCGCGCCGTACTCGAAACGCTGAAAGCGAACGGTATTGACGTCCTGATCGCGATCGGCGGGGATGACACGCTCCGGGCCGCGAGCGCGTTGCACGCGCGCGGAGGCCGCGTGATCGGCGTCCCGAAAACGATGGACAACGACGTCGCGGGGACCGATTGGACGTTCGGCTTCGACTCGGCGTCGTCGGTCGCGGTCGACGCCCTTGAGCGGCTGCGCGACACCGCGGGGAGCCACCACCGCGCGATCGTGCTCGAGGTCATGGGGCGGAACGCCGGATGGGTCGCGCTCGCCACGGGGCTCGCGGGCGGCGCCGACGTCACGTTGCTGCCGGAAGAACCGTATCGTGAAGAGAGTCTCCTCGGCCACGTGCGCGCCGGGTGCGACGCACGGGGCTACGCCCTCGTCGTCGTGAGCGAAGGGATCGACCTCGGCTCGAAGGCGGGATCGACCGGCGGAAAGGACGAGTTCGGCCACGAGCTCCTGCGCGAGCGCGGGGTGGGAGCCGAGCTCGCGCGCCGCATCGAGCAGAGGACCGGCATCGAGACGCGGAGCGCCCAGATCGGGCACATCCAGCGCGGAGGTGCGCCTACGCTCTTCGACCGCATCCTCGCGACCCGCCTCGGAGCCGCGGCGGTCGACCTTGCGCTCGCCGGCCGGTTCGGTGAGGTCGCCGTCCTCCGAGGCGCCCACGTGACCGGCATCCCTCTCGCGGAGGCCCTGGCGACCTCGAAGCTCGTTCCCCCGGAGTGGATCGACCTCATGCACACCTTCGAGGCGTGAATCGATGACGGTACGCGCCCTTTGGTACGATCGTCACACGCTCCACCTCATCGATCAGCGCCGGCTGCCCGGCCACCTCATCGTTCGTCATCTGCGGACGGTCCAGGGCACCGCGGAGGCGATCCGAACGATGGTGGTCCGCGGAGCGCCGGCCATCGGCGTGGCGGCGGCGTACGGGATGGCGCTCGCCTCGAGGCAACGCGGGATGACGCCCACGCGGGCGGCGGTGCTCCTGCGCGCCACCCGACCGACGGCCTACGACCTCTTCGTCGGGATCGAGGCCGTGCGAAGCGCCTGGGCACGCGGCGACGACCCCGAGGCCGCCGCGCTAGCGTACTGCGCCCGGGTCGTCGGAGAATGCCGGAAGATTGGCGAGGCGGGCGCTCCGCTCTTCCGCCAGGCCAACAAGGTGCTCACGCACTGCAACGCCGGGGCGCTCGCTACGGTGGAGTGGGGCACGGCCCTCGCGCCGATCCGCGTCGCCCACGACCGGGGAGTGCGTCTCTTCGTCTGGGTGGACGAGACCCGTCCGCTTCTGCAGGGCTCCCGCCTCACCGCTTGGGAGCTCGACCAGGAGAAGATCCCCCACGCGATCATCGCGGACAATGCCGCGGGGTACTACCTGCACAACGGGGACGTCGACGCGGTCATCGTCGGCGCCGACCGGATCGCGCGCAACGGCGACTTCGCGAACAAGATCGGGACGTACGAGAAGGCCGTCCTCGCCCACGAGAACGGCGTGCCCTTCTACGTCGCGGCGCCGTGGAGCACGTTCGAGGCGGCCCGAAAAGACGGTACGACGATCCCCGTGGAGGAGCGGGACGAAGCCGAGGTGCTCGATCTCGGGACGCAGCGGATCGCCCCGAAGAAGAGCCATGCCCGCAATCCGGCCTTCGACATCACTCCGGCGAAGTACGTCACGGGGTTCGTCACCCCGGTCGGGGTCATGCGGCCGGGGGGTCTCTCCCGGTTCCTCCTCCGGCACCGGGCCCGTTCGGCGGCTCCCGCCCGGCCCTGAAGCGTCAATCCCTTAACCACCGCGGGTGCTCCGGCGCTCGATGGCATCGACCCCACCGGGGAGTCCGGTACGCGAGACCCACTCCGAGCCGGGCTTCCTCTCCGATTTCATCCTCGGAAGCCAGGATGGGCTCGTCAATGTCCTCGGGATCGTACTAGGGCTCGCCGCCACCGGTCAGGGCCGGTTCATCATCGTCGTCGCGGCCGCTGCCGCGCTGGCGGCCGAATCGGTTTCGATGGGCGCCGTCGCGTACACGTCCACGCGGGCGCGGCGCCAGCTCTACCTCGCCGAGCGCCGGCGGGAGGTGTGGGAGATGGAACATGTCCCCGCCATGGAGAAGCAGGAGATCCGGGAGATCCTCCACGAGTGGGACTTCCAGGGCGACGAGGTCGAGTCGATGCTCGACCAGATCATCGCGAAGCCGAAGATGATGCTCGATCTCATGATGGCCTTCGAGCTCCACATCTCGCCGGTCCAGGCGAGTCAGCCCGGCCGCAGCGCATCCGTGGTCTTCCTCGCCACCCTCGTCGGCTCGATCATCCCCCTCCTCCCGTTCCTCTTCGGGATCGACCTGTCGATCATGGACGCCGGGCTCATCGCGATCGGGCTGAGCGCGGTCGTGCTCTTCCTTGTGGGCTGGTACGAGGCGCGCACCACCGTCGGATCGGTATGGGAGAGCGGGGTTCGCATGCTGCTGATCGGACTGGGGGCGGGCGCGGCGGGCTTCCTCGCGGGCTACTTCCTGAACATCTTCGCCCCGGGCACGGCGTAGGGATCGCTCACCAGGACGGATCGCGCGGGCGAGCGACCCGGACTTCCGGGCCGGGATCTAGGCCTTGGTGCGCCGGACCGAGCGATCGGAGTGGGCGTGCTTCTCCTCCTCGCTCAGTTCGCGCATGCGCAGGCCGATGAGCAGCGTTCCATCGAGCCGGATCGCCTCGGGGGCCATGGGGAGCCGGATCGAGAAGTTCTCGAGCCGTATCTCCAGCTCGCCTTCACGATCGGCGAGCGCGTTCACTACGTCGAGGATCGTGCCGCTCTCGCTCAAGCGTGCAGGTGCCGACATGACCCCGCACTCCCGGGGGAGCATAGGACGGTATCGGCCGGCCCCCCTAGTCGATGGGCGCTCCGCGAGCGCGCATCCGAGCTCCTTCGGCCTGGATGAACGGCTCGACATCGGCGAGGGGCGGGTCGAGCCCCGTGTAGGGTGGCAGACCGAGCATGTCGGAGAGCAACCACTCGACCTCGTACCGGTAGATCAGCGAGGAGCCGAGCCGTTCGATCGCGGAGGCGAGCCGCACGGAGTTCCGAGGGGAGAGGTGCCAGTATCGGGGTCGCTGGCCGAGCGCCTCGAACATGCGGTCCGTGAGGTCCCGGTACCGCCAACGGCGGGGTCCGCCTGCAAGAACGTTGCGGCTTCCCGGGCGGCCGACCTCCGTCGCCAGGATGCGGGCCAGGTCGCGCACGGCCAGCGGGCTGACGTGGTACTCGCCGTCCGCGAAGAGAGGGAAGAAGCGGTAGCGCCGCATCTGACGAAGCATCACCGTGAGGAGGCGATCGCCGGGGCCGAAGAGCATCGTCGGCCGCACGATCACGTGGGAGATCCCGCTCCGTTCGAGCGCGCGATCGAAGCGACGCCGCAGGGAGAGGTAGGGCAGGTCCTGCTCGAGGTGAGCGGGCGCGTCCGGAACGCTGAGGTGGGCGAATCGCGGGATCCCGCAGCGACCGGCGGCGTCCAAGAGCCGCAGCAATCCCTGAGTGAGCGGCGCGAATCGGCGGTCGTGGCCGGGGCGGTACCACGCCAGGGTGACGACAAGATCGACGTCCTTCAGGAGTGGATCCCAGTTCGCGAGCCCTCCAGCATCCTGAGCGATCCACTCCACACCCCCGTGCTGCTCCTCCGGGGTGGGGTGACGGTGAACGGAGCGGATCGCCCAGTCCGTCTTGAACTCGGCGAGCACCGAGCGTCCGACCAGTCCACCTCCGCCTCCCACGAGGAGGAGGAGAGGCCGACCGTCCGGGGCGGTCATACGGCCGGGGCGCCCGCCGGGGACACGGCATCCGACGGGGCCGGCATCCCTCCCACGCCGAAGGTGGCCGTCCAAGCCCGCAGGACCGGTCCCTTCGCCTCCTCGACGCTCACGGGCCGGCCGGTCTCCTCGGCGATCGAGGTCATGATGCGACCGTCGAAGCCACAGGGATGGAACATCGAGAACGGCGCGAGGTCGACATCGACGTTCAGAGCGAACCCGTGGAACGTGACCCACTGCTCCACGGCGATGCCGATGGAGGCGATCTTTCGCTCCCCCTCGACCCACACGCCGCGCCGCCCGGATACGTGGCCGGCGACGATCCCGAACTCGGCGACGCTGTTCACCAGCATCTCCTCCAATTGGTGGACGAAGCGTCGCACGTCGCGGCCGCGCGCGTCGAGGTCCACGATCGGGTACCCCACGAGCTGGCCGGGTCCGTGATAGGTGCTCTTTCCTCCGCGCTCCACCCGGATCACGGGAAGCCCGGAGGTGATCGCCTCGCCGTCGTCCCCCTCGACCCCGACGGTGACCACGGGCGGATGCTCCACGAGGATGAGCGTGTCCCCGATCGTCCCACGTCGGCGCTCCGCGCGCAGCCGACGCATCGCTTCGAGCGACGCCGGGTACTCCCGGCGTCCCCAGTCAACGTGGGCGGGCATCGCTCGTTCTCCGGGCGACGTGCATGGGCTCGCCGAGCCACAGGAGCGCCGCTTCCGCGATCGATTCGGCGAACGTGGGGTGGGGATGGATCGTTTGCGCGAGATCACGCATCGTCGCGCCCATCTCGATCGCCAGCGCGAACTCGGCGGCGTACTCTCCCGCCGCGGTGCCGGCGGCGTGGCCACCGAGGAACGCACCGGTCGAGTCGTCCCCGACGACCTTGAGCCAGCCATCGGTCGCATGGTTCGCGTGCGCACGGCCGAGGGCAGCGAACGGAAAGCGGGCCTCTCGGGCCGACAGTCCCTGCTTCTGGGCCCCGGCGAGCGTCAGCCCGACCGATGCGAGCTCGGGCGTCGTGAAGACGACCGACGGGATTGCTTGGAAGTCGAACCGGGTCGTCCGACCGGCGATGACCTCCGCCGCCACGATCCCTTCGCGGTAGGCCTTGTGGGCCAGCATCGGGGGCCGGCAGACGTCGCCGGCCGCGTAGATGTGGGGAACGTTGGTCTGCATCCGATCGTTGACGGCGATGAACCCGCTCTTGGGGTCGAACTGCACACCGGCATCCTCGAGGCCGAGGTGCGCGCTGTCGGCCCGCTTGCCGATCGTCACGAACAAGGTCTCGGCACTCAGCGTCTCGCGGCCGCTCGCGCCCTCCACGGTCAGCGCGAGCGCCGGGCCGGACCGATCGAGCTGGACGGCCTTGGTGGCAATCCGCACGCCGACGCCCCACTTTTCGAGGGTCTTCGAGAGCTCCCGGGCGAGATCGGCGTCGAGGCCGGGGAGGATCTGAGGCATCAGCTCAACGATCGTCACGGAGACCCCGACCCGGGCCATGAACTCGCCGAGCTCGCACCCGCTGACCCCTCCCCCCAGGACGAGGAGGGACTTCGGCAGCTGGGTCAGCGAGAGCAACTCCCAGGAGTTGATGACCCGCTTCCCGTCGGTCTCGAAGCCCGGGATCGTGATCGGGACGGCGCCGGTGGCGACGATCGCGCTGTCGAAATCGATCCGCTCGGAGCCGCCGTCGGGCGCTCGGAACTCCGCCGACTTCGGGCCCGTGAACTTGGCCTCGCCGACTAGGACGCTGACGCCGGCCGCCTTGAGCAAGGTGGCGACGCCCTGACGCTCCTTGGCGACGACCGAATCCTTCCAGCGCATCGCGGTCGTGAGATCGAACCGGGCCGATCCGGCGGTCACGCCGATCTCGGGGCCCTCGGTGACGAGACGGTGGTAGAGTTCCGAGGCGTGGATCAGGGCCTTCGATGGGATGCATCCCCGATTGAGGCATTCCCCCCCGAGGAACTGGCGCTCCACCAGGAGGACCTTCAGTCCCAGCTGTCCCGCTCGGATCGCGGCCATGTACCCCGCCGGGCCGCCGCCGATCACCAGCACCTGGGTCGCGCGCGAGTAGGTTCCGGCCATCGGCGTTACTCACCCCGTTCGGGAACGAAGGGCAGGGAATCGACAAAAACGTCTTCGGTGAGCGACCCGGGCCGCGGGGGAGGCGCCGCTTCGGCCTCGGCCACGGCCTCGCGCACCTGACGCTCGGCCTCGGTCCGGATCTGCCCCTCGAGCTCTGGGTCGAGCTGCCCGTTCTTCCGAAGCCAGTGCTCCAGCCGGAGAACCGGATCGTGGGACGCAGCCCGAGCTCCCCAGTCCCGGGGCTGGTAGCGCGTGGGGTCGTCCGAACTGGAATGGGGCGTCATCCGATAAACCTGGAACTCGATGAGGGTCGGGCCGTTCCCGTAGCGAGCCCGGGCGATCGCGTCACGGAGCGTGGCGTAGGATCGGAAGAAATCGGTGCCATCGATCCTCTCGCCCGGGATCCCGTAGGCCGCGCCCTTGGCGGCGAGGGTCGCCGAACGGGTCTGCTGCTCGACGGGAACGGAGATCGCCCACTGGTTGTTGGCGCAGCCGAAGACGACCGGGAGGTGGTACACGGCCGCAAAGTTGAGGCCCGCGTGGAAATCGTTCGCGCTCGTCGCCCCATCTCCGAAGAAGCCGAGCGCGACCCCGGGATCGTTGCGCGCGCGCAGTCCGGCGGCGATGCCGACCGCGTGGGTGATCTGTGTGCCGATCACCGAGGACATCGACACGTAGTGGACGTCCCGCGCGCTGGGGTGGCAGGGCATCTGACGGCCCCGCGCCGGGTCTAGGTCCGTGGCGAACAGGTGCTGCGCGTACGTCGCGAGGGGGTGGCCCCGCACGAGTGCGGCGAGCTGCTCGCGCAACCCCGGCACGATCCAATCCGCAGGGCTCGTGGCAAGGCCGAGCGCGACGTTGACGGCCTCGTGGCCCGTGGCGGCCCCGTAGAACCCCACCCTTCCCTGGCGTTGCAGCCCCTGCATGCGCGCGTCGAGCGCGCGGCCGAGGGTCATCCAGCGATATGCCGAGAGCGCGATCGCCCGAGCTTCCGGACCCAGGAGGGACTCCGCCGTCGCGGCGTCGTACGGAAGTGGCACCACACCGGCGCCGGCATTCATGCGAGTTCCGCGAACAGCTTGTGAGGGTCCTCTAGGTGGGCCTTGACGACCGCGAGGAACTGGGCGGCGACGATGCCATCCAGGATGCGGTGGTCGAGCGAGACCGAGAGGTTCATCAGGTCCGAAGGCCCGATTGATCCGTCCGCTTGGTAGGTCGGCCGACGCGCGATCTTGTGCACGCCGAGAATCGCGACCTGCGGATAGTTGAGGATCGGGGTCGCCATCACACCTCCGAGCGCCCCGAGGCTGGTGATCGTGAACGAGGAGTGGATGAGCTCCTCCCGAGCGAGCTTGCCTTGGCGGGCTCGCTCGGCCAGGGACTGAATCTCCCGCGCGAGCTGGCCCACGCTCTTCGTGTCGGCGGCGCGAACCACGGGCACCACGAGGCCCTCCGGTGCCGCCGTGGCGATGCCGATATCGTAGGAGCCATGGACGAGCAGCTCCTCCTTCGCATCGTCCATGGTCGCGTTCATCCGCGGATGGGCCCGGAGGCCGGCGATGGCCGCCTTCAAGATGAACGGCAGATAGCTGAGCTTGACGCCGTCCTTCTCCACGTGGCGCCCCATCCGCTCGCGGAACCGAACTAGTTCGGAGACATCGATTTCCTCGACGTAGGTGAAGTGAGCGGCCGTGTGGACGGACTGGGACATGTGCTCGCTGATGGCGCGGCGGACGCCTCGGATCGGAACGCGTTCGATGATATCGTCCCCCGCCGCGACGAAGGTCGGGGCCCCCGGCGACCCGGCCCTGGGAGTCGCGGCCGCTGCCGCCTCGGCGCGGGGCGCGGAGGCGCCCGTCAGATCCGCTTCGGTGATTCGACCGCCGGGCCCGGAGCCCTTCACGGTGGCGAGGTCGATCCCGCGTTCGGCCGCGAGCCGGCGAAGGTACGGGGACGCCAAAGACCGACCGGCCGGGGTCGCGGAGACTCCCGTGGCCGGGGTCGGTGGCGGAACGGGAGCTGCGGGCGCGGCGGGTGTCCGTGCCGGCGGAGGCGCGGGGGCGGGTGAAGCAGGCGCCGCAGCGGCGGGACCGCCCTGCGTCTCGATCGTGACGAGGAGGCCGCCGACCTTCACCTTCTGCCCTACGGAGGCGTGAAGCTTTGAGATCCGCCCCGCCTTCGGAGACGGGATCTCGACGTTCGCCTTGTCCGTCAGGACGCTGACGAGAGGGGCATCCTCCTGGATCGTCTCCCCTTCCTTCACGAACCATTGAACGACCTCGCCCTCGGCGACGCCCTCACCGATGTCGGGGAGCCGGAACTCGAACGTACCCATTCGTAGTCCTCCTATTGGGTCCGGGCCGCCGTCCGAGCGGCGTGGGCGATCCGAGAGGCGTTTGGAAGATAGGAGTTCTCGAGAGCATAGGGGAACGGAGTGTCGTACCCCGTTACGCGCGCGATGGGGGCCTTGAGGGAGTAGAACGCCTTTTCCGCGAGGATTGCGCTCAACTCGCCGCCGAACCCGCAGAAGCGGGCCGCCTCGTGGACCACGACGGCACGGCCGGTCTTCTCGACGGAGGCGAGGATCGCCTTCTCGTCGAGTGGCACCAACGTTCGAAGATCGACGACCTCGGCGGAGATGCCCTCCGAGAGGAGGGTCCGCGCGGCCTCCACGGTCGGGGGTATCATGGCGCCGTAGGCGAACAGCGACACATCCGCTCCCTCGACGACGACGTTCGCTGTCCCGAACGGAACTCGATAGTCCCCGTCGGCGACCTCGCCCGTCAGCGATCGATAGATTCGCTTCGGCTCGAGGAAGATCACGGGGTCCTCGTCGTGGATGGCCGTCAGGAGCAGTCCCTTCGCGTCGGCCGGGTTGGATGGAATGACCACCTTGAGCCCAGCGGTGTGGGCGAAGTAGGCCTCGGTCGACTGAGAGTGATAGAGGCCGCCGCGGATGCCGCCGCCGTACGGGGCGCGGACGACCACGTGGCACGGATACTGCCCGCCCGACCGGTAGCGCATCTTGGCGAGCTCGCTGACGATCTGGTCGAAGGCCGGATAGATGAAGTCCATGAACTGGATCTCGGCCACCGGCTTCAGGCCGTAGAGCGCCATCCCGATCGCCGTACCGATGATCCCCGTTTCTGAGAGTGGCGTGTCGATCACCCGCTCCGGTCCGAACTCCTTCTGGAGTCCTTCGGTCGCCCGGAACACACCTCCGTTCACTCCGACGTCCTCTCCGAGGATGAGCACATCCGGATCCGACGACAGGGCCACCCGGAGACCCCGGTTCACGGCCTGGACGAGGGTGAGTTCCGTCACGGGCGGAGCACCCCCTCCCGGAGAAGCTGATCGAAGGACGCTCGCTGTTCCTCCAGCGCGGGGGTCGGCTGAGCGAAGACGTCGTCGAAGAAGGAGAGCGGCTCCACGGCCGGGGTGTTCTCTGCCGCCTCGATCGCGCGAGCCACCTCCACCTTGAGCTCCTCCCAGATCTTGGCATCGGAGTCCTTCGTGAGGATCCCCTTGCGGATCAGTTCGGACTGAAGGAGGAGCACCGGGTCGTGCTCGCGGGCCTTCCGGACGGCCTCCTCGGGGCGGTAGCGACTGGGATCGTCCGAGGTCGAATGCGGGCCGAAGCGGTACACCTGGGCCTCGATGAGCGTGGGGCCGTCGCCGGCGATCGCACGAGCCCGCGCCTCGCGCACGGCCCGGTACACCGCGCGCACGTCGTTCCCATCGACAACGACGCCGGGAAGCCCGTAGGCATCGGCCTTCCCCGCGAGCGTCGGGCTAAGGGTTTGCTTCTCCCGAGGAAGTGAGATCGCCCAGCCGTTGTTCTGACAGAAGAAGATCGTCGGAGCGGCGAAGACGCCGGCGAAGTTGAGCCCGGCGTGGAAGTCGTTGGAGCTCGTGGCGCCGTCCCCGAAGAAGGTGATCGTCACGATGGGGTCATGCTTCTTCTTCGCCGCCATCGCCGCGCCGACGGCCTGGGTGATCTGGGTCCCGATGGGACTGGAGGCAGACACGAACCGCTGCTCTCGGAAGGCGTAGTGGTTCGGCATCTGTCGGCCCTTGGTGAGGTCGGCGGAGTTGCCTATGAACTGGTCGATGAGGCTCTTCACGGGGATGCCGCGCACCAGTGCAAGTCCGAGTTCGCGGTAGGCCGGGAAGATCCAGTCGGAGGGGTCGAGTGCGTAGCCGCTCCCGATCTGCGCAGCCTCCTGGCCGGCGAGAGGTACATAGAACCCGATCCGACCCTGCCGCTGGAGGATCAGACAGCGCTCATCCATCACCCGCGCGAGCACCTCGGTCCGGTAGATCTCTACGATGCGGTCTTCCGGGAAGGCATCGGCGGATCCCTGGGACTCGGTCTTCGAGGTGGCCGCCTTCGCCATGTGACGCTCTCGGTAGCTTGGAGGCCATACGCGATATAACGGCTTGTGACGGTGCGAGCTCGGGGGCCCTCCGGGTGAGGCCCGGGGGGCTTTAGCAGTTAACGATAAAGAGTAGAAATATGTCTATCTGTATCCCATATTTGTGGATATCCTGCTCCGGCCCCGGGAGGTCGCCCGCCGTCTCGGGCTCACGGTCCGCACGATCCAGCAGATGGACCGGGACGGCCGGCTCCGCGTCGTCCGAACCTCCGGGGGTCGCCGACGTATTCCCGAGTCGGAGGTTTTTCGCCTTGCGGGCGAGCGCGAGGTTCGTGCGCCCATCCTCTACGCCCGGGTCTCCTCGCACGGACAGAAGGATGACCTCGAACGGCAGAGGGAACGGCTCCAGCGCGCTTTCCCCGGCGCGGAGATGCATTCGGACATCCGGTCGGGGCTCCAGTTCGACCGACCGGGGTTCGTCGCGGTCCTCAAGGCCGTCCAGGAGCGCCGCGTCTCCCGTGTGGTGGTCGCCTACGAGGACCGACTCGCCCGGTTCGGGGTCGACCTGCTCCGGCAGGTCTTTGCCGCCTACGGAACGACGTTGGAGGTCTTGGACCCGAAGCCGAAGGAGACGCCCGAGTCCGAGCTGGCGAACGACCTCATCGCCATCATCACTTCCTTCTCGGCCCGCCTCTACGGGCTCCGCAGCCACAAGACCCAGCGCCTCCTCTCTGAGGCCCGGAAGGTGGTGAGAGGTCCGTGATCGTCACCC
>Ga0307373_10002604_pt1 | contig 32250 bp, 27 predicted proteins | sample OX2MG_FD_202534 | JGI IMG/M metagenome (GOLD analysis project Ga0307373, IMG submission 202534) | Soil microbial communities from Risofladan, Vaasa, Finland - OX-2 | ecosystem: Environmental > Terrestrial > Soil > Coastal area > Acid sulfate soil | place: Finland: Risofladan, Vaasa | collected...
TGCATCCTGAAAGGGTCTTTAGTCGCAGCCAAGTACTCGATAGGATCTGGAGCGGCGTGTATGTGGAGGAACGAACCGTGGATGTACATATACGTCGTCTGCGGCGTGTCCTGGAAGAACACGGCTGTGCCCATTATGTGGAGACTGTACGTGGAGCTGGCTACCGTTTTTCACCTCAAGCAAGGGTTGACAGCTGATGACACGGCGTTGGTTGCAGGAAATAGTTTATCTCGGATTATTGTTGATTGTGGCATTGACCATCGGCTGGTTCATTGGCCATGTGGGCAGATGGCTATCCATCGCTGTTACGATTTATCTTGCCTGGCACATCAGTAACCTGTATCGGCTGGAACGCTGGCTGAGGTACAGTCGGCGCTTTGATGTGCCCAGAACTTTCGGGATATGGGATGATATTTTCAATAATTTCTATCAGTTGAAACGTCGCGAGCGCGAACGTAAATGGCGACTGGTGCAATTGCTGCGTGAAATTAGGGATTCTACAGCCGCCATGCCCGATGGTATGGTAATCCTGGATAGGGTCGGGGAAATACGCTGGATGAACGAAGCCGCTGGCCGGCTGTTGCACTTGCGTGTGCGCCAGGATATAGGCCAGAGACTTGCCAATCTTATGCGGCACCCGGATTTTGTGCCCTATCTGAATAGCAGCCGTTATGATGAACCCATATCTTTAGCTTCACCTTTTTCACGTGGTGTGTATCTAAGAATGAGTATTGTTCCCTATGGGAGCGAACAGCGCCTGCTGTTGGTACGTGATACCACTCGTTTGCATCGCCTAGAAGCAATACGTGCAGAGTTTGTGGCTAATGCCTCTCATGAATTACGTTCGCCCTTGACCGTGATGCACGGTTACCTGGATGCCATGCGTGAGGATGAGCACTTGAACAAAACATGGGGCAAGCCACTGGATGAGATGCGCCATCAAACACTACGCATGACTGCAATCGTAAGCGATCTGCTGGAGCTTTCGCGACTCGAAACAGAGCAGCGTCAAGCGCCCTATGCGCCAGTAGATGTAGCTCAGCTTGTCCTAGGTGTACGGGATGAAGCTTTGTCTCTAGGTCAAGGACCAACGAATATCATCATGAAAATAGATGCCGACTTGTTTCTACTGGGAGCTGAACACGAAATCTATAGTGCCTTCTCCAATTTGGTGTTTAATGCCATGAAATACACACCCGCAGATGGTAGCGTAACTTTATCCTGGGCGCGAGAGAATGGTGATGCATGTTTTACAGTGGCGGATACGGGTATCGGCATTCCGGCAGCGCATATCCCGCGGCTCACAGAGCGCTTTTATCGAGTTGACGAGTCCCGGCATCGCGACAGTGGCGGTACTGGATTGGGACTCGCCATCGTCAAGCATGTTTTACAGCATCACGGTGCCATCCTCTCCATAGACAGCGAACCCGGACGCGGCAGTCGATTCAACTGCCGGTTCCCACCGGAGCGCGTAAGCCACACGATTGATAAGATCATGACAGCATGAGCCCTGCGTTTGGCAAGCAGTTTGCGTATACTGTTCGGTAGCATAATAACGCTGCCTCATAAAGAGGATATGGCATGGATAAGTTGAATCTCACACACCACATCTCCCAGCAATTCAATGAAGAATTGGAAAACATACGTAATCGCGTGCTTGCCATGGGTGGGCTGGTAGAGCAGCAGATGTCTGATGCATTGCGTGCCCTGACGGAAGGCGATAGTGAACTCGGACGCAGCATTGAGCAGCAGGATTACAAGGTCAATCAGATGGAAGTCGCGATTGACGAGGAATGCAGCCGGATTCTGGCGCGCCGCCAGCCGGCAGCAAGCGATTTGCGGCTGATTCTCGCTATCATCAAGACCATTACTGACCTGGAGCGTATCGGCGACGAAGCGGAAAAGATTGGGCGATTGGCAGCACGTCTCGCGGGTATTGAAAGGCCGGGCGATCGCTATGTGGCATTGCAGCACCTGGGCAGGCACGCGCAAGGTATGGTCCATGATGCACTGGATGCTTTCGCGCGCATGGACGCAGAAGCAGCGGTGCAGGTAGCTCGTGAAGATGCCCGTGTCGACGACGAGTATGAAGCCTTATCACGCCAGTCCATCACCTTCATGATGGAAGATCCGCATACAATCCGTCAGATACTGGATGTCATGTGGTCAGCACGTGCCTTGGAACGCATCGGTGACCACGCGAAGAATATTTGTGAGTATGTGGTATATCTAGTACAGGGGAAAGACGTCCGGCACGCAGGATATGAAGCGATGGAGAGAGAAGTACGTGAGCGGTCCTAGATATAATAAGCGTGACTTTCATCAGTTGGGGTAACTTGATCGATTTCTATGCATACAACTAAGTGCTACGATCGATTTATCACATGATGGGGCTGAATGATCCTCTGTTTATAACAGTTACACTAAACTCATCGATAAACTGATTAGTTTTCAAAGATTACACCAGAAATATCTGAAGCAGATTTAAATAAGGAGCAATCGATGACAGTGCGCCGATTGGCCAATCTTACTGGTTTTGTGATATGCATGGCATTGATGAGCTACGCTTATTATTCACAATTCCATGACGGTTTGGAGCCGTGCGTATTGTGTATTTTCCAGCGAATTGCTGTGATAGCTCTCGGTCTCATCTTTCTGATTGCGTTCCTGCACCATCCAAAAATAATCGGTGCGCGCATCTATTCTTTTCTGTTGATACTCATCGCCGCCGCTGGCTCAGCAGTTTCCATCCGCCATATTTATATACAGCACCTTCCTGCTTACATGCTGCCACCTTGTGGACCGGGGCTAAATTACTTGTTTAATTCACTGCCACTGAACAAGTTCATTGTCAAAGCATTCACCGGTACTGCCGACTGCTCGGTAATCACTTGGCGGTTTATGGGCCTGACGATACCCGAATGGGTATTGATATGGTTCGTAATACTGGGGGTTGGGGGCTTCTTAATGAACTGGCACGTGAAGAGATCACACGCATCAGCCTAGCAATTTCTTTATGATACCCAGATAAACTTGTACGAGTGGCTCAAGTTCATCAATTTCCACGCATTCGTCGATTTTGTGAATACTGGTGTTCAAGGGCCCAAACTCTACTACTTGCGCACCAGTAGGCGCGATGAACCGACCGTCAGAAGTTCCGCCGCCGGTGTCGAGCTTGGGCTCTATGCCCGTAATCTTTTCCACAACTTCTTGAGTGGTCGAACTCAAGTGTCCTGCAGGTGTCAAGAATGGTTCACCCATAGGCCGCCATTCGATTTTATAGCGTAGCTTATGACGATCAAGAATCTTGTGTACGCGCTCTTGGAGTTCTGTGGCGGTCACGCAATTGGAATAGCGGAAATTGAAACGGATATCCGCATGGCCTGGGATGATGTTGCCTGCGCCAGTCCCGCTGTTGAGGTTTGATATCTGGAAACTGGTCGGGGAGAAATGTTTGCTGCCGTTGTCCCATGGGTGTTCGTAAAGTTCCATGAGTGCTGGTAATGCGCGCTGGATTGGATTATCAGCCCGCTCGGGATAGGCCACATGACCTTGTATTCCGTGTACCGTGAGCAGGCCAGACAGGGAGCCGCGCCGACCATTGCGAACCGTATCTCCGAACTTTTCAAGGCTTGAAGGCTCGCCCAGTACGCACCAGTCAATTCTCTCAGCTCGCCTCGCCAGCAACTCCATAACCTTCACAGTGCCATCTACGGATGGACCCTCTTCGTCGCTGGTAATAAGAAAGGCCAGACTGGCGTTTCTTTTCCAGTTGGCCTCAAGAAATATTTCCGTGGCCACTACCATTGCGGCTAAGCCGGATTTCATGTCTGCCGCTCCACGGCCATACAGCAATCCGTGCTTGATGACCGGTATGAAAGGATCGCTATGCCATTGTTCCCTCGGTCCAGGTGGCACTACATCGGTATGCCCAGCGAACACCAGCAGCGGTGACTCAGAACCCAAGCGTGCCCAGAGATTATCCACCTGGCCAAAGCGTAAGTGCTCAACCTTGAAACCAATCTTGGACAGGCGTGCGGCGATAATCTGCTGGCAGCCGGCGTCATTGGGCGTGATGGACGGGCATGCAATAAGTTCTTTCGTCAGTTCCAGCACAGCACTCATATCAGCGGATCCCACGCAGCAGTTCGTTGATGCCCACCTTGGTGCGAGTCTTCGCGTCCACGCGTTTGACGATGATTGCGCACTGCAGGTTATAGCGGCCGTCACTGGAAGGCAGGCTGCCGGGTACGACCACTGCGCCGGCAGGTACTCGGCCACAAGATGTGACGTTGGTTTCGCGGTCGTAGATGCGTGTGCTCTGGCCGATGAATACTCCCATGGATATCACCGCGCCGGTTTCCACGATGACTCCTTCCACGATTTCAGAACGCGCGCCGATGAAACAGTCGTCTTCGATAATCGTGGGCGTGGCTTGCAGTGGTTCCAGTACGCCACCGATACCTACTCCACCGGATATATGTACATTCTTGCCGATCTGGGCGCAGGAACCGATCGTGGCCCAGGTGTCCACCATGCTACCGTCGCCTATATAAGCACCGATGTTGATATATGATGGCATGAGCACGACATCGGCTCCCAGGTAGGCGCCAAAGCGCACATTAGCAGGCGGTACGATGCGCACGCCTTCCTGGGCGAATTCTACCCGTGTATGGGACTGGTATTTAAGTGGGATTTTATCGAAATAGCGCGCGGTGCCACTTTCCATGACTTGATTAGGCTGAATGCGAAAATACAGTAATACTGATTTTTTCAGCCACTCATTTACCTGCCAATGATCGCCATGTTTTTCCGCCACTCGCACTTCGCCTCGGTCCAGCAGCCCGATTGCGGATTCAACCGCATGGCGTACTTCAGAAGTCGCGCTTTTCGGGGTGAGTTGCTGGCGCTGCTCGAAGGCCGCCTCGATCACCGACTGAATGGCAGCAATATTCATAAGGATTCCACACAGGCGCGGATGCGGCGAGTCGCTTCTGCACATTCCTGGATCGGCGCCACTAGCGAGATGCGTACTCGGTCCTTGCCGGGGTCTCCCTGTGGGCTGCGCCGCGAAAGGTAGCTGCCAGGAAGTACGCTGACATTCTGCCGGGCGAATAGCTCCCGTGCAAATTGCTCATCATCAATCGGTGTACGCGGCCAGAGATAGAACGCCGCGGGCGGGTAATGTACGTTCATGACCGGACCCAGAATCTCCATGGCGGTGGTGAATTTCTCCTGATACAGCCGGCGGTTTTCAACTACATGCTTGTCATCGTTCCAGGCGACCGTGCTCGCCACTTGCACGGGCACCGGCACAGCGCAGCCGTGGTAGGTTCTGTACAGTAGGAACTTCGCGAGGATGCCGGCGTCGCCAGCCACGAATCCCGAACGCAGGCCGGGCAGACTCGAGCGCTTGGACAGGCTGTGGAAGGCCACGCAGCGTTTAAAATCATGCCGGCCCATTTCCTCGCAGGCTTGCAACAAGCCGGCGGGGGGCTGGGCTTCATCCAGGTAGATTTCGGCATAGCACTCGTCCGAAGCCACGATGAAATCATGCCGATCAGCCAGTTCTACAACGCGCTTGAGATAGGCAGTATCCATCACTGCGCCCGTGGGATTGCCAGGTGTGCATATATATAGAAGTTGGCAACGCTTCCAGATACTCTCCGGCACCGCCTCCAGGTCCGGCAGATAGCCGTGTTCCTCAAGGGTATTCATGAAGTAAGGCTCCGCCCCGGCCAGGAAAGCTGCGCCTTCGTAAATCTGATAGAAGGGATTGGGCATCAACACCAGCGGCTTGTCATGCCGATCAATTATGGCTTGTGCGAAAGCGAATAGCCCCTCGCGGGTGCCGCTAACGGGCAGCACATGGCACTCGGGATCCACACGCTCAGGCCCCAGATTGAATCGGCGTGTGAGCCAGCGGGCGCTGGCTGCGCGTAGTTCCGGCAGCCCCTTGGCCATGGGGTAGACGCCAAAGCCTTGGAGATTATCTCGCAGGGCTTCCAGGACGAATTTCGGTGGTGTGTGCTTCGGTTCGCCGATAGAAAGCGCGATGTGTTTCAGATGCGCCGGCGGCATGATGCCATGTTTGAGTTGTGCCAGGCGTTCGAAAGGGTAGGGGGACAATTTATTTAGATCGGGATTCATCGATGTTTCCGTTTTTTATTAAAGCCACTCAGGTTGCGTCACTAAGCTGTGTCAGTAGCGCAGCATGCAGACGTGCCCGTGCCATGGTGTCGTTCAGCGGCCGGTTGCGGGCGTCGGTAATGAAAAACACGTCTTCGGCGCGTTCGCCGATGGTGGTTATTTTTGCATTCTGCAGGCGAATTTCGCATTGGCTCAAAGCCTGGCCGATGAGCGACAGCAGGCCCGGACGGTCGCCCGCACTGATTTCCAGTACTGTGCGCTGATTGGCCGGATCGTCGGCAAATTTGAGCTGTGTCGGAGTCGTGAACATTCGCACTTGCCGAGGAGCACGGCGTACAACGGTCATGGCTGGTGCGTTACGGCGCTGGATCTCGCGCTGCAACGCCTGTTCGATCTCCGCCAACCGTTCCGGGTCCGCGATAGGTTCGCCGTGGTCTTCCAGAACCACGTAAGTGTCCAGCCGCCCGTTGCCACGCATGGGCACCAGTCGGGCATCTAGAATATTCAGACCCAGTTCCGCCAGCATTGCAGTCACACGCACGAATATGGTCTCGTCCTCATGCGAGTGCACGCAAACGCCTGTGCCGCCGCGCAAAGTCTGCTGGCGCAGAAATGCCAGCGGCCTGTCTGCGGTCATCCGTGCGTGCAAGCCGGCAGTATGCCAGGCGATCTCATCGGCGGTGTGACGCAGGAAATATTCATCCGTGAAGGCATTCCAGTCCGCGCGCACAGCCTGCGATTCAATACCCTGGTTCTGCAATAGGGTTAGCGCGTGATCTTGCACTTCGTGAATGAGTTCATCCTTGTCGATGGGGTCTTCCAGTCCGTGCCGCAACGCCTGACTGGTATTGCGGTAAAGCTCAACGAACAGGCTTGCCTTCCATGAATTCCATAGCTCCGGATTGGTGCCGCGCACATCGGCGACTGTGAGTAAGTACAGGTAATCTAGATGCACTTGGTCACCCACTCGCCGGGCGAAGTTCTGTATAACCTGCAAATCGTGAATGTCTTTTTTCTGTGCCGTCAGCGACAGCAATAAGTGATTCTGCACTAGCCACGCTACGAGATGTGCATCGTAGCGGCTAAGACCGTGCTCTAGGCAGAAAAGTTCCGCGTCCTGTGCGCCCAGCTCGGAATGATCGCCACCGCGTCCTTTACCGATATCATGGAAGAGCGCGCCGAGATACGCGAGTTCCGGTTTAGGCAGGGCTTGCATAATCTGACTGCACAGGGGGAATTCATTGTCGTAGTGGCTGAGAGCGAAGCGCCGAAGGTTACTGATGACGAATAGTATATGCTCATCCACAGTATAAGCATGGAATAGGTCGTACTGCATGCGCCCCACTATTTTTCCGAAAGCTGGCAGGTATCGCCCCAGCACGCCGTAGCGGTTCATACGCCGCAGTGCATGTGTGACGCCGTGCGGCTCACGTAAAATATGCATGAAAAGTGCACGGTTAGTAGGGTCATCGCGAAACGGTTTATCTATCCGATAAAGATACGTGCGCAACAGCCGTAATGTCCCAGCGCTTATTCCTTTGAAGTGTGGATGTTGTTCGAGCACAAGGAACATATCCAGCATGGCTGTTGGACACTGTCCGAACATATCCAGATCACGTAGATAGAGGAAGCCACCACGTTCTTCGAATGCATCATTCAAAGGATAAGTGTTTGATGTGGCTACTTCGAAGATTGCTTCTTCCAAAAGCTGTAAAAGCATCTCATTGAGCAGGCCTAGTTCCTTGATGGTTCGGTAGTAGTCCTGCATGAAATGCTCTACTCCTAGGGCCTCGGGAGCATCGAGGTATCCAAGCTGCTTAGCGATTTTTACTTGTGAGTCAAACAGAAGCCGATCTTCGCAGCGTCCATGCATGAGATGCAGAGCAAAACGAATCCTCCAGAGAAAATGCTGACCATGTTGCAGGTTTTCATATTCATCATGCGTGAGAAAGCCATGCTCTACCAGACTGTATAGAGTACTGGTATTGAAGTGACGTCTAGCGACCCATGCAATCATTTGAATATCGCGTAAACCGCCAGGACCTTCTTTGATATTCGGTTCCAGGCGGTACGCCGTGTCATGGTACTTGGTATGCCGTTCCTGTTGTTCGCGACACTTGGCCACAAAGAACTGCTTCGTTGGCCAGAATAAATCCGGCATCAGACGTTGTTGGAGAATAGAAAAAAGCGCTTCATCACCGGCTATATATCTTGCTTCCAGTAGATTAGTGGCTATCGACACATTATTCTGTGCATGCGTGTAACAATCATTCGGTGTACGCACGCTATGGCTGACCGGTAGGCCAATATCCCAGAGGAAGGCGATGAAATCCCCAATTGCATGATTGGTTGATTCTTGATTTGCATCATCCAACAGTATCAATAAATCAACGTCGGAATATGGATGCAGTTCGCCACGGCCATAACCACCGACCGCTACAAGAACAAGGTTTGATTCATATAAATACAGCTTGTAGGCATGCCTGATGAGCGTATCTACAAATTGAGCGCGCATGCGGACCAGTTTGTCTACTGTAATGCCGGAATAAAACTGCTGACGCAAGGTCGCATCGGCGGCTTTCAGGGCATGATGCAACGTCGATAAGGGTTTGCCACCGTTAAGCAGCGCCTCATCCAGCGTGGTTGTATCGATTAGTGAAAAAGAGTCGTTAGGGACTGCGTTCAAGCGAATCCGATCATATATGCAGATTTATACTTCGCCGCCGGCACGCGTGGTCAGTACATCATGACCGTCATTAGTCACCAAGATGGTGTGTTCCCATTGTGCAGATAGGGAATGATCCTTGGTAACTACAGTCCAGCCATCTGGCAACAGCCGTACATGACGTTTGCCGGCGTTGATCATGGGTTCAATGGTGAAGGTCATTCCGGATTTCAGTTCCAGTCCTGTACCTGGAGTACCGTAATGCAGTACTTGAGGATCTTCGTGATAGACGCGACCGATGCCGTGTCCGCAGTATTCGCGCACCACCGAGAAACCATGGCTTTCAGCATAGATCTGGATGGCGTGTCCTATATCTCCCAGCCGTACACCCGGCTTCACCATATCAATTCCAGTCAGCATGGCGTCATGAGTGATTTGCACTAGTCGCTTTGCCAAGACTGAAGACTCACCCACGTAATACATTTTGCTGGTATCGCCGTGAAAGCCATCTTTGATAACCGTCACGTCGATATTGATGATGTCACCGTTCTTGAGTTTTTTGTCGCCAGGTATTCCATGGCAGACTACATGGTTGATTGAGGTGCACAGGGTCTTGGGGAAACCGTTGTAGCCTATATTCGCAGGAATGGCATGCTGATGATTGACGATATAGTCATAACTTAGGCGGTCCAGTTCGTCGGTGGTGATCCCGGGCTGCACATGCGGTTCAATCATATCCAGCACGGCGGCTGCCAGTTGGCCGGCGATACGCATTTTTGCCTGTTCTTCTGGGGTTTTTATGGTGACTGGCATGCACAGGTCCGATAGTGAAGGTTGCAGGAACGGGCTAATACTCTTGTAAGCGTTGCCGTAATCTGCTGCTTATGGTATAAAGCGCGGCCATTTTTGGCAAATAACCCACACATACACCATAACCGTTCGCGGGGTGCCCGTCGATCCGCAAGGATCAGGGTTGCGATCCGGGGTGTATGGAGGCCTAACCCAGGGAACATTATTATGTTCCCATTTAGTCTAGGAGTAGATCCATGGCAGAACTGTCCATGCGCCAGATGCTGGAAGCTGGCGTGCATTTTGGTCATCAAACACGTTACTGGAATCCAAAGATGGCCCCCTACATCTTTGGTGAACGCAGTCACATTCATATCATCAATCTCGAAAAGACCTTGCCGCTGTACCGTGAAGCGCTGGAGTTTGTGAAACGCCTGGTGACTGATGGCGGCTCCATACTGTTTGTCGGTACCAAGCGTGCGGCGCGCGATGCGGTGGCAGAAGAAGCGCAGCGCTGCGGAATGCCTTATGTGAATCAGCGATGGCTTGGCGGAACCCTCACAAATTTCAAAACCGTGCGTCAATCAATCAAACGCATGCATGAATTGGATTTGCAGTCTGAGGACGGAACCTTCGAACGCCTGGGAAAGAAAGAAGTCATCCGCCTCAAGCGCGAGATGGAAAAACTCGACAAGAGCCTGGGCGGTATCAAGGACATGAATGCACTGCCTGATGCATTGTTTGTGATCGATGTTGGCCATGAAAAGATAGCTGTAAGTGAGGCGCGTAAGCTCACACTTCCCATCGTTGGCGTTGTGGACACCAATAACCCTCCGGATAACATTGATTACCTCATTCCGGGTAATGACGATGCTATCCGCGCGGTCCAGTTGTACGCCCAAGGCATTGCGGATGCGGTGCTAGCTGGTAAAGCCTCTATGCCGCAGCTCGCGGGTACAGATGATGATGAGTTTGTGGAATTGGATGAACTTGGTAATCCAAAACGTGGCCGTGGCCGTAGGAAAACAACCACAAAGAAAGTACCACCACGTCGCAAGCCGGCTGAGAAACAGACAGAAAGTACTGAGCATGTCAAGGTTGTCGTCGAGGCAGAAACTGGATCTGATAAAGACAATGAACTGGAACACAAGCCAGTTGTGCGAAAGAAAACGATTGTCAAGAAAACGGTTGTGCGAAAAAAGACTACCAAGAAAGCCGCGGCTAAAGAGGATGAGGAATGATCATTTCTGCTGAAATGGTCAAGGAACTGCGTGAGCGCACCGGTGCCGGCATGATGGAATGCAAAAGGGCGCTAACCGAGTCCTGTGGCAACATTGATATCGCCATCGAGAATATGCGCAAATCCGGGCTAACCAAGGCCGACAAGAAGGCCGGGCGTGTCGCTGCCGAGGGGCGTATTGGAATCGAACAAAATGGTTCGGCTGCGGCCATGGTGGAGGTCAACTGCGAGACTGATTTTGTGGCCAACGGCGAGGATTTTACCAACTTCGTTTCGAACGTGACTCATCTAGCGCTGCTCATGGCGCCACTGGACGTGAGTGCGTTGATGAACATGCAATTCACAGATGGTAAAAGTGTGGATGTGGTGCGCCGCGAACTGGTAGCGAAGTTAGGAGAGAATGTCAGCGTACGACGTTGTGTTTACTTTAAGACAGTTAATGGGCTTTTAGGCTCATATTGCCATGGTTCACGTATAGGAGTATTGGTGGATCTGCAGGGGGGTGATGCTGTGCTTGCAAAGGATATTTCCATGCATGTGGCAGCCAGCAAACCGCTATATGTAAATCCAGAACAGGTTCCAGCGGAGATGCTCGATCACGAGCGTGAAATTGTTCGCGCCCAATCAATGGACAGCAGTAAGCCAACGGCCATTATCGAAAAGATGGTTGAAGGCCGATTGCGTAAATTCCTTGCAGAAATAACCCTTATGGGCCAGCCATTTGTAAAACAACCTGACATGACAGTGGAGAAACTGCTTGTACAGGCTAGGGCTCAGGTGCTGCGTTTTGCCCGCTTCGAGGTAGGTGAGGGTATCGAAAAGCAGCAGGAAGATTTTGCTGCCGCAGTGATGGCTCAGGCTCGGGGTGCCTGAATCGCGCACCCTGGCGGATCTAGCCCACGCCACCCGCTCGTTTTACGGTACAATCCGCATGTCGATGAGCCCCGCAATGCGGGGCTCTGCATATCACTTACTCGCTCAGCGGATGACCCATGTCGAACCAGACACCCGCTTATCATCGGATACTTCTTAAGATGAGTGGTGAAGCCCTTATGGGCGCTGCTGACTACGGCGTTGACCCACCCGTAATCAAACGTTTGGCAGAAGAAGTGCGCGATGTACACGACTTGGGTGTGCAGGTGGGTTTGGTCATGGGTGGCGGCAATATATTCCGTGGCGCAGGTCTAGCCAGGGCCGGCATGGATCGGGTCACCGCGGATCATATGGGTATGCTCGCCACCCTCATGAATGCACTTGCCATGCAGGATGCCCTGGAACGTCTCGGGGCACACGTGCGGGTAATGTCTGGTTTGAGCGTTAATGAAGTATGCGAAGACTATATACGCAGGCGAGCGGTTCGCCATCTAGAGAAAGGTCGTATATGTATCTTCGCGGCCGGCACCGGTAACCCCTTCTTCACGACTGATACAGCAGCCAGTCTTCGTGCTATTGAGATTGGCGCACAACTATTGGTCAAGGCCACCAAGGTTGATGGCGTATATACGGCGGACCCAAAACATCATCCCAAGGCGTCGCGCTTTGCGCATCTGACTTTTGATCAGCTACTTACTGATAAGCTCATGATTATGGATGCCACTGCCATCGTATTGTGTCGCGACAATAATATTCCTCTTAGAATATTTGATCTAACCATAGCTGGCGACCTCATGCGCATCGTAATGGGTGCGAAAGATGTTGGTACGTTGGTGGATAATGGAGGCCAATCATGATTGATGATATTAAAAAGAATGCTACTACACGTATGCAAAAAAGCGTGCATACACTCAAGGAAGGTCTCGCCAAGCTGCGTACCGGACGTGCCAATGCAAGCCTTCTGGATCATCTGCGTGTTTCCTATTATGGATCCGAGGTGTCACTCAACCAGGTAGCTAATGTAACGGTGGGTGATGCGCGCACCCTGAATATCATGCCGTGGGAAAAAAACATGGTGACTGTAATCGAGAAAGCCATCATGACTTCAGACCTTGGACTGACACCGGCTACGGCAGGCAACATCATTCGGGTACCCATGCCACAACTGACAGAAGAACGACGCCGCGAGATTATAAAATTGGCACGTCAGGAAGCCGAGGCTGCACGTGTAGCGGTTCGAAATGTTCGCCGTGACCTAATCACGGAACTCAAGATGCTACTTAAAGACAAAAAAGTGAGCGAGGATCAGGAGCATAGGGCGCAGGATGATATCCAAAAAATCACCGATCGCCATATCTCAGAACTTGACAAGATACTCGCTACCAAGGAAGCAGAGCTCCTGGAAGTCTGAGGGGCGTGACCGCATGGTCAAGACTGAAATTGCGATCTTGCCACGGCACATCGCCATAATTATGGACGGTAATGGACGTTGGGCCAAGAAGCGTTTCTTACCGCGACAAGCAGGTCATCGGGCTGGACTTAAGGCTGCGCGGCGTATCATCGAGGCATGTGCACAAAATAGTATTGCAGTTCTGACCTTATTTGCTTTCAGTAGTGAGAACTGGCAACGACCAAGAACTGAGGTTAGTAATCTAATTGAGCTTTTTGTTGGCGCGCTTGAAAGCGAAGTGGCTGATTTACACAAGAACAATATCCGCATCCGTTTCATCGGCGATTGCTCAGCTTTCACTCAGGTCTTACAGGACGGCATGTTTCAAGCTGAAAAGCTTACGCAATTGAATACGGGATTAATATTGAATATCGCAGTCAGCTATGGCGGACGCTGGGATATGTTACAAGCAGTAAAAAAAATATGTTTGGAAACAATCGCCAGAAATATTCGACCTGAAGATCTTGACGAAGACCGGTTATCCAGGGCACTGGCGTTATCTGGATTGCCGGATCCAGACTTATTCATTCGCACCGGCGGCGAACGACGTATTAGTAATTTCCTGCTATGGAATCTTGCCTACACAGAATTGTATTTTATGGATGACCTGTGGCCGGATTTCGACAGTGTAACCTTGCAAGTTGCACTCGATTGGTATGCGACGCGTCAACGTCGTTTTGGCCGCACTTCAGGACAGCTCGGTACTCGTAGTTAATGCTTAAGCAACGCGTCATTACCGCTCTGATTATTGTGCCTCTGGTTGTTTTGTTAGTGTGGCTGGCGCCCACGTGGCTGCTCGCGCTGGTTGCTGGTGGGATGGTATTAGTGGGCACCTGGGAGTGGGCGGTCCTCAGTGAAGAAAACACATTATCATTGAAATTATCGAATACGGCAGTGACCGCCATTTTGCTATATTTACTCTGGCTTTCGCGCTTGGACATCATGATACTGTGGATAGTTGCACTGACAGCACTTGCATGGTGGCTATTTGCGCTATTTTGGGTATCTTGTTGGCGGCGTGAGTTTCACGGTAGGATCAAATTCTTTTGCGGCATGCTTACGCTGATGCCGGCGTGGGTAGCACTTGTATCTCTGCATGCCAGTAAGGATGGTGTGGTTAAACTATTGTTCCTGCTGGCGCTTATCTGGGCAGCAGATATAGGCGCCTATTTTGTAGGCAAAGGATTCGGAAAGCATAAATTGGCACCCGAGGTAAGCCCCGGCAAAACCTGGGAGGGTGTGGCGGGGGGTACTTTCGCATTACTCCTTGTATCTCTCTTGGGTGTCTGGGTGGTGTTGCCGGCGCAAGGATATGCTCTCATCCTTATCTGTCTTTTGACGGGATGGCTCTCGATAGTGGGTGATCTTTCAGAAAGTCTGTTCAAACGTAAGGCGGGCGTGAAAGATAGTGGCAGACTTCTTCCTGGTCATGGCGGTGTGCTGGATCGCGTTGATAGCCTGACGGCAGCATTGCCGGCATTCTGGCTTGGACTGGCTATACAGGAGTGGTTGCGATGAAAGGCATCACCATTCTCGGTGCCACTGGTAGTGTTGGGAAAGCAACCCTTGATGTGGTGGGTCGTCATCGTGATCGTTTCCGAGTAATAGCGCTCACAGCCCACGCTGATGTGGATGGTTTATTCCACCAGTGTTTCGAGCATCGTCCGCAATATGCTGTCATGGTTGAAGAAACACCTGCGCAACAGTTGAGCGAACGTATCAGTCAGGCTGGGCTCAAAGTCAGGGTGCTTACTGGTACACACGCTCTCGAAGAGGTGGCTAAACTACCGGAAAATGATTGCATCATGGCATCTATTGTAGGTGCTGCCGGATTATTGCCGACACTCGCTGCAGTGAGCAGTGGCAAGCGCGTACTGCTTGCCAATAAGGAATCGCTGGTGATGGCCGGTGAGCTCTTCATGCATGCTGTTCAGAAACACGGAGCAGAACTCATTCCCATTGATAGTGAACACAATGCAATCTTTCAATGTATGCCGCCTGAGAAGCGTCATTCTGTAATTCGCATATTGCTCACAGCCTCTGGCGGACCTTTTCGTGGTTGGTCACAAGAAGCGCTGCATACTGTCACTCCAGCGCAGGCTTGCGCTCATCCCAAATGGAACATGGGCCGAAAGATTTCTGTGGATTCGGCAACGCTCATGAACAAAGGGCTAGAGGTGATCGAAGCGCGCTGGCTGTTCGGAATGCCGGCAGAACTTATCGAAGTCATCGTGCATCCCCAGAGTATCGTGCATTCACTAGTGGAATACACTGATGGTTCGGTGCTGGCACAACTGAGCAACCCTGATATGCGTATCCCGATTGCGTGCGGCTTGGGATGGCCTGACCGAATAGTGACTGGTGTGCAGTCATTGGATTTGTGTGCTCTCGGCCATCTGGACTTTGAGCCTCCGGATTTGAAACTTTTTCCCTGTTTACAACTCGCCAAACAGGCCGCGCAGGCAGGTGGCAGCGCGCCAGTTACCCTGAATGCTGCCAACGAAGTTGCGGTTCAAACGTTTTTAGAAGGGCAACTGCATTTCACTGCCATCGCGGAAGTAGTGCAACAAACGCTCGAACAATCAAAATCGACCAACCCGGATTCCATTGAAGCCGTGCTTGATTGTGATTGGCGGGCGCGTGTTATCGCAAAAGCTGCCACTACCAGGGCAGCTGCATGAATATTTTCATCAGTATCGGGGCCTTCCTAGTAGCTATCTGCATGCTGATAATCTGGCATGAATTCGGCCATTTTATCGTGATGCGTTATTTCGGAATCAAAGTACTGCAATTCTCGGTGTTCTTCGGTAAACCCTTGTTGCGCTGGCAGCGCCGGCCCGGTTCCACAGTGCTTACCATAGGCTGGCTGCCGCTCGGCGGTTACGTAAAACCTCTCGATGAGCATGATGGTGAAGTGCCAGTGGGTGAGGAACATTTGGCCTTCAACCGCCAGCCGTTGACTAAGCGTTTCCTGGCGGTATTGGCTGGTCCCGTATTCAACTTTATCTTTGCGATAGTGGCCTATTGGATCATTTTCATGATTGGTGTTCCAGGAGTCCGGCCAATCATTGGAGAAGTACGCCCAGACTCGGCGGCGGCACAAGCGGGGTTTGTGAAGGAAGATGAAATTCTTGCCGTCGACGGCAACAGCACACCCACGTGGGATACAGTTCTGGTGAGGCTTTTTGAGGGCACCATACACGGAAGCAAAATCAACGTTCAGGTACGCACCCCCGAACATACTGAAAAACAGTTGATCTTGAAAATCACGGACAGCCGGGCACTGACCGAGCCAGGCAAGCTGCTTGAAGGTCTGGGCTTCACTCAATGGCAACCCGAGGCTGCGCCAGAAGTTGGTGAGATTTTGCCGGATGGTACTGCTGGGCGGGCTGGCCTTAGAAAGGGTGACCTTATTCTAAATGTCGAGAATAAAGTCATCACTGGCCCACAGCAGTTAATTGACATGCTACGTTCAGCACCTAATAAGACCCTGAAAATCATGGTGCAGCGTGGGATTCACAGCTTCGGATTGCAACTTCCAGTTGGTGTGCAAACGACCAAAGACGGCAAGCTAATCGGGCATATTGGCGCCCAGATTGAATATCCTGAGAGTGTACGTCAACGTTTAGATGTGGAACAACGGTATAATCCCATCGCCGCTCTAGGATATGCATTTGCACGTACAGGCAGCCTCACATGGCTAACATTAGATGCTTCTTGGAACATGGTGATTGGCAAGGTTTCGTTACGTAATTTGAGCGGACCGATTGATATAGCGCAATATGCTGGCTATACGGCAGAGAATGGTTTGGTGCCATTCCTGGCTTTTCTCGCTGTCGTGAGCATTAGTCTTGGTGTGTTGAATTTGCTACCGATACCGGTGCTGGATGGCGGACATTTACTCTATTACCTAATCGAGGCTGTCAAGGGCTCGCCCTTATCTGCCCAGGCTGAGATGTTGGGTCAGCGAGTTGGTATTGCACTATTACTGGTTCTCATGAGTTTTGCCATATATAACGATCTAATGCGGATGTTCGGGTAAGGAGGATTTGAATTGGGTTTTATTAAAGGCACCGGGATCATCCTGGCCTCACTGCTGTTCCTGGTGTTAAGTTCTGCCATCGCCCGGGCGGATGAGTCGTTTACCGTTAAAAAAATTGATATCGTTGGCCTGCAACGAATTTCCGAGGGCACGGTCTACGATTATCTCCCCATCAATATCGGGGATAAACTTACCGCAGGCCGTATCCAAGATGCCATCCGTGCATTGTACAAAACCGGGTTTTTCCGCGACGTTGAAATGCGCCGTGATAACGACACGCTCATTATCCTGGTACATGAGCGTCCGTCTATCGCGACATTTGTGGTCTCAGGCAATAAACTAATCAAATCTGATGACCTAAATAAGAGCTTGAATAAGGCAGGTCTATCTCAGGGACAAATATTCAACCGGGTGACGCTAGATGGGTTCATTCAGCAACTTACCGATGAATACTACAGCCATGGGAAATACGCAGTAATCATTACACCGACTGTCACAGACATAGGCGACAACAGGGTAAATGTGTCTGTAAAGATATCCGAGGGAGTGACTGCCAAGATTCGTTCCATCAGTATCGTCGGCAATCATGCATTTTCAGAAGATGATCTGCGTGATGTTTTCAAGTTAAAAGTAGCAGATTTCTGGACATTCTTCGGAAGTTCAGACGAATATTCCCGCGAGAAACTTGTTGGCGATCTGGAATCACTGCGCTCTTATTATATGGATCGTGGGTATGCAGATTTTGCCATTGATTCAACCCAGCTGGCGATTTCTCCAGATCGTAACAGCGTCTATATCACTGTGAATATAACCGAAGGCGATATTTATAAAATTAAAGATGTGAAGTTGGCTGGGAAGTTTGTTCTTCCGAAGGCGGAATTGCAAAAATTTGTCTTGGTAAAGCCTGGAGAAATATTTTCACTCAAGCGCTCGACTACCACAGCTGACATAATTCAAAAACGGCTCGGCATGATTGGTTATGGATTTGCGCAAGTTAACCCAATACCCGATATCGATCGTCAGAATAAATTGGTTTCCATCACCTTCTACATAGAGCCAGGTCAACGTGTATATGTGAGGCATGTCAATTTCAATGAAGCGCCCGGCACGGATGATGCGGTATTCCGTCGCGAATTGCGCCAATATGAAGGCACTTGGTTATCGACTATCGACGTAGAGAGGTCGCGCGCGCGTCTAAATCGTTTGCCATGGATGGAAGATGTGAAAGTTAAGACTGTACGCGTACCGGGCTCAGTTGATCTTGTTGATGTGGATTACACAATGAAAGAGCGCCCATCAGGTACAGCCAGTGTGGGCGTTGGATACGGTAGTTCTTCAGGGTTAGTGCTTGACGGAAATATCGTCAATGCAAATTTTCTGGGAACTGGAGAGCGTCTCTCCATCGCTGCAAGTAAATCTTACGTTGGGCATACTTATGACTTAAATTTTACCGATCCCTATTGGTCGATAAATGGAGTCAGTCGAACACTGGGTTTGTTTCAGGTACAGACGTCCAGGTTTACAGTCAATAGTTCGCCAGTCTCGACTCAGTCCTTTGGTGGACAGATGAGTTTCAACATACCCCTTTCAGAGTACGATGCCTGGGGTATAGGTGCGACTTATTCTCACAATGAATTATTGTCACAGGTAGGGACATCGCAACAATTCATTCAATTCATATCAAATCCTGCGAATGGCACTGTATCCCAGATCCTGGGATATTGTTCGGATTCACGCGGGTTTGCTTTTGTCTGCGAATATCCAGCGTTGACATACAATACACTCGAGGCCTCATTGAGTTATGTGCGTGATACCCGCAACCGGATCATTTTCCCCGAAAATGGAGCACGAGAATCCATCAGCTTGACGGTAGCTACACCAGCCTTTAGCCAGGAATATTACATATGGACATACCAACAATTGGCATTTATTCCTTTGTTCAAAGGATTTCTGTATGGCATTAACGGCGAGATAGATTATGGTGCGCCCTATGGCAAGACCAACACCTATCCACCCTATAAGAATTTTTTTGATGGCGGACCTGATTCAGTGCGTGGGTGGCAAGTTGGTACCCTCGGGCCGCGAGATTCAGTCGGTTACCCGATCGGTGGTCGGGCCATGGTTTACATGCAAAATGAACTTATCCTGCCCACATTCGGCAAAAAGAGTGATTCTGATACCGGCTCCAGTCGCTGGGCATTGTTTATAGATGTCGGCAATGCCTTCGCAGATCCAGGAGATTTCCGCTGGAGTCAACTGCGTGTGGGAACTGGTATTGCAGCCACCTTCCTGACTCCACTTGGGGCCATGAAATTCAGCTATGCTTTGCCGCTGAATCCCAAGCCGGGTGACCAGACAGAACGCTTCCAATTCACACTTGGCACTTATTTCTGATAATTCAGGAGCATATCTATGAAAATTGTAAATAAATTATCATTAATGTTGATTGTTTTATCTGCCGTAATGTATACGGGCAGTATTTTTGCAGCTGAGATTAAAATTGGCGTTGTCGATAGGGCAGCCCTGTTGCAAAAATCACCCCAAGCGGTGGCAGCGACTAAATTAATGCACCAGAAATTTGATAGCCGCGGCAATGACTTGACGACGCAGCAGAACAAAATCAAGGATCTGCAGGATCAAATTAATCGCAATGGCGCAGTCATGAGTGCCAGCCAGTTGCAGACCTTGGAAAATCAACTGGACAGCCTACAACAAGATTTTAGACGCAAGCAGGATGATTTCACATCGGATGTTAACAACCAACGGAATCAAGAACTGGGCGATCTTCAGGCTGCAATTGACAAGGCTGCGCAGAAGTTCGCTAAAGCCCAGAACTACAATCTCATCCTCGACAAGGGCGTCGCTTATTATGCGGATAGCACGGTTGACGTTACCGACCAGGTATTAAGCCAGATGCAGAAGGATTTCAATTCGCAGAAGAATTCGCCTTCAAATGGGGGCAAATGAAAGATATCGGAGTTTGGTGGTGGAATATACTCTCGCAGAACTCGCGAAAAAATGCGGCGGTCAGGTACGCGGTGATGGCAATACATTGATTCGTGCTGTAGGCACTATCCAGCATGCTGGGCCAAATACCATCACCTTCCTCACCAATCCACATTACCGACGCTATCTCACCGAAACGTGTGCTGCTGCAGTTATCCTATCGTCGACTGATGCAGATATCTGTCCAGTCCCAGCACTGGTATCGGAAAATCCCTATTTACTGTATGCGCAAGTGGCAACCCTACTGACGACCACAGCATCAACCCCCAAGGGCATCGATGCTGGATCCAAGGTACATTCAAAAGCACGAGTATCTACCAAAGCTTGGATAGGCCCAGGCGCAGTGCTGGAAGAGGGCGTAGTGATTTCAGATAATGTCTTCATCGGTCCTAATTGCGTAATCCAAGCCGGGGCCAGCGTCGCAGAGGATAGCCGACTGGTTGCAAACGTCACCCTTTGTCAAAATGTACGGATAGGTAAGCGTGCGTTAATTCATCCCGGGGTTGTTATCGGAGCAGACGGCTTTGGTTTTGCCCGCGATGGTGTGGCCTGGGTCAAGGTTCCACAGCTTGGCTCAGTGATGATTGGAGATGACGTGGAAATCGGTGCCAATACTACTATTGATCGGGGAGCCCTTGAAGATACTGTTATTGATAATGGCGTAAAACTCGATAACCAGATACAAGTGGGTCATAACGTGCATATAGGCGAACATACCATCATCGCTGGTTGTGCAGGAATATCCGGAAGCGCCCGGATAGGGCGCCGTTGCATACTGGGCGGGTCAGTTGGCGTGGTAGGACACATCGAAATCTGTGATGATGTGACTGTCACCGGACTGACTGTGGTGAGTCATTCTATTCACAAACCGGGTGTATATTCAGGTAGCTTGCCGATGGATACATCTGCACGCTGGCGCAAAAATACCGTACGTTTTAAACAACTCGATGAACTAGCGCGCAGGCTAATAGCATTAGAAAAAAAGGTGAAGGACTGAACGAACATGTCAAAAGATCCATTTCTCGACATCCACGCCATCGTCAAGCAGCTGCCGCATCGCTATCCATTCCTGCTAGTTGACCGCGTGCTGGAATGCAAACCGGGCAAATCGCTGACCGCTATCAAGAACGTCACCATCAATGAACCATTCTTCCAGGGTCATTTTCCTCAGCGCGCAGTAATGCCTGGCGTGTTGATACTCGAAGCACTCGCGCAGGCCACCGGCTTGTTGACATTCGCAACCCTCGGATATTCACCGGATCAGCATACACTTTATTATTTTGTCGGCATCGATAAAGCACGCTTCAAGAAACCCGTGGAACCCGGTGATCAACTCTTGCTGAAAGTCGAGCATTTATGGAACAAACGTGGCATTTGGAAGTATAAGGCTAGAGCGGAAGTAGATAGTAAAATCGCCGCTGAAGCCGAGCTTATGTGCGCTTCAAGGAAGTTTGAAGATTGATTGATCCCCGCGCGGCCGTAGATCCATCTGCACGTCTGGCGGCGGACGTGACAATCGGGCCGTTTACTGTTATCGGTCCGCAAGTGGAAATCGGTTCCGGAACCTGGATCGGACCGCATGCAGTGATTCAGGGCCCAACGCGCATTGGAAGCGATAACCGAATTTTCCAATTCGCTTCCATCGGCGGCATTCCCCAGGATAAGAAGTATGCGGGTGAGTCTACCTGGCTTGAAATCGGCAACCGCAACACATTTTTCGAGTTTGTCACCATCAATCGGGGTACGGCCCAGGATAAGGGTCGCACCGTAATCGGCAATGACGATTGGATAATGGCTTATGTGCATATTGCCCATGATTGTCAGCTGGGCGACAACGTGATATTAGCGAATAACACCACGCTTGCTGGTCATGTAACCATCGAAGACTGGGCGATACTCGCAGGTTTTACAAAAGTACATCAATTCTGCCGCATTGGAGCGCATAGTTTCACCGGCATGAATGTGGATATTACGCGCGATATACCTCCTTATGTGATGGTTTCCGGCACGCCAGCGGAACCCCGGGGCATCAACAGTGAAGGTTTACAACGGCGCGGCTTCACTGCGGAACAGATTCGCAACATCAAGAACGCATATCGGATACTTTATCGTTCCGAACTCCGACTCGAAGAGGCAATGGAGAAGCTACGCGAACCAGCTGCCGTCCATCCGGAAGTGGCCCGCTTGGTTAAATTTCTGGAAACCAGCGAGCGCAGCATCACTCGCTGATTCTGTGCAACGATCTCTACACACGACGCGAAATTATTATGCTGCGAATCGGCATTGTTGCGGGAGAAAGCTCTGGCGATAATCTTGGCGCCGGCCTTATCCGCGCCATACGGAATCGCATACCGGCTGCGCAATTCGAGGGCGTTGCTGGCCCGGCGATGATTGCAGCTGGCTGCAAACCGCTGGCTAAAGTTGAAGATTTAGCGGTGATGGGTATCACGGAAGTGATTAGACATCTGCCGCGTTTATTGCGTATCCGTCGCCGCTTGCGTCGGTATTTTCTGAAACAACGTCCGGATATCTTCATCGGAATCGATGCTCCGGATTTCAATATCGGTTTGGAATCCAGTTTGCATAGGGCAGGTATTATTACGGTCCATTATGTAAGTCCCTCGATTTGGGCTTGGCGTTCACGGCGTGTATTCAAGCTCGGCAAAGCCACTGATCTGGTATTGACTTTGTTGCCCTTCGAAACCTCGCTGTATGAACAACATGGATATTCAGCCAAGTTCGTCGGTCATCCATTGGCTGACCAGGCACTGGAAATCCAGGATCGACTCGCATTGCGAAAAACTTTGCATCTACCGTTGGAAGACCGATTTGTGGGTCTTTTGCCTGGAAGTCGCCATACCGAGGTGGAGCGCCTGGGGCCATTGTTCCTGGAAACCGCCCAGTGGCTGCTGGTTAAGATGCCGAAGCTGAGATTTGTTATCCCGGCAGCCACTCCGGCTTTGAGTAAGCTCATCAAGCAGCAGATACGCACTCTTAAACCGGATCTGCCAGTACTGGTAGTGGAAGGCCATGCGCGCGATGTTATGGGTGCTGTAGATGTGGCATTGATTGCATCGGGAACCGCTACACTGGAAGCCATGCTATGGCAGTGCCCCATGGTGGTGGCTTACCGTGTGGCTGCTAGCAGTTACGCGCTGGTTAAGGGCCTGCGCCTATTGCATATCCAGCATGTGTCGCTACCCAACCTGCTTGCGAATCGGGAAATAGTCCCGGAATTTCTCCAGTATCGTGCGCTGCCATCCGATATGGGCACGTCACTGCTTAGATTGCTGCAGGATCCGGCCGCACGGACTGCACAACTAGAATCTTTCGCTACTCTCAGCCGCGTGCTGCGTCGCCAGGCTGATGAACGCACAGCCGAAGCAGTGCTGGAACTGCTGGCCAAATAACCGAGCATGGCAGGTTAGAATGACACCTGCAGGTTCGGGAGCCGTATTAATAATGATCCAGTCTGGGGCAGGGCGAGGAGTTCATATCGCCGGTGTGGATGAAGCCGGTCGCGGTCCGCTGGCAGGTCCAGTGACTGCCGCGGCGGTTATTCTGGCGCCATCCCGACCTATTTCGGGGCTTAAAGATTCAAAGAAACTTACACCGCAGCGGCGTGAACACCTCGCTGCGGAAATTCGTCAGCAGGCGCTAGCCTGGGCTGTGGGTTGGGCAGACCATATTGAAATCGACCGCATGAATATCCTGCAAGCCGCATTGTTGGCTATGCAACGAGCGGTATTGGCGCTGGGCATTATGCCAAAAAGAGTGTTAGTAGATGGTGATCATTGTCCGGATTTGTCTTGCCCAATGGAGGCCATCGTGCACGGTGATAGCCTGATTCAGATTATTTCTGCCGCTTCGATTCTCGCCAAGGTGGAACGTGATGCAGCCATGCGACGTTTTGATGAGCTTTATCCCGCTTATGGTTTCCGCATTCATAAAGGTTATTCAACCCCGATGCATATGGCAGCTCTCGAAAAATATGGTGCTTGCACTATCCATCGGCGGTCATTTGCGCCGGTGCAACGTTGTCAAGTAAAAATCGCCTGAACATGTCGCCGCGCTTCATCCATCTGCGTCTGCATACCGAATATTCATTGGCGGATAGTGTTATTCGCGTACCACAGCTTATGCAAAGTCTGGCAGCTATGAAGATGCCGGCAATAGCGCTCACCGATCAAGGCAATCTGTTTGCGCTGGTAAAATTCTACAAGGCAGCGCAGGCGCACGGTATCAAACCGATAATCGGTGCTGATTTGCGCTTGCGTGATGATGATGGAAGCACCTCTTGCAATTTCACTCTGTTGTGTTGTGACACCCAAGGATACCGGAATCTATCGGTACTTATAACGCGCAGCTATCTGGAAGGTCAGCAGCGTGGCATGCCCATGCTGGAACGTCAATGGTTTGAGGGTCATACGCAAGGGCTGATCGCATTATCTGGTGGACGTGAAAGCGATGTGGGGCGCGCGCTACTCGCAGGCCGCAATGATCAGGCACATGCATTGTTGAAAGATTGGTTGGCATTATTCCCGGAACACTTCTATATGGAGTTGCAGCGCACCGGACGTGAAGGTGAAGAGGATTACTTGCGCATGGCGGTGAAACTTGCGGCAACCAGCAGCGTGCCTTTAGTGGCCACCAACGATGTGCGATTTATAAAAATGGAGGAATTTGAATCCCATGAGGCGCGCGTCTGCATCCAGTCAGGACATGTTTTGAATGATCCGCGCCGCCCTCGACAATACAGCCAACAGCAGTATCTGCGCACCGAAGAACAGATGCTGCAGTTGTTCTCGGATTTGCCGGAAGCGCTGGAGAATAGCGTAGAGATCGCCAAGCGCTGCAACTTTACCTTGCATCTGGGCGAGAACTTTTTGCCGGCCTATCCCATACCACAGGGTCATACAGTCGAGAGCTTCTTGCGCACAGAGGCACAGACAGGCCTGGAGAAACGACTTGCCAAATTGCTTACCCCAGAAGTTAAGGACCCCGAGACGCGCGCGATACCATATAACCAACGTTTGCAATTAGAGCTGGATGTGATTCTGCGCATGGGTTTCGCAGGCTATTTTCTGATCGTGGCGGATTTCATCCACTGGGCCAGGAACAACGGAGTACCCGTGGGCCCCGGTCGTGGTTCTGGCGCTGGATCATTGGTGGCCTATGCGCTAGGCATCACCGATCTTGATCCCCTAGAGCATGATTTGTTATTCGAGCGATTCCTCAATCCGGAGCGGGTATCCATGCCGGACTTCGATGTGGATTTTTGCATGCAGAATCGCGACCGTGTGATTGATTATGTGGCGGAACGCTACGGTCGCGGACGGGTATCCCAGATCATCACCTACGGCAGCATGGCGGCTCGGGCTGTGGTTCGCGATGTGGGTCGCGTGCTCGGCCATCCTTATGGTTATGTGGATCAGATCGCAAAACTGATTCCTTTCGAGTTGGAAATGACTCTGGATAAAGCCTTGAAGCAGGAGCCGGAGCTGCACACCCGCTATCAGAATGAGGACGAAGTCCGGCAGTTCCTGGATCTGGCGCGTTCGCTGGAAGGCTTGGCGCGCAATGCGGGTAAACACGCAGGCGGTGTGGTGATTGCACCTTCCGAGCTCACCGATTTCATGCCGCTTTACTGTGAAGCTGGCAGCAATCACCCTGTCACGCAACTTGATAAGGACGACGTAGAAGCAATAGGACTGGTGAAATTCGATTTCTTGGGTCTTCGCACGCTCACCATCATCGATTGGGCGGTCGGCATCATTAACCAGCAGCGCAAGGCCGAAAATGCGGCGCTCTTGGACATCAGCGTTATACCCATGGATGACGCAGCTACTTATGCGCTGCTGAAACGTTGCCAGACCACGGCGGTTTTCCAGCTGGAATCACGTGGCATGAAGGATCTTATCCGTCGGCTCAAGCCAGACTGTTTTGGCGATATCGTGGCGTTGGTTGCGCTATTCCGACCCGGGCCCTTGCAGTCCGGAATGGTGGACGATTTCATGGCGCGCAAACATGGTAAAGCAAAAGTTGATTATCCACATCCAAAGCTGGAACCGATTCTCAAACCCACTTACGGAGTCATTCTTTATCAGGAGCAGGTGATGCAGATTGCCCAGATACTGGCCGGTTATACGCTGGGTAATGCCGACCTGCTACGCCGTGCAATGGGCAAGAAGGATGCGGAGGAGATGGCTGAGCAGCGTGATGTGTTCGTGAAAGGCGCGATAGCACGGGATGTGAATCCGCGGCTCGCCACCTATATTTTCGACTTGATGGAAAAATTCGCCGGTTATGGTTTCAATAAATCACATTCTGCCGCATATGCGCTGCTTGCTTATCAAACTGCCTGGCTCAAGGCACATTATCCCGCCGCCTTCATGGCAGCCGTGCTGTCTTCGGACATGGATCATACTGATAAAGTCGTGACACTGATCGACGAGTGCCGCGTGATGGAACTGAAAATACTGCCACCGGACATCAACTATTCCGGCTACCGCTTCGCCATGGCTGATCAAAGCAGCATCCGTTATGGGCTGGGGGCGATCAAGGGTGTGGGATTGGCGGCCATCGAAGGGCTGCTGGAAGAAAGAGCGCGCAATGGTGAGTTCAAATCGATCGAGGATTTCTGCCGGCGCATCGATCTGCAGAAAGCCAATCGCCGCGTGATTGAGGCGTTGATTCGTGCCGGCGCCCTGGATGCGCTTGGCCTTAATCGCGCTACGCTCATGGCACGCTTGCCGGAAGCACTGGCGCGCGCGGATCAGAGCACGCGCGCGCGCGCCGCAGGCCAGAACGATATGTTCGGCTTGATGGGACCGGGGACTGCGAAACAACAGCAGCTGGCAGCTGTGTCGATGCTGCCGGACTGGGACGAGGATGAACGTCTGCGTAATGAACGGGATACCCTGGGACTGTATCTGACAGGTCATCCGGTGGCTCGCTATGCAGCGGATTTGCGCCATGTGGTCACAGCACCACTCGGCGAACTGGCGGATGAATCGCCTCCGGAAAGCAATGGCGAGCGCGGCTATGGTTATATGGCGGCATCGCGCAACGTTGTCGCAGCCGGCCTGATTGTGGATTTACGCAAACGTGGCGGGCGGGTGAGTTTGATACTGGATGACCGTAGCGGACGACTTGAAGTGACGCTGTTCGAAGATGCCTTTAAGCGCTTCCGCACCCTGGCAGTGAAGGACAGGGTAGTGGTCGTGGAAGGTCGGTTGGCCTTCGACGAATTCATCAGTGGCTGGCGCATCACCGTCAAGAACATGTATGGAGTGGACGAGCTGCGGGAACGTTATGTGCGACGCTTGGATATCGAATGGACAGTGGAGGGAGGGGAGGGTTTCGCCAGCCGCCTCAAAGAGGCGCTCAAGCCGCATGTGGGGGGCCGCTGCAGCGTCTGGGTGCACTACCGTGGGGCGGGTGCTAGTGTCCCCATGTGCCTGGGGGAGGCCTGGCGGGTGCATCCCAGCGAGATCTTGACCCGGCGACTGGAGACCTGGCTGGGTATGGGAAGCATTACCTTGCACTATGGCACCCGTCCTATAAACCCTGCCCATGAGGCGGTCAGTGCCTGAGGAGCGAATCGGATGTGTTATTCGAGCGGCCACTGGCCGCTCGATCCCGACGAGCGCCTCGCCGGGATGGCGAGGCAGGTCGGCGCGCCATGGGAGGCTTTGTGCTGTTAGACTTGCGCGGGGGCTTGTTGTCCGCCGCCTCAGCCAGTAACGTTTACATACTCTCGGCGCAGCATCACAAGATGAATCTCAATTTCCTCGAATTTGAACAACCGATTGCCGAGCTTGAAGCCAAGATCGAGGAACTGCGCTTTGTGGGCGATGAATCCGCCGTCAGCATCACCGACGAAATCGAACGTCTGCAAGCTAAAAGCCGGACCCTCACTGAGAATATCTTCTCAAGCTTGAGTGCCTGGCAGGTAGCGCAGATGGCACGCCATCCCCTGCGCCCCTATGCGCTGGATTATATCCAGAAGATCTTCACCGAATTCGAGGAACTGCATGGCGATCGGTCTTTCGGTGATGACCCGGCCATCGTCTCCGGCATCGCCCGGTTGAATGGGCGACCGTTGGCCATCATTGGCGAACAGAAGGGTCGCGATACCAAAGAAAAAGTGCGTCGCAATTTTGGTATGCCGCGTCCCGAGGGTTATCGCAAGGCGTTGCGCATCATGAAGATGGCGGAACGTTTCCGTCTGCCGCTCATGACTTTTATTGACACTCCTGGCGCTTATCCTGGTGTGGACGCGGAAGAACGCGGACAGAGCGAGGCCATTGCGCGTAACCTGTTCGAGATGTCTACGCTGCGTGCGCCCATCATCTGTACCATCATCGGTGAAGGCGGCTCCGGTGGTGCCCTCGCCATCGGCGTAGGCGACCGCGTCATCATGTTGCAGTACAGCATCTACTCGGTGATCTCACCGGAAGGCTGCGCATCCATTTTGTGGAAGAGTGCGGACAAGGCCAGTGAAGCGGCAGACGCCATGGGCATCACTGCCGAGAGGCTGAAGAGCCTGGGGCTCATCGACACGGTGCTGCAGGAGCCCCTGGGTGGGGCACACCGCAACCCGGATACTATGGCAGCCACGCTCAAAAACGCCATCACCGATGCCCTCAGCCGCCTCGAGAATGTTTCCATGGATGAAGTGCTGGAAGCGCGTTACAAGCGCTTCACCTCGTTCGGGAGTTTCAAGGAGTGAGCCGCGTCTCTATCCAGCGCTTGTGAGCTTCGACCCTGACAAACTGAAAATCGTGATGCGCGGCCTCCCGGCCGCGCGTTGCTATTGGGTGGGTTTCAGCGGCGGCCTGGATTCCACCGTGTTACTGTCTGTCTTGGCACAACAGCAAGCATCCCTGCCAGCCCGATTGCAGGCGCTGCATGTAAACCATCATCTGCACCCCGATGCGGATAACTGGGAACAGCATTGCCAGCATATCTGCGCGGTGATGCATGTGCCGATCGAATGCCGAAGTATCTCGGTCAAACCAGAAAAAGGTCAAAGTCTCGAAGCCGTTGCCCGTGAACAGCGTTACAAGGTATTTCGGAAGCTGGTCAAAAAAGATGACATGCTATTGCTGGCCCATCATCAGGATGACCAGATGGAGACTTTCTTGTTGCAGGCGTTGCGGGGTGCAGGAATGCGTGGCCTTGCCGCCATGCCCTTGTTTGCCCCCTTCGAGCTGGGACATCTGGCGCGTCCATTGCTTGAGTTCACGCGCGATGAGTTACAAGTTTGGGCGGATGCACAGAGACTCGCATGGCTGGATGACCCCAGTAACACAAATTCTCGCTTCGATCGCAATTTTTTGCGTCGGCAGGTGATACCCGTAATCAAGCAACGCTGGCCGTCAGCGGCGGCAACCATCACACGCAGCGCAAGCCATTGCAGCGAAACCCTGGAGTTGCTGGATGCGGTGGCGGAAGAAGACTTGAAACACTGTGCCGAAGACCAGGGTCGGGTGTTGCCGGTGGCAGCTTTGCATGCCATGGGGACGGCGCGCGCTAAGAACCTGCTGCGGCACTGGCTGAGAAACCTTCAATTGCCGTTGCCGCCCGCTCATAAGCTTGAGCAGATCATCAGTGAGGTATTCCCAGCGCGCGCCGAGCGCAATCCCTGCGTCTCTTGGGCGGGTGCGGAAGTGCGCCGCTATCGCGGCCACATATATGGTCTAGAGCTTCTACCTGAAATCGGGGGCAGCGATTTCATACTCAGGCAAGGCGAACCGACTGTATTGGAACATGGCTTGGGCACGCTGTGCCTGACGCCAAGCCTGGTCGGCGAGCGGTTATGCGCCGCCGATTACCCCCCCGAGGGCTTGAGGCTGCGTTTCCGATCCGGAGGCGAAGTCTGCAAGCCCGCGGGCCACGCCCATCAACGGCCCCTCAAGAAGTGGCTGCAGGAGTTGAAGGTCGTACCCTGGATGCGGGAGCGTCTGCCGCTCTTGTATATCGGCGACCAGCTGGCGGCTGTCGCGGGATTGTTCGTTTGTACACCCTTTGCCGCTGGAAAAGATGAACCGGGATTGCGCATTGAATGGCTGTCGCATCCGGCCCTGCATTAGGCAGGCATGCTACTGGCTGCCTAGAATATTTCACTTCATTAGATGCACTGATTCTGTTAGGCTGTACTCCCGATTCAGCGGAGCCATCCCGGCGCCGCGTCGGGAGTCCTGATGGCCCATTTTGTATTTGTTACTGGTGGTGTGGTTTCTTCCCTGGGGAAGGGCATCGCCTCCGCCTCCTTGGGCGCAATTCTGGAAGCCCGCGGGCTCAAAGTCACCATGGTCAAGCTGGACCCCTATATTAATGTGGATCCCGGCACCATGAGCCCGTTCCAGCATGGCGAGGTGTTCGTCACTGATGATGGCGCTGAGACTGACCTGGATTTGGGCCACTATGAACGCTTCGTGCGCGCGCGCATGGGCCGAAGCAATAATTTCACCACTGGCCGCATCTACGAGAACGTGATCCACAAGGAGCGTCACGGTGATTATCTGGGCGCCACCGTACAGGTGATCCCGCATATCACCGACGAGATCAAGCGCTGCATCCGCGCAGGTGCCGATGATGCCGATATCTGCATGGTGGAGATCGGCGGTACCGTGGGCGACATTGAATCCCTGCCTTTTCTCGAAGCCATACGCCAGATGGGCATCGAGATGGGGCGCGGCAAATGCGTGTACATACATCTGACCCTGGTGCCCTATATCCCTACCTCCGGCGAGACCAAGACCAAGCCCACGCAGCATTCCGTGAAAGAACTGCGCTCCATCGGCATTCAGCCGGATATCCTTCTGTGTCGCGCCGCCAAGCCTTTGCCGGATGATGCGCGCCGCAAGATCGCGCTGTTCACCAACGTGGAGGAGCGCGCGGTGATCTCCGCGCCGGATGCGGATGACATCTACAAGATCCCGCTGATCCTGCATGCCCAAGGACTGGACGACATCGTCGTGGATCACCTGCGGATCAATACCAAGTCCGCGAACCTGAGCGAATGGCGTAAGGTCGTCGAGGCCAGGGCCAATCCGGAAGCTACAGTCAACATCGCCATGGTCGGCAAATACGTGAACCTTACCGATGCCTACATGTCACTCAACGAAGCACTCAAGCACGCGGGCATCCATACGCATACAGACGTGAAGATCCATTACGTCGATTCCGAGGAGCTGGGCAAACACGGCACCGGCCTGCTGCACGGCATGGATGCCATCCTGGTGCCCGGCGGTTTCGGCGAACGCGGCATTGAAGGCAAGATCACCGCGGCCGGCTATGCGCGTGAACACCATATCCCGTATCTGGGGATTTGCCTGGGACTCCAGGTAGCGGTCACGGAATTCGCGCGCAATGTAGTGGGCCTCAAGGGGGCCCACAGCACCGAGTTCGAACGCAATACACCATACCCGGTAATCGCGCTGATCACCGAATGGCAGGACCGTAGCGGCCAGCATGAGACCCGCAGCGAGCAATCTGACCTGGGCGGCAGCATGCGCCTCGGAGCTCAGGACTGCCATCTGGTTTCCGGAACACTGGCGCACAAACTCTATGCCAAGGATGTGATCTCCGAACGCCACCGCCATCGTTATGAATTCAACAACAATTATCTGGAACAGTTCCAGAAGAAAGGCATGGTGTTCTCAGGCTTTTCAGTGGACAAACTGGTGGAGATCGTCGAGTTGCCCGGACACCCGTTCTTTATCGCTACCCAGTTCCATCCGGAATTCACCTCCACCCCGCGTGACGGACACCGGCTGTTCAGTGGCTTCATCAAGGCGGCCCGTGAATATGCCGCTGCCCAGCCCGCCCTCAAGGCGGCGCGCGCATGAAGCTCTGCGGCTTCGAGGCCGGCAACTCACAACCCTTCTTCCTGATCGCAGGGCCGGATACCTTGGAGAGCGAGCAGCTGGCGCTGGACGTGGCCGGCCATCTCAAGCAGATCACACAGCGCTTGAAGATCCCGTATATCTTCAAAGGCTCATTCGACAAGGCCAACCGCACCTCCG
>Ga0307373_10002605_pt1 | contig 32249 bp, 26 predicted proteins | sample OX2MG_FD_202534 | JGI IMG/M metagenome (GOLD analysis project Ga0307373, IMG submission 202534) | Soil microbial communities from Risofladan, Vaasa, Finland - OX-2 | ecosystem: Environmental > Terrestrial > Soil > Coastal area > Acid sulfate soil | place: Finland: Risofladan, Vaasa | collected...
GAGCGGTGAGCAGACACCGGCCATCGGCGGTGGCATCGGTCTCGCCGGCCGGCTCGGCCGACCAGGCCACGCATCCGACCGCTTCGCCGGTGGACAGCCGCTCCGACCACTCCCGGGCGGCTTCGGTGACCGCCGCCGGGAGATCGTCATCGTCGGCGCCGTCGGCCAACGCCCCGAGGGCAAGGATGCTCCCGATGAATGGCGCCGGGGCCAGCCGACGTCCGAGCTCCTCGCACAGCACCGCCACCTCGACCATGCCCAAGCCCAACCCGCCGACCTCCTCGGGCCGCTCGATGGCCAGCCAACCCTGGTCGGCCATGGCCGCCCACAGGGTGGTGTCGAAACCCCCGGGTCCGACCGGGTCCAGGCCGGAACCCACGAATTCACGGACCCGCTCGGGAGGCGCGTAGCCATCGAGCAAACTGCCGGCGGCGTCGCGCAGGGCGGTCTGCTCCGGCGACAACTCGAAGTCCACGGCTGGGGAGTCTACGGCTGGAGTCCCTCGACCGGTGAACGATGACACCCGCCGGCGCCGGATGGGTCCGATTCCAAATGTGCCAAGCTGGCCCGAATGGACCTGCGGATCACACCCGAACAGCAGGAGCTGCGCGCCGCGCTTCATCAATGGCTGGTGGAGAATCTCCCGTGGGAGTACGGCGTCGGCCTGCCCCCACGGATTCCCGACCTCGACGAGAGTGTCGCCTTCGGGCGATCGTGGCAGGCACGTCTGGCCGCCGACCGGTGGGTGGGGATCACCTGGCCGACAGAGATGGGGGGGCGCGGCCTGGGGCCGGCGGAGCACTTCGTGGTCACCGAGGAACTGGCCCGGGCCCGAGCGCCGGAGTTGGTGGGTCGGATCGGCATCAATCTGGTCGGCCCGACGTTGTTTGCCCACGGCACCCCCGACCAGCAACGGCAGTGGCTCCCCCCCATCCTCGGCGCCGAGGAACTCTGGTGCCAGTTGTTCTCCGAGCCCGAAGCCGGCAGCGACCTGACCTCTCTCTCCACCACAGCCGAACGGGTGGAGGGCGGGTACCGCTTGACCGGTCGCAAAGTGTGGACCTCCTACGCCCAGTTCGCCGACTGGGGTCTGTGCCTGGCCCGCAGCGAGCCCGATGCCCCCAAGCGCCAACTGGGAATCTCCTGCCTGGCGGTGGACATGCACGCCGACGGGGTGGAGGTGCGCCCCCTGGTGCAGATCACCGGAGAGGCCGAGTTCAACGAGGTCCTCCTGGATGGCGTCTTCGTCCCCGACGCCCACCTGGTCGGCCGGCCCGGGGAGGGATGGACCGTCGCCAACGCCACCCTCACCCACGAGCGAGGAGTCAACCCCCGCCAGCTCGGCATCCATTGCCAGCTGCTGTTGGAGCTGTTGGAACTGGCCCACACCCGCGACAACGGATTCGACGACTGGGGCATCCGCCAGCGGGTGGCCGAGGCCTACATCGAGGTCAAGACGTTCCAGCTGCACAACTGGCGGACCCTCACCCGCCTCGAGCGGGGAGAAGCACCCGGGCCGGAGGGAAGCGCGCTCAAGCTGTACTGGAGCGAGATGTCCCAGCGCCTCCACGAGACCGTCATGGCCGTGCTCGGGCCGGCCGCCGCCCTCTGGCAGGGGGCCAGCGACAACCCGGGGGACGGTACCTGGCAGAGATCCTGGCTCTACTATCAGGCCTCGTCGATCTTCGCCGGCACCAATGAGATCCAGAGGACACTGGTTGGAGAGCGAGTGTTGGGCCTGCCCCGAGGATGAGTGCGTCCGGTTGGGGTCGGCCGTCGCCCGGAAGGAGAGACGTCGTGGGCTATGAGGTGATCCGATACGAGGTGGACGGCGCGGTGGCCACCATCACCATGAACCGACCGGACGTCGCCAACGCCCAGGACACCCGGCTCCTCGACGAGTTGGATGCCGCCTTCGACCAGGCCGACGCCGACGACGCCGTCCGGGTGGTGATCCTGGCCGGAGCGGGCAAGCACTTCTCGTCGGGGCACGACCTCAAAGCCATCGTGGGTGACACCGAGCCGGACAAGTGGCGCCTGATGCGGGAGACGCCCGAGGGGAAGATGCATCACGAAAAGGTGATGTATTTCGATCGATGCAAGAAGATCCACGACTTCCGCAAACCCACCATCGCCTCGGTGCAGGGGAGCTGCATCGCCGCCGGGCTGATGTTGGCCTGCATGTGCGACCTCATCGTCGCCGCCGACGATGCCCGCTTCTCCAATCCGGTGTTGCGGATGACCGGTGCTGGAGTCGAACTGTTGGTCGAGCCGTGGGAGCTCGGGATCCGCAAAGCCAAGGAGTTCCTCTGGACTGGGGAGATCATCGACGCCCCGGAGGCGTGGCGGCTCGGGCTGGTGAACCAGGTGGTCCCCGCCGGGGATCTGGCCGAACGGTCACACCAACTGGCGGAACGGATCGCCCTGGTGCCACCGGCCACCGCTCAGGTGGTCAAGGACACCATCAACCAGACCGCGGATCTCATGGGCCAGTCCGCATCCTGGAAGTACCACTTCATGGCCCACCACTGGATGCACAACACCTCTACCGCCCTGACCGCCCTCGAGGAGCGCACATCGCGAACCAGCATGAAGGAGGTGTTCGCCGACCGCGATCGGGGAGACGGACCCACCGGTGAGCACTGAACACACCCGCGACCCTCGGAGTGATTCGAAAGAGACCGGACCACTCAGCGGCATCCGGGTCCTCGACGTCGGCACCCGGATCTCGGCGCCGTTCTGCGCCGGGCTGCTCGGCGAGCTCGGGGCCGATGTGATCAAGGTGGAGTTGCCGGGCGGGGGTGACTTCATGCGGACCATCGGGCCGTTCGTGGACTCCGACGAGACCGAGGCCGGCTACTCCCTGTTCTGGGCGGTCGAGGGCCGGGGCCGGAAGAGCGTGACCTGCGACCTGCGGACCCCGGAAGGCCAGGCATTGTTCCGCCGGTTGGCCGCCCACGCCGACGTCGTCTGTGAGAACTTCCGGCCCGGCACCATGGAGGAATGGGGTCTCGGTCCCGACGCGCTCGATCCGCGCCTGGTCTTCGTGCGCATCAGCGTGTTCGGACAGGACGGGCCGTACTCGCGCCGCCCCGGGCTGGATCGCCTGGGCATCGCCTACGGCGGCCTGCTCCACCTGACCGGTGAACGGGATCGACCCCCGGTGCGTCCGGGGGTGACCATCTCCGACTATCTGACCGGGGTGTTCGCGGCGATGGCGGCGGTCGCCGGCCTCTATCACCGGGACGTGGGGTCGACGGCGACTGGGGCCGGGGCCGTCATCGACGCCCCACTGTATGGTGCGGTGCTCCGGGTCCTGGAGTGGACATTGGCCGGCTACGACCAGCTCGGGGTGGTGCGGTCCCGGGAGGGGAACCGACTCCCCAACTCGGCTCCGCTCGACAACTACCCGACCGCCGACGGTGCCTACGTCTGCATCGTGGCCGGATCGGACGCCAACTTCCGCCGGCTCTGCCGGGCCATGGACCGGGGCGACCTGATCACCGACGATCGGTTCTCGACCCTGGCGCGACGGGCGGCCCGGGGCGACGAGATCAACGGGATCGTGCAGTCATGGACCTCGGGCCTCACCGCCTCCGAGGTTGAAACCATCTGTGTCGCCCACGATGTCCCCGTCGGCATCGCCTACAGTGCCGCCGACATCTTCGCCGATCCGCACATGACGGCCAGGAAGGATCTCATCGACGTCGAGGACCCGGTGGTCGGCACCGTCCGCCAGCAGGCGCCGTTCCCGCGGTTCGTGGGGAGGCGGACGCCGACCCCGACCGGGGCTCCCCGACTCGGCGCCGACAACGACGAGGTCTGGACCGGTCTGGTCGGAGTGACCGCAGACGAGCTGAAGCAGCTACGGGACCACCGCGTGGTGTAACCGGTGAGAGCCGCGAGTGAAGCCGTCGTCGGGCCGGTGGGACGGTTGACATCCCGGCCAATCACTACCCGCCGGGTTCGGGGTCCCGGGGAAGCCCGAGGATGCGCTCGCCGATGACATTGCGCTGGATCTCGCTGGTCCCACCGGCGATGGTCAGACATCGGGTGACCAGAAAGCCGTGCGCCCACCGCTGCCCGCGGCCCTCCAGGGTCGCACCCTCGGGCCCGAGCATGGAGAGCCCGAGCTCCTGCACCCGCTGCTCGTGCTCGGCTCCCAGCAGCTTGCGGACACTGGTCCCCGCCCCGGGATCGGTCCCGGATATCGACTGGAGGGTGGAGCGGTGGGCCAGCAGGCCGATCGATTGCGCCTCGGCCAGCAGCGCACCGAGCCGGAGGGTGGTCCCCGGCGACAGCGGCCCGTCCTGACGGTCGGCCAGGTGGAGCAGCGCTTCGACCCCGACTCCGAACGCCGAGCCCGACGACATCGACACCCGCTCATTGGCCAAGGTCAACCGGGCCAGTTTCCAGCCCTGCCCCAACCCGCCGATCACGCAGTCGTCGGGGACGAAGACACCGTCGAGGAACACCTCGTTGAACATGGCGTCGCCGGTGAGCTCGCGGAGGGGTCGGATGTCGATCCCGGCCGAGGCCATGTCGACGATGAAATAGGTGATGCCCTCGTGCTTGGGCACGGAAGGGTCGGTCCGGGCCAGGCAGATGCCCCACTGGGCCTGGTGGGCCAACGACGTCCACACCTTCTGGCCGGTGAGGCTCCAGCCACCCTCCACCCGCTCGGCCCGAGTGGTGAGACCGGCAAGGTCGGAGCCGGCTCCCGGCTCCGAGAACAGCTGGCACCACTTCAGCTCGCCGAGCAGGGTCGGGAGCACCCACCGCTGGCTCTGCTCCTCGGTCCCGTGGGCGATGATCGGCGGGAGCGCCCAGGCGCCGATACCGATGTGGGGCCGGACGATGCCGGCGGCGGCGAACTCCTCTTCGATCACCAGCTGTTCGACCGCGGAGGCGTCCCGTCCCCACGGACGCGGCCAGTGGGGAGCCACGAAACCGGCGCCCACCAACGTCCGGTGCCGATCGCCGCCCTCCAGAGCCTTCAACTCGGCGATGACCGGGGCGAGGTCCCGGCGCACCTGATCGGCCTCGTCGGGCAGGTCGGTGACCAGTCCCCTCCTCGTCCCTTCGCGAGCCAGGGACACCAGTTCGGCCCGGTAGGTGTCCGGCTCCCCGAACAGCTGGCGGATGGCCACCGACCGCCGGAGATGGAGATGGGCATCGTGCTCCCAGGTGAACCCGATCCCCCCCATCAGCTGCACGCAGTCCTTGGCGGCGTCGGCGTAGCCGTCGAAGACGATGGCGCCGGCGGTGACTGCGGCCAGGGCGGCCTCGGCCGGTTCGCCGGAACCGACGGCCACCGCCGCGTCCCATGCCACCGCGGTGATCTGCTCGCCCGTCACCAACATGTTGGCCAGCTTGTGCTTGACCGCCTGGAACTGGCCGATCGGACGGCCGAACTGGACCCGTTGCTTGGCATACTCCGATGCCGTCTCGAGACACCAGCGGGCACCGCCGGCGTGCTCGGCCGCGGCCATGGACACTGCCACCTGGCGGACCCGCGCCGTGGTGAGCGAAGGAAACTGGCGGCTGGGATCGACGCTCACGCCTCCCGCCTCCACCCGACCGACCCTTCGGGTCGGGTCGAGGCTGGCCAGCGGCTGCACCTGCACGCCGTCGCCGGAACGACCGACGTCGAGCAGGCACCAGATAACCGTGCCGTCGCCGTCCCGGGCCGGGACCAGCACCATCGACGCGATGGAGGCACCCAGCACCGGCCGGAGCTCGCCGGAGAGCTCGATGGTCCCGTCGTCTTCCCGCCGGGCGATGTCGAACCCGGACGAGCCGAGATGGACCGCGGCGGTCACGCTCCCGTCGACCAGTCCCGGCAGCAGGGCGGCGGCCTGCTCCGGGGTGCCCGCCTCCGCGACCAGGGCCGAGGTGAGGGCGGTGGGGAGGAGGGGACCGGGGAGAAGAGACCAACCGGTCTCCTCGAGGATCACCGCCAACTCGAGCAGGCCGTACCCCTGGCCACCCCATTGCTCGGGGATGTGGATCCCGAGCCAGCCCTGGGAGGCGAACTCCTTCCATACCGGCTGCAGTTCCTCGTCCTCGGCGTCGAGCAGCGCCCGGGGCACGGTCGGAGGGCAGTGGCTGTCGAGCCAGCGGCGCACCGTGCGACCCAGCGTCTGGTGTTCCTCGGAGATGGCTATCGGCACGGTCGGACCTTTCGACGTCGTCGATCAGGAGCAGGCCACGTCACCGCGGCGGCCGGATCACTCCGGAACCGCCTCGGCGCCGTCCCGCCAGAGGGATATGGCCCGGGTCGGGCATCCATCCCGGGCCAGGAACAGCTGACGTTCGTCGGCGTCGTCAGGATCGAGGAACACGGAGATGCCGTCGTCGTCGAGGTCGAAGGCCCCCGGGGCCCAGAACATGCAGTTCCCGGAGCCCATGCACTTGTCGCGGTCGATGGCGATCTGGAGTTTCAAGGCGGCAATCCTCTCATCTGAGGGCCGCTTCCGCACGGGTGCGGCTCGCCCGGAGGGAGGTGGATGTGGATCAGGTCGACCGGTGCCGGGCCGACCGGCCGGCGCTCAGCGCGGCGAAAAGGTGACCGGCAACGAGGTCGGTGACCGGAAGGCCATACCGTGAATGTGGGCATCATCGTCGGCGTCGGCATCGAATCGGATGTCATCGAACCGGTCGAGGAGGGCGTTCACCGCCACCCGGGCTTCCATCCGGGCCAGGTGCATGCCCAGACACATGTGGACGCCGAACCCGAACCCGACATGCTGCTGCGCCTGGCGAAAGATGTCGAAGGTGTCCGGGTCGTCATAGCGCCGATCGTCCCGGTTGGCCCCGCCCAGGAACAACCCGACATCGGTGTCGGCCGGGATCGCCACACCGCCAAGCTCGGTGTCAGCCAGGGTGCGGCGCAGGATCACCGTGACCGGTGGTTCCCATCGGAGCGACTCCTCGAACGCCTGGGCGAACAGGGAGCGGTCGGCCCGGAGCGCATCGAGCTGCTCGGGACGCTGCAGCAAGCCGAACAGCACGTTGCCGGTGGCCCGATAGGTGGTCTCCACCCCGGCGGGGAGCAGCAGCTTGAGAAAGGCCAGGATGTCCTCGTCCTCCAGGCGTTCCCCGTCGACCTCGGCCACCACCAGATCGCTGATGAGATCGTCAGCCGGCTGGAGGCGTCGTTGGTTGATCACCTCGGTGAGGTACTCCCCCAGCTCCGCCGACGCCAGAATGGCCCGATCCCAATTGGCGGCCACGCTGATCAACTTGACCGTCCAGGCCTGGAACTGCGGGTAGTCGGCCATCGGCAGACCCAGGATGCGGGAGATGACCTGTACCGGGAACCCGAAGTTCAACTCCCGCACCAGATCGGCGTGGCCCCGACCGGCGAACTTGTCGATCAGGTCGTCGACCACCGAGCGGACCAGCTCTCCTTCCCAACGCTCCAAGACCCTGGAGCGGAAGGCGGGTGAGACCAGCGCCCGTTGCACCTTGTGATTGGGGGCGTCCATCTGGAGGATGGTCCGGCCCATCACCATGCCCATGATCCCCTCGTAGACGGTGGAGGAATAGGTCCGGTCATCCCGGAGCACGGTGACCACTTCGTCATGGCCGAAGACCGACACCGGCATCGGCCGATCGCTGATCGGCGCGTCGGCAATCGCGTCGCCTCCGGTGAAGCTGATCGGCCCCACGTGGACCGCCCCCTGTCGCCGGAGCTCGGCCATCTGCGGGTAGGGGTCCCGGATGTTCCCGGTGACGGTGTCCTGCAATTCGAAGGGGTCGAAGGCAACCGGGTCGCCCACCGTCTCTTCCAGCGACACGCTCAAGGTCGTCCTCCTGTCGGTGTCCGTTCCAAGGCGATCCGAGCCCCCTGGCGGATATGAACATACTAACCGTATGTAACCCGTTCTACCAGTATGGGATGCTGCGCCTCGGGTATGGACCGTTCACACCCCGGGCCAGGGGTGAGGGCCCTCAGGCTCGGGGGCTCACCCGGTGGGTTGGTGGGCCTGGCGGAGCAGCCGTTTCAACACCTTCCCGTTCTGGTCCCGGGGCAGCTCCTCGGTGGTCTCCCAGACGTGGGGGACCTTGTAGCCGGCCAGGCGGTCCCGCACGAACCGGGCCAGCTCGTCGGTCTCCACCGGGTGGCGGAGCTGCACCATCGCCTTCAGCCGCTCGCCGTCGCGCTCGTCGGGGATGCCGAACACCGCGCAATCGACCACCTCCGGGTGCTGGTAGAGCACCTCCTCGATCTCCCGGGGGGCGATGTTGACCCCGCCCCACAGCACCATGTCCGACACCCGGTCGGTGATGGTGAGGTACCCGTCGAGGTCGAGGTGGCCGATGTCCCCCACCGTGAAGGCGTCGTCCCGCCAGGCCTGGGAGGTCGCCTGGTCGTCGTTGCGATAGCTGAAGCGGATACCGCCGGGAGGACGGATGTAGACCCGGCCGGGCTTGCCGGCGGCCACCGGGTTGCCGTCCTCGTCGAGGATCCGGATCTCCACCCCGGGCCACGGGAGGCCGACGCTGCCCGGATGGTCACGCCACTCTTGCGGCGAGATCCGGGTCGCGCCCCCCTCGCTGGCTCCGTACAACTCGTGGATCTCGGTGTGGGGGAACGCCTCCATCATCCTGGTCTTGACCACGATCGGGCAGGGGGCGGCGGCGTGGACGATCAGCGACAGGCTGGAGACGTCGAGCGCGGCGCGCTCGTCTTCGGGCAGCTCGAGGATGCGGATGAAGTGGGCCGGCACCATGAACGACCGGGTCCCCCGCCATCGGCTGATCTCGGCCAGGAACGACCGGGCCTCGAATCGGTCGGTGATGACGGTGGTGGCGCCGATGTAGAGAGCGCAGAGGGCCCAGCCGGCGTGGGAGGCGTGATAGGCCGGACCACTCATCACGTAGACGTCGTCGGGAGTCCAGGACCAGAGCTGCACCTGGCCTTCCATCCCCCGGTGGCGACCGGCGTCGGTGGCCAGGTTGCCGTGGACAACCCCCTTCGGGCGGGAGGTGGTTCCCGACGTGTAGAACATCAGCTCGGGGCCGGGGCCGCTGTCGCCGCCGGGAAGCGGTGACGCCGCCTCGATGGCCCGTTCGTAGTCGTCGCCCACCACCAACGATCCGCAGGTGTGCCCGGGGGTGGCCAAGGCCGACACCAGTTCGTCCTTCAACTCAGTGTGGCCAACCACTACCGCCACGTCGGCGTCGGCCAGGATGTAGGCCAGCTCCGCGGCCTTGAGGTGCCAGTTGATCGGCAGGTACGGCGCGCCGAGCATGGCTGCGGCGGTGGCGACCTCGAACGGCTCGATCCCGTTGGGAAGCACCGTGGCCACCGGCCGACCCGGTCCGGCGCCGAGCTCACCCAGCACGGTGGCCAACCGACGTGCCCGGCCATCGAGGTCCCCGTAGGTGAAGACGGTCTCGCCCATCACCATCGCCGGCCGGTCGGGATCCCGCCGGGCATGAGCGGTGACCCCGCGTTCGGCTGCAGTGTCGGGTTCGTTCATGGTCGGCGACGCTACAACTTCGGCACCGAAACCGCACCGGCGCGATCATCGCTCCACCCCCATCCGAAAGGCGGCCGGTGCGCAGTCATCCCAGTCGGTCCCGGGACACCTGGTGGCCATGGAGGTCGGGCGGCGCTGCCGGCGGAGGAGGAGTCACCGTCTCGAGACCGGCACCCGTCGTCCTCGATCCCCTGATCGACCCCGGGGACGGTTCGGGCCAGGTTCTGATCTACCGTAGGATTTACATACGTAGCGTACGATTCTCATAACATGGAAGTATCTAGCTGTGGACATGCAACGGGGGGAGGCGGGCACTTCGTGAGTCGTCGCCAACCGCGTGGACAAGAGACCCGGGAGCGGATCCTCGCCGTCGCCCTCTCCGAGTTCGCCAGCCGCGGCTACCACGCGGTGAGCGTCGAGGATATCGCCGCCGCCGCCGGAGTCACCAAGGGGGCCGTCTACTACTGGTTCACCGACAAGGCCGACATCGGCCGGGACCTGCTCCACCAGCTCTACGACCGCCTCACCCGCGACGGGTTGGCCGCCCTCGACCCCGATGCCGACACCGTCACCAGTATCCGCCGGGCGCTGGAGGTGTTTGTCGGTACCCTCACCAACCTGGGCGAGGCGCAGTTCTTCCTACGCGACGCCTGGACCGTTCCGGAGCTCGACTCCGGCACGGTGGCCGACGGGCTCGACGCAGTGGCCCTCCTCCGAGGAGTCCTGGTCGATGGCATGGCTCGCGGCGAAATCGTCCAGGTCGATCCCGATGCCCTGGCCCGGGTGTTGTTCGGCGCGCTGACCGAGGCCACCATGTACGTGCTGACCACCGGCAAGCGGGCGGCGACGCTGGCGGTGGTGGACCATCTGGTCGAGTCTCTCGGTACCAGCGGTCCTGCCGCTGCGCTGATTCCGGCTGCCGACAAGGACCGCCGAGGATGAGCCGGCGGCGGCACTGCCGATTCACAGCGTGAGCCACCCGCTCGAATCCCTCACCGCCGAAGAGATCCGCACCGCAGTGCGGGTGGTGCGGGAGAGCGGCCGGCTCGACGACGTCGCCCGTTTCGCCACCATCACCCTGGAAGATCCGCCGAAGGCCCAGCTCTCCGCGTACCGGCCGGGCGATCAGGCCGAGCGCCGGGTGCGGTTGGTGATCGTGCCCGGGCCCGAGAGCACGGTCATCGAAGCCGTCGTCTCGCTTCCGGCCGCGGAGATCGTCTCGTGGCAGGTGCGCTCCGATGTGCGCCCGGCCCTGTTGTTCGAGGAGTCGATGCTGGCCATCGACGCCCTGAAGGCCGACCCGGCGTGGCAGCAGGCCATGGGGCGGCGCGGCATCTCCGACTTCGACAAGGTGCAGATCGACCCCTGGCCCACCGGCAACTTCGGGAGTGCCGCCGAGGAGGGCAAACGCATCGCCCGCTGTCTCTCCTATTACCGGGAGGCTCCCGGCGACAACGGGTATGCCCGTCCCATCGAAGGGGTGGTGGCCAGCGTGGACGCCGCCCGCGGTGAGGTCCTCGAAGTGCTCGACTACGGCGTCGTCCCGCTCCCGGAAGAGACCGGCAGCTATTACCCCGAGGACCACCAACCGCTGCGTGACGACCTGCGGCCATTGGAGATCGTCCAACCCGAAGGCCCGAGCTTCACCATCGAGTCGAACCTCATCACGTGGCAACGCTGGTCGTTGCGGGTGTCGATGGACCCCCACGACGGTCTGGTGCTGCACACCGTCGGCTACCGGGACGGAGGACAACTTCGCCCGATCCTGCACCGGGCCTCCATCACCGAGATGGTGGTCCCGTACGGCGACCCCGGCGACCTGCATGGCTGGAAGAACGCCTTCGACGTCGGCGAGTGGGGACTCGGGCGGATGGCCAACTCCCTCACCCTGGGTTGCGACTGCCTGGGCGAGATCGCCTACCTCGACGCCACCCTGGCCACCGAACAGGGGAAGCCCTATGTGATCTCGAATGCCATCTGCATCCACGAGGAGGACTACGGCATCCTCTGGAAGCACCAGGACATGCACACCGGGCGCACCGAGGTGCGGCGCTCGCGGCGTCTGGTGGTGTCGTCCATCGCCACCGTGGGCAATTACGAATACGGCTTCTACTGGTACTTCTACCTCGACGGCACCATCCAGCTCGAGGTGAAGTTGACCGGCATCATGTCCACCCAGGCGGTGAGCCCCGGGGAGCCGACACCGTTCGCCACCGTCGTGGCTCCCGGCCTGGCCGCGCCCGTGCACCAGCACCTGTTCTGTGCCCGGCTCGACATGGAGGTGGACGGGCCGGTCAACGAGGTCTTCGAGGTCTCCTGCTCGGCGCTGCCCGCCGGGGAGGCCAATCCCCGCGCCAACGCCTTCATTCCGGTGGCCACCCGGCTCGAATCCGAACTGCAGGCCCGGCGCAACATCGACGCCGCGGCCAGCCGCTACTGGAAGTTCGTCAACCCCGACGTCTTCAACCGGCTCGGCCAACCGGTCGCCTACAAGCTGGTCCCCGGCTCCACGCCGACGTTGCTGGCCCTCCCGGAATCCAGCGTCGGACAGCGGGCCGGATTCGCCCGGTACAACCTATGGGTCACCCAGTACGAACCCGACGAGAAGCGGGGTGCGGGCGACTATCCCAACCAACATCCCGGCGGCGACGGGCTGCCCCTGTGGACGGCGGCGGACCGGCCACTCACCGATACCGAGATCGTCGCCTGGCACACGTTCGGGGTCACCCACGTGCCCCGACCGGAGGACTGGCCGGTCATGCCGGTGGAGTACTGCGGGTTCCACCTGCTACCGGTGGGCTTCTTCGGTGCCAACCCGGCGCTCGACGTCCCGCCGTCGGCAGGCCATTGCTCCACCTGAGTCGTCTCGCTCTACCTGACGACCCGGACGGGAGCACTCATACCGGGGCGATTCCCTTCTGCTCGAACGCCATGGCCCTCTGAAGCGCGGCAGCTTTCATGTCGGCAGGGATCTCCACCGCACCACCGAGACCGGCAGTATTGATACCGGCCTGAGCGGCCTCCTCCACGACCCCGCCGACCATGATGGCGAGATCGGGCGTCCGGTGGAACACCAACACACCATGATTGGCCAAGAGAACCGCAGGCACGCCCGGCACGACGGCGGCTCGGATGTTCGCAACCGCCTGCTCAGACCCCCGGGGCCCATAGCTTGCCACCGGCACGCCGTCGGGCAGGCCGAACATGGCCAAGGCCTCGATCCAGCAGCCGATGGGCCGGTGGGCAACGGCATAAGCCGTGGCAAACGGTGAGTGGGTATGGATTACGCAACCGACGTCAGTCTGATCGGCGTACATGGCCGTGTGCATGGCGACCACCGCCGCCTGGATAGGGGGAAGCTGGCCCTCCCGGAGGGTGCCGTCGAGGCCGACCCGGGCCACGGCCTCAGGTCGGTGGTTGCGCAATGAAGGCCCGCCGGTGAAGTACATCTCATCTTCACCGGGCACACGCAGACTGACGTTGCCGTGACCGTTGGCCGATACCGCTCCAGAGGCCACGACCTTGTTGGCCACCTCGATCACCTGGTCGACCATGTCCGAGTGCATGTTGCCCCCTACTTTCCCATAGCAACTGCGCCGATGCCGATGCTACTTGGCCTTCCAACCGGCGGGACGGTCTTGGATAGTTGCAGTGGGGTAGTCATCCGAGAACCATTCCATCGCCAGATGAAAAACACGGGGATGCTTCAACGATCACCCATGTATTCAGCGTTCGGCATCGGCACAACCTTCTCACATGGGATGGGCCAAAGGAGGCGAACCTCACCGGTCGCGGCGCTGGCGCGTCCCGCCCGAGCCGACGACGAGGTCGACCGCCGCCAGGTGCTCGAGCTTTTCGGTCTCGCCCAGAAATGAGGCGAGGAACGAGTTGCGGGCCAACTGGACGATCTCGTCGTCGTCGAGATCGAGGGCATCGGCCACCGCCACCATGTTGTCGGCGACATAGCCTCCGAAGTAGGCCGGATCGTCGGAGTTGACCGTGACCCGTAGCCCGTAGCGAAGCAGGGTGGCCAGATTGTGGTGGGCGAGGTCGGGAAAGACGCCGAGCTTGACGTTGGACAGGGGGCAGACGGTCAGGGGGACCTGGTCGGCCAGCAGCCGCTCCATCAGGTCTGGGTCTTCCGAGCAGCGCACCCCGTGGTCGATGCGGCGGGCATCGAGCAGATCCAGCGCCTCCCAGATGTAGCCGGGAGGACCCTCTTCGCCGGCGTGGGCCACGGCCAGGAAACCCTCATCCTTCGCCCGTCGAAATACCGCTTCGAACGCCGACGGAGGATGCCCGAGCTCAGAAGAGTCGAGGCCGACCGCGGCGATCACCTCGCGGTAGTCGAGCGCCTCCTCCAGTGTCGTCATGGCGGCATCCGCGCTCAGATGCCGGAGGAAGCACAAGATGAGGCGCCAGGTGATGCCCCACCGGCGCTGCCCGTCCTCGAGGGCCCGGCTGATGCCACCAACCACAGTGCCCAAGGTGATCCCCCGGTCGGTGTGGGTCTGCGGATCGAAGAAGATCTCGGCGTGGGCGACGCCCTGGGCGGCGGCCTGCGCGAGGTAGGCGGCGGTCAGCTCGTAGAAGTCCTGCTCGGTGACGAGGACCGCGCATCCGGCGTAGTAGAGGTCGAGGAACGACTGGAGATCGTCGAAGACGTACGCCCGCCGGACGGCCTCGACGTCCGGGTAGGGCAGGGCGACCCGGTTGCGGGCGGCCAGCGCGAACATCATCTCCGGTTCGAGGGTCCCTTCGATGTGGAGGTGGAGCTCGGCCTTGGGCAGCCGGCGGACGAAACGTGCCCGTTCACCGCCGGACTCGGGATCGGTCACCGGTCAGACGGTGTCGAGCAACATCGCCGCCAAGCGCTTGCGCTGACTGGCGTGCCCACCCATCAGCACGTCGTTCTGCTTGGCCCGCTTGAACAGGAAGTGGGCATCGTTGGCCCAGGTGAAGCCCACCCCGCCGTGCAGCTGAATGTCCTCCCCGGTCACCTTCACCGCCGCTTCGGCGGTGTAGCCGGCGGCCATGGCCGCGGCCCGTTGGCGCTGCGGGTCCTCGGCATCGGAGGCCCAGGCCGCGAACTGCACCGCCACCCGGGCCATCTCGATCTGGTGGAACATGTCGACGATCTTGTGCTTCACCACCTGAAACGATGCCACCGGTTGATCGAACACCACCCGCTCGGTGGTGTAGCCGATGGCCAACTGCAACGCCCGGTCCGCGGTCCCGAGGGTTTCGGCGGCCAGCCCCACCGAGATGTCGTCCAGCACCCGGTGCCAGATCGACGCCTGGTTGCCGGGCGGGCCGAGGGGCAGGCACGGTCGATCGTGCAACTCCAGCCGTCCGACCTTCCGGGTCGGGTCGAGGGTCGGGACCGGTTCTGCATCCGGCTTCTCGACCAGAAAGGAGCGCCGTCCCTCCTCGGTGCCGGCCACCACGATGGCCCAGTCGGCGGTATGGCCGTCGAGGACCAACGGCTTCAGGCCATCCAGGACCCAGACCGCGCCTCTCCGTCGGGCCCGGGTACGCAGGTTGCCCAGCGGGTCTCCGTGACCGAACTCATGGAGGGCCACGGTCCCCCGGGTCCGACCGGAGGCCAGGTCCGAGAGCAGATGGTCGGCTCCGAGCGCCCGGGCCGCCAGGGTGGCCATCACCGCCGACGAGAAGAAGGGCCCCGGCAACGGCACCCGTCCGGTCTCGGTCAAGACGATGCACAGGTGGGACAGGCCGGCCCCGGCACCGCCGAAGGCCTCGGGGATGACCAGTCCGGTCCAACCCAGCTCGACCAGCGTGGTCCAGAGGTCGGGGTCGATGCCATCGGGGTCATCGGCCATCTCCCGCAACCGGGCGCCCCCGACTTCGCGGTCCATGGCCTGCCGGGCGACATCCCGGAGCGCCTCTTGTTCGGCGTCGTAGGTGAAGTCCATCGTCTCTGCGTGCCCAACCTTCCTGCAACGTCCGGCGGCAACTACCTCCCACCGGCGGCGATCCGACCCTGACAGATTCGTCAGTGTAGACCCGCGCCTCCGAGCCGACCGGGAAACGCGGCGCGGAAGGATCCGCACCGGCCGAGGATCGGCGCTCCTACACTGAGTTCAAGTCCATGGTCTTCTTCCTCGCCCTTGGGGCGGCCTTCTCGAACGCACTGATCAGTGTGCTCCAGCGCTTGGGCGTGGAGGACGCCGAGGCAGGCGACGCCCTCAGGTTGAGCCTGATCGCCCACGCCCTCCGCCGGAAGGTGTGGCTGGCCGGGTTCGCGCTGATGATCGCGTCGTTCATCCTCCAGGCACTGGCCCTGCATTTCGGCCGGCTCAGCCAGGTGCAGCCCATCCTGGTCACCGAGATCTTGTTCCTGGTCTTCATCCTCTCGACCCGGTTCGGCTACCGGGTGGAGGCTCGCGACTGGCTGGGGATCGCGATGGCATCTGTCGGTCTGGCCGGGTTCTTGGTGTTCGCGGCGCCGATCGGGGGGAACCAACTGCCCGCCAATCTCGATTGGGTGATCGTGGGCGGGGCGTGTGTGGCGGCGATGGTCATCACCGTGGTCCTCGCCCTCCGCGGCCCGAGATGGTGGCGCGCCTCGATGTTCGGCACCTCGGCCGCCGTCGGCTACGCCTTCACCGCGGCGATGACCAAAGTGGTCTCCCACTTCTTCGCGGTGGACTGGGTGAGCATCTTCTGGCACTGGCAGACCTACGCACTGGCGACCTTCGGGGCCGCGTCGGTGTTCCTCACCCAGAACGCCTTCCACGCCGGACCCATCGGGGCGTCGCAGACCGCCATCGTGCTGATCGACCCTCTGGTCAGCATCGCCATCGGCATCGCCCTCTTCGGTGACAACCTCCAGACCGCCGGAGCCCGAGGACCGCTCGAGGCCTTCTCGCTCCTCATCCTGTGCATCGGCGGGTACTCGCTGTCCCACTCCCCGGTCATGGCCGCATTCAAGGGCGACGGCGGGTCCGGCGGCGACTTGCTGGCACCCCGGTACCAACCCCGGGCGGCGCGGCCGACCGTGCCGTCGGACCCGCTGCCGCCGCGTCTCACCCATTGACGATGTAGCTCGTTGGGTAGGCTTCGGCCCGTGGATTTCTCCCTGGCTCCAGAGGACGAGGCGTTCCGTGACGAGTTGCGGGGCTGGCTCGACGAGCATCTGGAACGGTTTCTGGTCGAAACCGACGACGAGGAGCAGCGCGCCGCCGGGGTGCCATCCCAGGAACGCCGCAAGGCGTGGCAGCGGTTGATGAACGAGGGCGGATGGGCCGCGGTCCACTGGTCGACCGAGTGGGGCGGGCGGGAAACGACCGCCGTCCAGCGCCTCATCTACTCCGAGTTGATGGCCGAGTACCGGACGCCGGGGATGTACAACACCAACGGCATCTGGCAGATCGGCCCCATGCTCATCCAATGGGGCACCGAGGAGCAGAAGAACCGCTGGCTCCCCAACATCATCAACGGCGACGACCACTGGTGTCAGGGGTTCTCCGAGCCGGATGCCGGGAACGACCTGGCCAACCTCCGGACCATGGCCATTCTCGACGGTGGCCACTACGTGGTGAACGGCCAGAAGATCTGGATCTCGACCGCCCACCTGGCCAAGTGGGGGCTGTTCCTGTTCCGCACCGACCCGACCGCCATCGAGCGGGGGGCCAAGCACGAAGGCATCACCGCGTTCATCGTCGACCTCGAGTCGCCCGGGGTGGAATGCCGGCCGATCCGGGACATGTCGGGCGAGGAGATGTTCAACGAGGTCTACTTCCGGGACGTCGAGGTCCCGGTCGACTGCCGGTTGGGCGGGGAGGGCGAGGGCTGGATGGTGGCCATGAGCACCCTCGGGTTCGAGCGGGTCGGTATCGCCGGCCAGATCACCAGCCTGGCCGCCGACCTGCGGGCCATGGTGGAGGCGGCCCGGGCCGTCAATCCCGATGCGTTGGACGATCCGGTGATCGCCGACCGGCTGGCCCGGGCCTGGACGGAGATCGAGTTGACCCGCCTGCTCGTCTACCGGGCCCTCAGCAAGGTCATGCGGGGTGAGAAGAACTGGCCCGAGGTCCCGTTCTCCAAGCTCCAGTGGTCAATGCTGGCCCAGACCCTGGCCGAGTTGGCGGTGGACCTTCTGGGCCCCGCCGGTCTGATGTGCCGGGGAGGCCCCGACGCGGTGGACCGGGGCAAATGGACCCGGCTCTACTCGTTCCAGCGGTACTCGACCATCGGCGGCGGATCGACCGAGGTCCAGAAGAACATCATTGCCGACCGGGCGATCAAACTGCCGGGTCGGGCCCGGCAGTCCTGACCGGTCATGGCCTCCCCCATCCGTCCTGACCGGCGCGCCCCCTGTCTGATCGGGGTCGGGCGCCGGACCTGGCATCCGGCGGAGTGCGGTCCGGACGGTGCCCCGGAGCCGTTGGCCATGTGGGAGGAGGTGGCCAGACTGGCCGACGCCGACACCGGCCACCCCGGCGCCATCGAACGGCTCGAGCGGCTCGACGTCGTCTACTGCCAGGCCTGGCAGTACGACGATCCTCCCGCCCGCCTGGCCGAGCGGCTGGGTGCCGATCCCAAGGTGGGCAACTACTCGGGGATCGGCGGCAACGTCCCCCAGTCCCTGGTGTCCGATGCGGCCCGGGACATCCTGCGGGGCGATCTCGATCTGGCCCTGGTGGTGGGGGCCGAAGCCCTGGCCACCAAGCGGCGGCTGGCCAAGGAGGGGAGGAAGCCGGCGTGGAGCTTCCGGCCCGAGGAGCGACGCCCGTTCCCGTTCGACGTACCCCCCCACCCGGGAGAGGTGACCCACAGCATCTTCGAGGCCTGGCTCACCTTCGCCCTCTTCGAGAACGCCCACCGGGCGCATCTCGGTGCCGGGCTGGAAGAGTACCGGCGGTCGCTCGGCCGCCTCCTCGCCCCGATGACCGCGGTGGCCGCCGCCAACCCGGGGGCATGGTTCCCCACCGTCCGAGGGGTGGAGGAGATCATCGGCCCGACCGCCCAGAACCGCATGGTCGGCTACCCGTACTCCAAACTCATGACCGCGATCATGGACGTGGACATGGCCGCCGCGGTGCTGGTGGCCAGCGACGCCATGGCCGATGCATTGGGGGTGCCCACCGAGCAGCGGGTCTACCTCCGGGGATGGGGCTATGCCGAGGACCCGCCGGCGGTGGCCCAGCGCTCCGACCTGTGGCGGTCGGGGGCGATGGAGGCCGCCGGCGCCGCGGCGCTGCAGGGGGCCGGTGCCGGGGCAGGCGACATTGCCCACCTGGATCTGTATTCGTGTTTCGCCAGCTCGATCGAGTTCGCCCTCGATGCGCTCCGCATCGACCCGGGCTCGGCTCGAAGCCCGGATCCGGCTACCCGGCCCGACCGGCCGGTCACGGTGACCGGCGGTCTCGCCTACCACGGCGGGCCGGGCAGCAACTACCTCACCCATTCACTGGCCACCATGGTCGAGACCCTCCGGGCCGACCCGGGAACGCTGGGACTGGTCAGCGGCGTCGGGATGCACATGCACAAGCATGTCTTCGCCGCCTATTCGACCACGCCGGGGAAGCTGGTCCCCCCCGACGACGCGGCGGTGGCGGCACAGGGAGCCATGGCGGAGACGCCGATCATCGAGTCGTTCGAGGGCCCGGCCCGGGTGGCCACCTATTCGGTGGTCCACGGCCGGGACGGCGCGCCGGAATCGGCGGCGCTGGTCTGTGACCTGCAGGCAATCTCGGGGACCGACCCGGACCGCGCCCCGGCCCGGTGCTACGCCCGGCTCAACGATCCAGCCGGTTTGGAAGCCGCCGAATCCGAAGAGCTGATCGGGCGCACCGTGCAGATCGCCCCCGACGGAAACGGCGGCAACCGCGCCGACCTCTGAATCGCAAGCTGGCCGGGCGATGGGTAGTCTGCATGACATCGGCGTCAGGCTTCAGCGGTCTGGCCGCGGATCTCAAAGGGGAGGATGCTGATGCGTGCCGAGGACCTGATTCTCGTGAGCGTGGACGACCACATCGTCGAGCCACCCGACATGTTCGAGGGCCGGCTCCCGGCCAAGTACCAGGACCTGGCGCCCAAGATGATCAAGAAGCCGGACGGCACCGACGTCTGGACCTACGACGGGAACGAGATGCCCAACATCGGGCTCAACGCGGTGGTCGGCCGCCCGCCCGAGGAGTACGGCATCGAGCCCACCTCGCTCGACGACATGCGGCCCGGGTGCTTCGACGTCCACGAGCGGATCCGGGACATGAACGCCAACGGTGTGCTCGGGTCCATGAACTTTCCCTCCTTCCCGCAGTTCTGTGGACAGCTGTTCGCCCGCACCGAGGACAAGGACGTGGCGCTGGCCATGATCCAGGCCTACAACGACTGGCACATCGAAGGGTGGTGCGGCGCCGCCCCCGGACGGTTCATCCCCTTGTCCCTGCCCGCCATCTGGGATGCGGAACTGGCCGCCGCCGAAGTCAGGCGGGTGGCCACCAAGGGTTGCCACGCAGTGACCTTCTCGGAGAACCCGGAGAAGCTGGGCTGGCCCAGCCTCCATTCCGACAGCTGGGACCCGTTCTGGCAGGCCTGTTCCGACGAGGGGACCATCGTCTGCATGCACATCGGATCCTCGTCGCAGCTGGTGATCACCTCGGTCGAGGCCCCGATCGACGTGCTCATCTCCCTCCAGCCCATGAACATCGTGCAGGCGGCGGCCGATCTGCTGTGGTCACCGGTACTGCGGAAATTCCCCGACCTCCGGATCGCTCTCTCCGAAGGTGGGATCGGTTGGATCCCCTACCTGTTGGAGCGGGTCGACTACGTCTACGAGCACCACCATGCCTGGACCGGTCAGGACTTCGGCGACCTGCTCCCCAGCCAGGTGTTCAAGGAACGGGTCATCACCTGCTTCATCGATGACGCCTTCGGGGTGGCCAACCGGCAGTACCTGAACATGGACAACATCACCTGGGAGTGCGACTACCCGCACTCCGACTCCACCTGGCCGCACGCTCCGGAGATGGCGATGAAGTACCTGGCCGATGTGCCCGATGACGAAATCAACAAGATCACCCACCTGAACGCCATGCGCCATTTCAAGTTCGACCCGTTTGCGGTTCGTCCCCGGGAGCAGTGCACGGTCGGGGCCCTCCGGGCGGAGGCCACCGACGTCGATGTCAGCATGATGGCCCGGACCGGCAAGGCTCGACCCAAGGGGACCACCGCAACCGACCTGAAGAACTTCGCCACCAAGAGCTCCCCCGACGACTGACGGTGCCCATCCACTACCAGGTCGACGACCACCACGTCGCCCTCATCACCATCGATAGGCCCGAGGCGAAGAACGCCATGGACATGGAGCACTTCTTCCAGCTCCGCAGCGCCTGGGACCGCTTCGGGGAGGACGAGGATGCCTGGGTGGCGATCATCACCGGGGTCAAGGACTCGTTTCTGGTGGGTGCCGATCTGAAGACCTACATCCCCCAGATCACCGAGCACCAGAAGAAGATCGCCTCCGGCGGGGTCGACACCATCGGGGGCTATCGCCTCGACGACGGCATGAAGGCGGTGCTGCGGGGGGTCAAGCTCTACAAGCCGATCATCGCCGCCGTCAACGGGACCTGCGTGGCCGGCGGCATGGAGATGCTCGGCGGCTGCGACATCCGGGTGGCGGTCGACACCGCCACCTTCGGGGTGCTCGAGCCCAAGCGCGGGCTGTTCGCCGGTGGTGGGACCACGGTCCGGCTCCCCCGCCAGATCCCCTTCCCGGCCGCGATGGAATTCCTGCTGTGTGCCGACCGGATCGGGGCCGACAAGGCATTCGAGATGGGCCTGCTCAACGAGGTCACCACCGCCGACCAGCTGATGGCGCGGGCCGACGACTTCGCCCGGCGGATCACCGCCAACGGCCCGCTGGCCGTGCGCAAGACCAAGGAGTCGGTCCTGCGGGGACTGGCCACCGACATGAAAGAGGCCTACCGGATCGAGTCGGAGCTGGCCGGCGAGGTGTTCGGGAGCCAGGACGCCAAGGAAGGGCCGAAGGCCTTCGCCGAGAAGCGGCCGCCGGTGTGGACCGGGCGGTAGCCGAGCCGGCTCCGCGAGCCGTCCTTCCGGCCGAAAGCATCGCATTCCGGACCGTCGAATTGCCCGGATTCGAGATACCCTCCGAAGGTGACACTCGAACTGGTTCCCCTGTGCGCGCTGGATGTGACGTTGGCCGAGCCGATCATGGTCGGCGAGGGACCCGCCGGGCTCCGGCTCATCTATGAGGTCCTCGAACTGACGGTCGAGGGTGACCGCTTGCAGGGCACCATGCTCGGTCGAGCTGGCGCCGACTGGGTCACCGTCTCCGGAACGGTCGGGACCATTGATGTGCGTTGCACCATCGAGACCCACGACGGCGCCATCGTCCTCGTCCAGTATCACGGACGAACCGACCTCAGCGCCGGACCCGGGAACTCGCCGATCTACGTGGCACCGAGGTTCGAGACCGCCGACCCCCGGTACGGATGGCTCAACGCGGTGCAGGCGGTCGGCAAGGGTGCGCTCGACGGCAGTCGCCTCCGATACGAATGGTACGAGGTCCGCTGAGTATCCTCAGCTCTCACCCATCTCGATGAGCTGAGCCAGAAGCGCTTCCCACGGCGATTTGTCCCACCCGTCCTCCTCACCGAGCGTCTTGGCCACTCGCACGGCATCCTCCACCCACTGGATGTGGACGTCCTCCCCCGGGGAATACGGCGCACCCTGCGACCCCCGGATGCCGAACTCGAGGCCGAACCAGGTGTCCTTCCACTCCTGGTGGAGCTCCTTGATCTCCTGCCACCGTGGATGGGATTGCTGCTTGTCATCGGAGATCTCGAGGGCCCAGAGGAAGCACCGCCGGGCCCGTTCGGTGTCGGCCTGTGACGTCGAACGGGTGATCGCCTCGGTATAGGCGTCCAGCTTGGTTGCCTCCTCCGGTGGGAATTCCTCTCTGGCGTTCCTCACGAAGGACTCGAGAATCGGAGACGGGCTGAGGATTTTGCTCATGGCGAACTCTAACCCTCGACGGCCGGCCGCCTCTTGGGGTCGAGGAACAACTGGCCGTCACCGGGGCGGTCGACGGATGCCGGATCACCCAGGGAGGGACACCCTGGCCAACGTGGTGTACAGGCGACCCCCGGTGGAGTGCTGCGACGACACCAGGTCGAAGGATCCGACTTCGAATCCCGCGGCCAAGGGGACGCCGGCCAGAGCGGCCCGGGCTGATACATCAGGGCGTTCGCGCTTCGAGCTCGCGATGGTCAGATGCGCGTTGAACGGTGGTTCGTCACTTCGAGCCGGGACGAGGGAAATTGTCGCCGACCGCACGGAGGCTGCCAAGTCATCCAGGCCTCGGGCGGGGATCTGCAGAACCCGCTCACCGCCGAACCACGCCGTGCTCGGGCCGAGCTCGCACCGGAGTGAACCGGGCATGCACGCGGCGGCGGCCCGGAGCGCGTCTGAGAGCGCGGGTACGAGGGCGTCGCCAACCTCTCCGAGGAACCTGAGGGTGATGTGCCAGTTCCCGGATCCGACCGGTCTCAGGCCTCGAGCCGGGTGGAGCTCGAGGGAGGACAGGCGCTCAACCGTCGAATCATCGGGCCAGACCGCCACAAACAACCGCACGCTCAAGTGTGGCCCACGTCGCGCCGCCAGGGCGACGGCACCACTACCTCCCGCAGGTCAGAACGTCAGGACAGGCGCTCGATGACGGTGGCGTTGGCCTGGCCCCCGCCCTCGCACATCGTCTGGAACCCGTAACGGCCGCCGGTGGCCTCGAGGTGGTTGAGCATCGTCCCCAGGATCCGCACCCCGCTGGCACCGAGGGGATGGCCGATGGCGATAGCGCCGCCGCGGGGATTGAACAGCTCCGGATCGGGATCGAACGCCTTCATCCACATGAGGGCGATGGCGGCGAAGGCCTCGTTGCACTCGATGGTGTCGAAGTCGGCGATCTTCATCCCCGACCGCTCGAGCAGGCGATGGGTCACCGGCACCGGGGCGGACAGCACGATGGCGGCGTCCTCGGCCGCCACCGCGAAGTGGGCGAAGCGGGCCCGGATCGGCAGGCCAAGCGATTCAGCCACCGATCGCTCGGCGATCAGCATGGCCGCGGCGCCGTCAGTCATCTGGGAGGAGTTCCCCGCGGTGATGTCCAGGGCGGTCTCGGGCTCCCAGCTCTGGGCGGGTTTGAGGTCGGCCATCGACTCCAGGGTCCCGTTGCGGCGGATCCCCTCGTCGGCTTCGAGCACGCCTCCGGAGAACGACCCGTCTTCGTTCTTGAGCGGCACCGGGATGGCCTCCCGGGCGAAGTGACCGGTGTCGGTGGACAGTGCCGCCCGACGGTGGCTCTCCAGCGAGAACGCATCCATCTCCTCGCGGCTGATGCCCCAGCGGTCGGCCAGCAGTTGGGCCACCCGGAATTGGGCCCAGAGCCGCCCGTCCACCGCCTCGAGGAACGACGGCGGGAACGGACCGGTGCCACCCCGGGCGTTGGACGCCAACGGCACCCGGCTCATGACCTCCACCCCGCAGGCAATAGCCAGGTCGTAGTGACCGGCCACCACCCCGGCGGCGGCGAAGTGGGCCGCCTGCTGGGACGATCCGCACTGCCGGTCGACGGTGGTGGCGGGCACCGTCTGGGGAAGACCCGCCGCCACCCATCCGTTGCGGGTGACATTGGTGCTCTGCTCCCCCACTTGGGTGACGCAGCCCCCGATGACATCGTCGATCCGCTCGGGGTCCACTCCGGTGTGCTCGATCAGGTGGGAAAGGGCGAAGGCCAACAGGTCGACCGGGTGCCAGTTGGCCAACGCGCCGTTGCGCTTCCCGAAGGTGGTCCGCGCCACGTCGACGATGACGGCCTCTCGCCCGCTGCTCACCATTTCCGGCTCCTCTTCCCTTGTCATCCGACCGGTACGAATCCGAATGATCGCGACACACGGTGGTGGGATCGGATCAATCGACCGGACCGGTTCCGTGCGGACGGCGACGAGGCCAGTTCTGGCCTTCCACCTGGCCAATCATCGCCCGTCAGAAACCTGACACTCGCATCATAGAACGGACACGAGAAGCGCGGTACAGTGCATCGCCATGCCCTAAGGACCCGTCACGGTGGTGTCTTGACGTGCCGCCGCTGGACCCCGGGGAGAGGCAAGATGGTACCGACTCGCACCACGGGTGCGCAGAGGTGAGGGACAGGGGGAGCATGCGAGACACGACGAGGACGACAACACGGTTGGCCGGGCCGGTGACTGCGGTGCTACTGACCGCCGGGCTCCTCGCCAGCTGTTCGAGTTCGAGCCCGAGCGCTTCCTCGAGCACAACGACGGCCGCAACCACGTCCACGTCGTCGGGCGGCGGGGGTTCCGCGTCGACCATCGTGGTCGGCGGCATCTCCTCGCTCACCGGCGCGATCGCCGCCGATTTCAATGCCTTCTCACCCGGGATGCAGGCCTACTTCCAGATGGTGAACGCCAGCGGGGGCATCAACGGGCACAAGTTCGCGTTCTCCGACAACCTGGACGACGGCTCGAATCCAAGTCAGTTCACCCAGCTGACCCACACCCTGCTCCAACAGGATCATGTCTTCGCCGTGGGTATCTCCACCTTCTTCTTCAATCCCGCCCTCTATGCCCAGTCCGGAACGCCCACCTTTGGCTACAACGTGACCGGCAACTGGAACGGACCGAGCAACCTGTTCGCGGCCGGAGGCTCGATCCAGGACTACGACGTGGGGGCCAGTGCGGTGGCCTGGCTGCTGAAACAGACCCACTCCACCAAGGTGGCATTCATCAGCTACGGCTCGGCCATCACCTCCTCCTACAACGCCTGCAACGCCGACGCCAACAATCTGACCAAAGCCGGCATCACGGTGAGCTACACCGATCTCTCGGCCGGGCTCGGCGGCAACTACACCCCCGCGGTGCAGCGGATGCAGCAGACCGGGACCGATTTCGTGGTCAGCTGCATGCAGTCGTCGGACAACATCACCCTGGCCCGGGCCATCCAGCAGTACGGGTTGAAGGTCCATCAGCTGTGGCTCAACGGCTATGACCAGTCGCTCCTCAATCAGTACAGCAGCCTGATGCAGGGCGTCTACATCAACGTGAACGGGAACGTCCCCTTCCAAGCGGCCAAGACCTACCCCGGCGTCTACCCGGGGATGCAGGCCTACCTGTCCGCCATGCAGAAATATCAGCCCAACTACGTGAACTCGGATCAGGCCCTGCAAGGCTGGCAATCGGCCGCGCTGCTGGCGGCGGGGATCCAGAAAGCCGGGGCCAACGTGACCCAGGCGAACGTCATCGCCCAGATCAATACGCTGACCAACTTCACCGCCGGCGGGCTCAGCGCCACCACCGACTGGACGAAGGTTCACACCACCCAGACCTTCCCGGCCTGTTCGGCGGACGTCGTGGTCAAGGGCTCCCAGTTCGTTCCGGTGGCGAGCACCGGCCACCAGGTCTTCGAATGCTTCGCCCAGAACGTGAGCCTGAAGAACCCGACGCTGGCCACGCCTCCGGTCGGGACTCCCGGGACGTGACCCCGGCCGGGAGCCGGCGGCACTCCAGGAGTGGTCGGATCCGGGGCCGCATGCGCCCCCCGGCGTACGCTCGCGTCGCCGGGTAGGTCTGTCGGAGCGTGGAGCACTTCCTCGGCTTCGCCATCCCGGGAATCCCCTATGGCTGCACGTACGCCATCGTGGCGGTGGGTCTGGTACTCACCTATCAAGCCACCGGCGTCTTCAACTACGCCTTTGGCGCCCAGGCCGACACGTCAGCCTTCGTCTACACCAAGCTGGTCCAGAACGAGCAGTTCCCGATCTGGCTGGCCTTCCTGCTCTCCGTGGTGGTGCTGGCGCCGCTGCTGGGGCTGATCTTCGACCGGTACCTGTTCCGGAAGATCCCGAACACCAACACCACCGCCAAACTGGTCACCGGGATCAGCCTGTTCGTCGGCATCCCGGCCATCTTGCCGGTGTTGTTCGGAAGCCAGAACCAGTACAACTCGCCGAGCATCCTCTTCGACCCCAACACCGTCTACTTCCGGGTGGCATCCACCCCGGTCAACGGGATCTATCTCAGCTCGGTGGTGGTCACCGCAGTGGTGCTGGTCGCGCTGGTCGTGCTCATGCGGTTCACCAACCTCGGCCTCCAGATGCGGGGCGCGGTCGAGAGCCGGCGCCTTGTCCAACTGGACGGGGTCAACTCCGGCCGGGTGATCGCCACCGCCTGGGCGGTCTCCAGCCTGCTGGCCGGACTGGCCGGCGTCCTGCTCGCCCCCATCTACGGCCAACTGCAGGCCCAGGACTACGCCACCCTGTTGGTGGCCGCCTTCGCCGCCGCCGCCTGGGCCGCCCTGCGCTCCTTTCCCATCGCCGCCCTGGTCGGCATCCTCATGGGGGTGGCCGACACCGTGCTCCAGGGCTACCTACCGGCCACCAGTTCCCTGTCGGCCGCAGTCCTCCCCTCGTTGCCGTTCATCGTCCTCGTCGCCGCTTTGCTGTTGGTTCCCGGCATGCGCAAGCTGCACGACGACACCGACCCACTGTCCTCGGTCCACCCACCACCGCCTCCCTGCGGGCGCCGCAATTGAGCCGGGTGATCCGGATCGCCTGGTACGTGCTGCTCGCCGCCTTCATCGTCTCGATGCTGTCGTGGATGCCGAAGACCTGGGAGAGCGTGTTCAATTCCGGCCTGGCCTTCTCGACCATCTTCTTGTCCATCACCCTGATCACCGGCATGGGGGGACAGCTGTCCCTGGCCCAGGCCACCCTGGCCGGGGTGGGGGCGTTCACCGCCGCCCAGCTGGCCAACCACCTGGGTCTCAACTTCCTGGCCGGCGCGGTGGTCGGGGCCGTCCTGGCCGCGGCGGTGGCGGTGATCCTCGCCCTGGCCTCGCTCCGGTTGAAGGGCCTGGGATTGGCGCTGATGACCATCGCTGCCGCCCTGTTCTTCGACAATTCGATCTTCAGCCAGATCGGGGTGAGCCACGGCAAGGCACTCACCGTCGCGGACAAGTGGGTCGGCCTCGGGATTCTCAACGTCGACGGCCACAACCTCTTCATCATGCTGATGATCGTGCTGGTGATCTGCGTGGCCGCGGTCACCCTGGTCGGCAACGGCACCACCGGACGGTTCCTGGCCGCCCAGCGAGGGAGCGAGACGGCGGCCGCCGGGATCGGGATCAACATCACCTGGCAGCGCATCCAGGTCTTTGCCCTGTCAGGAGCCGTGGCCGGCATCGGCGGGACCATGTTGGTCATCCAGCAGCAGTCGGTCAATGCCAACCAGTTCAATTACGAGCTGGGCCTGGCCTTCGTGGTCATCGTGATCACCACCGGGGTGAGCACCATCGAGGGTGCCATCCAGGCCGGGATGGGCTTCGTGGTGGTCCAGCAGGTCCTCACCTATCTCCCGGCCCGGTACGGGGGGAACGGCCTCACCTTCGTGCTGTTCGCCGCCGGGGCGCTGACCTATGTCGCCCACCCCGAGGGAATCCTCGAATACCAGAAGCGCCGGTGGACGATGCGGTTCCAACGCTTGCTCTTTCACGAAGACCCGTCATCAGGTCGACCGACGCCTCCCGGCAACGGGAGCGGTCATGGAGCCACATCCCCGGTGAGCGTGCCGTCGCTGGGCGGGGGCTATTCCGGTGTCGCAGCTACAGAGAGCGGAGCGGGTCATGCCGGCACCTGAGGGCTTCCGGCCCCCGGCCGTCGACGACCCGATGAGCGGTCCCGGCGGCGGCCCGCTGCTGACGGTGACCGGGGTCACCAAGTCGTTCGGGGGTATCGCCGCGGTGCGGAACGTGAGCTTCAGGGTCGAACCCGGTGAGAGCGTGGGGCTGGTCGGGCCCAACGGGGCGGGCAAGACCACGCTCTTCAACTGCATCTGCGGCCAGCTCCGACCCGAGAACGGAACCGTGGAGCTCAAGGGGACGACGCTGGGTCGGCTGCCCACCTTCCGGAGGGCCAGGCTCGGCATCGGGCGTACCTACCAGCGGGTGGAGGTCTTCGCCGACATGACGGTGCGGGAGCATCTGCTGGTGGCCGAGCGGGCCCGGTGTGCCCAGGGTCAGCTGTTGCGCGACCTGGCCAACCGAAGCCGGCCGACACCGGCCGAGATGGCTCGGGTGGCCGAGGTCCTCGATCTGGTCGGCATCTCCGATCGGGCGGAGGTGCCGGTATCCGCCCTCGGACTGGGATCCTGCCGTCTGGTGGAGTTGGCCCGAGCCCTGGTCGCCGAGCCGATCCTGTTGCTGGCCGACGAGCCCTCGTCAGGTCTCGACATCACCGAGACCCGGGAGCTGGCCAACGTGTTGCGCACCCTCCAACGGGAGCGCGGCATGGCCGTGCTGCTGGTCGAGCACGATCTGCACATGGTCGCCGAGGTGGTGGACCGGACCATCGTGATGGATCTGGGGGCGGTGATCGCCGAGGGGACATTCGACGAGGTCATGGCCGACTCGACGGTTCGCCATGCCTACCTCGGGACCAGCGCATGACCGAGTTCGCGTCCGGGGCGACCCCCAGGGTCGGCACCGACGTCCCTCCCGGTCAGCCGGCGCTCGAGGTCGACCACGTGAGCGCCGCCTACGGCCCGTACCGGGCGCTCTTCGACGTCGCCTTCACCGTGCCGGCGGGAAGCGTCACCGCCCTCCTCGGCTCGAACGGAGCCGGGAAGTCCACGGTGGCCCGGGTGGTGAGCGGGCTGTTGCCCAGCACCTCCGGGACCATCCGCCTGGGTGGTCGGGACATCACCGGTCAGGCGGCCTACAAGATCGCCCGGGCCGGTATGGCCCACGTTCCCGAGGGACGGGGGATCTTCGCCAACCTCACCGTCGAGGAGAACCTGGTGATGGCCTTCCGCCAACGGGCCGGGCGGAAACAGGTGCCCGAGTCGCTGGACCGCGCCTACCAGGCGTTCCCGGTCCTCGGTGAGCGTCGCAAGCAAGCCGGCGGGACCCTGTCGGGGGGGCAACAACGGCTCCTCTCCCTGGCCAAGGTGCTGGTGGTCCCCCCTCAGGTGCTGGTCGCCGACGAGCTCTCCCTGGGTCTGGCCCCGGTGGTGATCGAAGCCGTCTACCGCGGGCTCCAGGAGATCAACGGGGCCGGCACTGCGCTACTGGTGGTGGAACAGCAGGTCGACCGGGCCCTCGAGATTGCCACCGACGCGGTGATCCTCGAGCATGGGACCGTCGCCTACGCCGGGGGTGCCGACCAGGCCCTCGCGGCCATGGAACAGGTATTGGCCGGCCGCGGCGCCCGACCCACCCTTTGAGCCGCGGCGCCGTCCACACCCGCGGCGGTACTTCCCTCTGCCCGGCCGGGTGGACCGAGGGCAGGGGGGTCCGGGTACGTCAACGCAGGAACAACCGGGTCCGGTCGAACTCGCGGAGCGCCCGCACCTCGCCGGGGTCGATCGGATCGAGTTGCTCGACCGTACGGGCCACCGACGGCTCCCAACCACAGGACGCCACCAGCGCCTGGACCCGGCGGTCGACCGGCTCGGGGCCGGCCGGGACCGCAGCCACCCGGAGCTCGCCGTCCAGTCGCCGGAGCACCCCGCGGTCGGTGACCACGCTCGCCACCCGGTGGCCCGGGGCGGTGATGTAGCCGACGGTGTCGGGGAGCCGCTCGGGGCGGGCCAGGGTGACGACCACACAGGCCGCGGCCCGGGTGGCGACGTCGTTGGCCCCGCCGGAGCCGACCAGAAACCGCCCGTCCCGGAGCTGGGTGGAGTTCAGGTTGCCGTTCCGGTCGACTTCGGCCGCACCCAGACAGCCCACGGTGACGGTTCCCGAACCACCCACCACCATGCCGAGGACGGTGGAGGCATCGGAGAGAAACGAGGTGTCCGGATACACCCGTTGGTTGAAGATGTAGGGATCGGCGGGTGTCGGGGTGTAGTGCCAGAGGCCGAGCTCGGCGGTCAGGCCCCCGCTCCATCCGGCCGCCTGCATCCGGCCGACCGCCACCCAGGCCGCCAGGTTGGCCGCCCCCGCGCCGGCCAGCACCGCGTCGGCGTGGTGGGTGGCCACCACCGCCTCAACCTCTCTCGCCCCGAGGCTGGCCGCAACCTCCCAATCGCTCACGTCCTCGTCCTCGGGGAGCGGGTGGGCGGCGGCATCCTGCTTCCAGGAGGAGGGGTCGGCCCGCTGTCGGAGGTCATCGAGACGTTGGCGGCCGAGCCGATCGAGGTAGGCCTGGTGGTCGGGCGGATCGAGGCAGGTGGTCCGGGCCCAGGCGTCGAAATCACCGCGGGCGGCCTGGGCCGCCTCCACCCAGAAGGGGATGTCTTCGCCGTACCCCGGGGCCGGCAGGCCCGGCGCGTACAGACCACCGGGGTGGGCGCCGAACGGCGCCTCCACCACCGCGAGCACCCGGTGGGCGGGCACCCGTACCCGGTGACCGAGCCCGGACAGGTCGTCGACGATCCGGTCCACGGTGGCCACCACGCCCCGGCGGGCGGCCCAGGCGCCCCACACCCCCTCCAGCAGCGGCTCCGACAAGGCCAGGTTCCCCTGGGTGTCGGCCACCGCGGCGTGGCACAGGGCAACGTCGGGGGCCAGTGGTGCCACGAGCCCGATCGGTCCGTAGGGCGAATCGACGGTGGAGAAGCCGTCGTTGGCGGCCATGTCCGAGCCGACCAACGAGCCGGTGACCATGGCCGGCAGCCCCCGGGCCGCCGCTTCGAGCCGCTGGGCGAGCGTCAGGATGGACCAGTGCTCCACGGCCACCTCGCCCGACTCGTAGGCCTGGCGGAAGATGGGATTGGGGTTATAGGTGGGGAAACTGTTCCCGGAATAGGCGGTCACCACCCGCTTGACCAGCCCGCCCCGGAAGAACAGGGCGCTGAGGGCGCTGAGGCTGGTCATCACCAGGGTCAACTGCGGATCGGACCCCCACATCTGGCGAGCCATCTCCCGGGAGGCGGCCGTCCAGCGACTGTGGCCCAACATCAGGTGCACCGAGTCTCCGGGCCGGACGTGACGCTCGACGGCGTCGGCCAGAGTGGCCCCGACCTCGGTCATCGACCCCGCCATTCGGCCGCTTCCGATTCGGTGCGGCCTACCCCGCCACGGACCCCACCAAGACTGACCACCACGTCAGGTTATCCATCGGGCGGGGTACGATTTCGATTCTGTGACCACCAATGCGGGCAAGGGCCGGCCACGGCCACGGCGACCGGTGACCAAGGCGGGGTCGGTGGCCCCGCGGGTGGTGGCCGGCCCGGCGGTCGGGATCCCGGCCAGCAAGCGGGCATTGCGCAGCCAGGGGCGCCAGACCATGCGAAACCTGCTCGACGCGGCCATGAAGGCGTTCGACGAACGGGGCTACCACGGGACCCGGGTCAACGACGTGGTCAAGATCGCCAACACTTCGCACGGGACCTTCTATCTCTATTTCTCCAACAAGGAGGACCTCATCCGGGCCCTCACCATGGAGGCGGCCTCCGAGGCCTCGAGCCTTTCCTACGACGCCATGCTCGAGGCGGGTACCGCGCTCGACGGCAAGAGCTGGGATCATCTTCGCACCTGGATCGGCGGCTACTCGTCCCTCTGGTTGCGCTACGCACCGCTGTTCCGGTCCTGGACCGACCTGGCCAACATCGATGAGGCCATCGGCGACCAGGTCAGGCGGATGTACTCCGCCCTCAACGGGGGCATGGCATCCCAGATCGCCGCCGCCCACCCATCGGGCGATCTCGATCCCGAGGTCACCAGCATGGCGGTGCTGGCCATGCTCGACCG
>Ga0307373_10002607_pt1 | contig 32243 bp, 30 predicted proteins | sample OX2MG_FD_202534 | JGI IMG/M metagenome (GOLD analysis project Ga0307373, IMG submission 202534) | Soil microbial communities from Risofladan, Vaasa, Finland - OX-2 | ecosystem: Environmental > Terrestrial > Soil > Coastal area > Acid sulfate soil | place: Finland: Risofladan, Vaasa | collected...
CTAGCGACGTGGGGCATTTGGTCGCCGAGACCCTCCTTGTCCTGTGTTCGGGCATGGGTGTGCTGGGTGCGATTTATGCGGACAATCGTTGGAGCCGCGCTTTTGCCCGCGGCTTCTACTGGGACTGGGTGATTCCGCGATGGGAAGTGCGCGCGAGGTGCCTCGCATCTGCTGCGCTTACGGCCGGCGTCGCGTTTGTCTTTCGATGAAACCGCTGTACCAAACTGCGTTGGTTCGATGCCGCCCGAGCGCGTGTTCAGCCTCACTAGCCTTCGTAAATAGGCTTGCACGCCGGGACGAGCTACTCCATGATGCAAAACCAATTCAATAACGGCCTGGTTACGAAGGACGTAGCTTCAGGAGCTAGTTTCCGCAAGGACGTGGAGGTTCAACTCCTCTCCGCCGCACCAGCGATCTGCCTCCGATCTCGGCGCGGCCCGCGATGACTCCCGCGTTCGCCTCGTTACGAAGTTGCGTGTGAGTTCGACCCACTGACGCTGTCGCTTCCCGCTCGATGCGCTTTTGTGGCATCGGCCCAACCTCCTGTGTTTCCTGTCTTGACAATGCGCGGCCAATCCATTCGACTGAGCGCCGCCTTGCCCAGTGTCCAGTACGACCAGGTCCGCACCCTGTACCGCACCATCCTGGTTTTCGCGACGGTCGGCGTTCTCGTCCTGATCGTCGGCCTGGTGGAGTTCGTGCATTTCGAACCGCCGGCCCAGGCGAGCGGAGCCCAAGCGCGGATCGTCGGCGTCTACCTCTTCGATCCAACCACCGGCGCTACCTCGGGCTCTGACCAGGGCCAGTTCGCTCGCACGCAACAGTTCGCGGCGGTAGTTGACTGGTCATCTCTACCGGGCGGGATCACCGTCGATGCCCGCTGGTACGACGCGTTTGGAGACGTCGTGGGTAGGGTGGGCCCTGGCGCGCCTGCGCAGCTCGCCGGCCACCAGGTTGTGCCGGTGGTTGTGCCGAGCGGCTTTCACCACAGCCTTCCGGGGAGCTACACGTTCGTGGTTGAACGGATCCAGGACGGGATCCCAGTCGAGGTCCTGGCCCGGCGCATCGTGCTGGTACGGCGAACGTGATCAACGTCACGACACCACCCGCGGCTAACCCGCACCCGCGTCTGCGACCGAGCCGTTATGGCATCGCTATCGCCGTAGCGGCGGTCGTGGTGGTCGCACTAATCGCGAGCTCATTTCTCAACTATGTGTACCTCGACACCATCCCCGGCCGCGCGTCGCTGTACGGACTCCTGGCTGTCGCTCTGATCGCGCTCGGCACGTACATCCTGGTTCGCGCGTTCAGCCGGGACCGCGCCATGCGCCGCAAGCACCTGATCCGAGCGAGTGTCCTGATCGGGCTGGGTGTGCTGCTCTGGCTCTTGCTCATCGACGTGTTTGTATTCACGCAGTCCGCCGGCCCTGGCGTGGCGGCGATCTGCGTGCTGGTGTGCTTGCCGACCACGGGATTCGGCCTGTTGGTGGTGCGCCGGATGGACCGCAACGAGAAAGAGCCATGGCGCCTGGTCCTCGTCGCGGCCGCCTGGGGAGCCATCGTCGCCACCAGCCTGGTCATATGGGGAGAGACCATCTGGGAGGCGACCGCCCAGACAAGCCTGGTGCCCGGCCCTGGTCTGGACGCCTCGACGGCCTTCATGGCGGGGGTGCTCGAGGAGCTGGCGAAGGGCAGCGCGGTAGTCCTCCTGTTTCTAGTCATGCGAGACGACTTCGACGACGTGGTAGACGGGATCGTCTACGGAGCGGCTGTCGGGCTCGGCTTCAACTTCATGGAATCGATCACGTACATGACTAACCTCTACGCGATCTTTCAGCCGGAAGGCATCGGCGGCTACGCCGCTGGGTTCCAGTGGTACGCAAGGCAGGTGCTGGGCTTGTTCTTCGGTCACGCCACGTACACGGCTTTCATCGGCGCCGGCATCGGCATCGCGCGGCAGCTGCCGAGCGTGAGGCAGAAGGGATTTGCGATCGCAAGCGGTTTCATCGTCGCGATCGCGGCGCATTTCTCGTGGGACGCCTGGTTGACCTTCTTTCCCATCCAGAGCAACGTCTTCGGGCTGGTCGAGATCCACCTGCGGACGCTGATCATGACCGGGCCCTTCACCGCGGCGATCATCGCGTTGCTGATCTTCGGGGTCCGTTTCGAGGGCCAGAACCTGCTCGACCAGCTGCGCAAGGAGGCTGCGGACGGCCTTGGCGCAATCCTCCCCGACGAGGTGAGGGTCCTCGCCAGTCCATGGCAGAGGCTCAAGCAGCGTCTGCGTGCCTTGAACCAAGGCGGTCCTCGAGCCTACCTGGCGCTGGCGCGGTTGCAGTCGGCGCAGCTGGACCTCGCGATGGAGCGCTGGCACCGAGAGCGCAAGGAGATCGACACGCCGCTGGATGCCGAGGTGCAGCTGAGGGTGAGAGTGATCGACTTGCGCTCCCCCACCGCGCGTTAACAGGCTGGGTTGCGACTCGTTTTGTTCTCGGCTTGACTGATCTGCGGCGTGCGGGTTGGGAGGCGGACCGGTCAGGGTCGAGGGTGGGCCCCTGGACGCTAGCCGTCAGGCGGGCAGGCGGCCCCAGATCGCCCGGGCGAGGCCGAGGAAGGCCAGCGCCGCGGCGGCGGCCCAGGTGAGGGCCGACACCGCCGGGTCGCTGAAGTCGGTGCCGGTCAGCACCGCGTGGACGAAGATCAGCGCAAACGCCACGTAAGCGAGCCGGTGCAGCCACGTCCAGGCCACCCGATTCATCCGCCGCCTCAAGAAGGCGGCCAAAGTGACCACCACCAGCACGTCGAGCGAGACGGCGCCCAAGCCGATGCCGAGCGTCCCGTAGCTCGAGTGGAAAGGCACCAGCACGTCGAGCAGGCCGATGCGCGCCGTAGCGTCGAGCAGCAACGCTCCGATGTGAAGGGCGGCGAGAGGAATCCACAGCACCGTCGTGTACTCGTGGAGCGAGCGAACGGCCCGGTTGCTGCCCAACCAGTCGAGAACCGCCGTCCTCAGCGCGATGCCCGTGACGACCGCGATGGCCAGTGACGCGTACGAGCTCAGGCCCGCAACTCGGGCCATCACCCAGAAAAACTGATCAATCGTCATCGGCCGGCCCCAACCACCACGCCAGCGCGTGAGCCGCGCAATATGCCTGCGCCAGCTCCGGCCCGACCAGCAGCGCGGTCTTGGCGACCACCTCCGCCTCGAACCCACCGGCGGCGACCACTGAAACCTCCGCCAACCCGGTGCGCGACGGGAGCCCCGTCCGCGGGTCGATGAGGTGATTCACCTCGCCCCAGCGCCTGCGCCGCACGCTGCTGGTCGCGGCGCCCCGGCCGCGCAGCATCAGCGTTGCGCCGGCGACCCCGACCGGCCAACCATCTCCGTCCGGCCCCGCCCCGACGGCGCACAGGTCGCCGCCCAGGTTCGCCAGCGCGTTCGGGCCGAGAACCTCGCACAGCCGGTCGGCCATCCAGCCCTTGGCAATCCCGCCCAGGTCGAGCGCCGAGCCAGCCGCAACGTGAGCGGCGCCTCGGCGAACGCTCAGGACGTCCGGCAGCGGGCTCAGTGGCCGGGCACCCTCCAGCATCGCGACCGTGGCGCCCTCGGAAAGCGGGCGGGTGTATCCGATGGCCAGCATCGACGGCAGCACGGCGATGTTGACCAGCCCGGCGCTCATCTCGAATGCGCGCAGGGATGCACGCAACAGCGCCTCCAGCTCCTCGCCGATCGTGAACCATCGCCCCGCCGACTCATTGAGCTGCGACAGCTCGCTGTACGCTGAGAACCGCGTCAGGCGAGCGCCGAGTCGCCGGACCGAGAACTCCGCCTCGAGCAGCTCGGCCGGTGACCGGCCTGCTGCAAACAGGCTGCAGTTCGTGCCGAGCGCGGCGAAATGATGCGATTCGACCGCGGTGCTAGGAGGCATAAGTCGACGTCACCGGCTTGAGGTCGCTGGGCTGAACCGACGGTCCCACGGTCAGCTGTCCGCCCGGTGCCGAAAACGTGGCGCCGCTCGGGGCGCTCAAGACGGTCGGGCGAAGCGGCGCCACCGGATTTTTCAGATGTGAGGTGACGTAGACGGCCGCCATCGCGGTCGTGGCGAAGGTAAGCAGGGTCGCCCCCGCCTTCAAGAGGAGGGTGCGCATGTCACACCGAGACCGGGGCTTTGAGAAACGGGACCTGGTCATAGCTTGCGCCGAGGATCTGCGCGGCGTCGGCGCCGAGGTGGCCGCCAAGGATCTCTTGGTATACGGAACGGAAGTCCACCGAGTACTGCTGGTTGCCCGTCGAGTCCAAGTTGGTGAGGCTCGGCTCTGCGCCGTACAGTCCGCCCTTGACGGGGTCGCCGATCAGAAGCAGCGGAGCCGCGGCGCCGTGGTCGGTGCCCCCACTAGAGTTCTCTTTCGGGCGGCGTCCGAACTCCGACCAGGTGGCGATCAGGACCTTGTCCGCCATGCCATGCGCCGACAGGTCCTGGTAGAACGCCCCGACCGCGGAGTCGAGGTAGCCCATGAGGTCGTCGTGACGGCTCAGCTCTGTGTAATGCGTGTCGAATCCGCCAAGTGTGACGTGGAGCAGCTTGACCCCGGTGCCGGTGACGATCAGCTCGGCGGCGAGCTGCAGCGCGGCGGCGAGCTGGTTCTTGGACGAATAGACGAGCTTGACCTTGTCCGAGTAATCGGCCATCGGCTGGTAGCTCGCCGACGAGGTCCGCAGCGTCGCCATCGTCTCGGTCGCGGTGGCGATCGCAGTGTCGAACAGCGCTCCGTAGATGCCTGGAGTGCCCTTGTACAGCGCGCCCACGGCCGCCTCCACCTCGCTTCCTCCCGTGAACCCGAAAGTCTTCTGGTCCTGGATCACCGTCAACGTGGCCTGCAGGTCGCGAAGGGCTCCAGGCACATCGGTGGCTCCGCAAGCACATCCGGTGAGCGGATGGCCGTTGGTGTCGTAGGCGGTGGCGAGCGTGCGTCCGAGCCAGCCGTCGACCTGGCGTCGCGTCGGATCGCCCGTCTCCCAGATCCGGATCGATTCGAAATGCGAGAAGGTCGGGTTCGGATAGCCGACGCCCTGAACGATGGCGACCTTGCCCCCATCCCAGAGCTTCTTGATGCCCGCGAGGTTGTGGTTGAGCCCGTAGTCGTTGTTGAGCGGCAGGGCCTGGGAGACCATCGGCCCGGCCAGCCGCGGGCGCAGGTCGTGGAGGGCGGGGTCCGAGAGCGGGACCAGGGTACGAAGGCCGTCGTTCCCTCCGGCGAGCTGGATCATGACCAGGACGTTGTCGTTGGTCACCCCCGCTCTCTTGGCTGCGTACACGGCGCGCGCAAATGCGTCCGGAACCGCCGCGTACCCGGCCGCCAGGCCCGCCGCGCCCGCTCCGAAGACCAGGCCCGCCTTTAGGAAGTCGCGCCGCTTGAGCTGGTTGATGCCGGTTGGTTTGCTCATTTCTCATGCACCTACTTGAGTTGAAATTCCGGCGAGGCCAGGGTGATGAACCAACGCGCGCGGTCATCTGCGGCCTGGTTGAGAAGCGAGGCGGTCTGTGGGCTCAGCACGCCGTCGAGGTGGGTGCGCACCGCCCCGGAGGCTGATGGCAGCGCGCCGCCCGCACGGGCAATCGCCGCTGTGACGAAGTTGACACGCTCGACCACCGTGCTGGAAGAGATCCAGGACTGGTTGTTGGGCCAGCCACTGACGTCGGGAGGATCGAACAGCGTCTGCCCCATGCCCGAGCCGGCGGTCGCGATCAACCTCGAGAGCCCATTTGCCTCAAGGGCCCTGGCAGCGTGGAGCATGAACTCGGTGGGCGTCTTGACCAACGTCCGGTAGCTCCGAGCGGCCGAGAACTCAGGACTCGTGAACACGGCACGCATGAGCGTCTTGATGTCGTACTTACTACGGCGGAACTGGTCCGCCAAACGGTTGACGTAGGCGGTCGCGGGGGCGGCGGTGACAAAGTTCTGCGCGACCTTGGAGGCGATGAAAGCGGCGGTCGCGGGCTGCTGGAGAATGCGGTCGACCACGCCCTGCGCATCGAGCGGTCCGCTCTTGCCGAGATAGGTCACGCTGCCCTTGAAGGCGCGACGCGGATTGAACACCCCGATCTTCTGGGTGGTATAGACGGGAAGGCTCCGCGTGACGTTGGTGGTGGGGTCCACGACGATCGTCGCAAATGAATCGGGCGCCGGCACCACCCAGCCGGCGAGCGCTTTGGCGCTCTCCCGCACGTCGTCCTCGGTGTAGTTGCCGGGGCCCATCGTGAACAGCTCCATCAGCTCTCGCGAATAGTTCTCGTTGGGACTCTGCCCGGTCGACGTGGCGAGGTCGAGATACCGCAGCATCGCGGGGTCGGTGGTGACCTGCATCAGCATCGATCGAAGGTCGGTCATCGACATGCGTCGCCAGGTGAGGTTCTGCCAGTACATGAACGTGTCGTCGGCTGTCTTGCGGTAGTCGCTCGTGAAGTGGCCGTGCCAGAAAAAAGTCATGCGCTCCGCGAAGGGCGTCGTCGTGGCCAGCATGTGGTCGATCCACCACTGCTGCAGCTGGCCGACCGCGAATCGCCCGCCGGGCGTGCTCGCGGCCGCCAGCAACGGCGGCTCGACCGGCTTGCTCTCTATGAGGCGGTCGACAGTCTTGTTGAACCCGTCGGACTGCGCGGACTCGAGCTGCGCTGCCGTGTATCCCAGCGTCGCGCGCCGCATCAGCTGCATCACGCGCGCCGACTCCGAGCCCAACGGCGAGACCCAATCGGTGGTCGAGGTGACGGCCGGGCTCGCCAACTTTTCCATCGATCCGCCGAGTAGGCGCACAGCGCCCACGCCGACGCCGGTGACGACTGCGGCGGCGAGCGCCTGCCGCCGGGTGATGCGCCGTGACCGCGCGGGGATCGCGGGCGCGGTATCCGTCGTGTCTTCGATAGGTGCGAGGCTCACGCCCTCATTGAATCCGCGCCACGACCACGTGGCATCAGCACGATGTGAACATTTCGTAAGCGAGGCGAACGGGGTCGCGGACGCCGGCGCGACCAACTCCACGGCGGGCCGGGCGGGCTGCGCTCCGCCGAACCCTTGTCGTCCGTAAGCTGGCAAATGCTAGGCTTTTCCGACCAATGCCTAACTATCGTCTGGGACAGGCCGCCAAGATGCTCGCGGTGAGCCCGGACACCGTCCGCCGCATGGTCGACGATGGCCGGCTGATCGCGGTCCGCAGCTCAGGCGGCCAGCGGCTCATCGACGGCGCCTCGCTTGCGCGGGCGGCCAAGCCTGAGCGGCAGAGACAAGCCGAGGTTTTCGTGGCCCAGTCGGCCCGTAACCGCTTTCCGGGCATTGTGACCCGGGTCATCAAAGACCGCGTCGCCGCGCAGGTCGAGATCCAGGCCGGCCCCCACCGCCTGGTCTCGCTGCTCACGCGAGAGGCTGTCGACGAGCTCGACCTCAAGCCCGGCATGCCGGCTGTGGCGGTGGTCAAGGCGACCAACGTCGGGGTGGAGCTGCCGCGTGACTAGACGGCTGATGCCGCTGCTGGTGGTGGTCTCCATGGCCGCTTGCGGCGCCCCAGCCACTAGCGGTTGCGCGTCTGCCAACTGCGGAGTCCTACCATCGCCCACTTCGCTGACGGTCTTTGCCGCGGCCTCGCTGCAGCCCGCCTTCGACAGCATCGGCCAACGGCTGAAAGCGCAGCAGAACATCACGGTCACCTTCAGCTACGCGGGTAGTCAGACGCTGAGCGCCCAGCTTGGGCAGGGCGCGCCCGCCGACGTCTTCGCATCGGCGGACACGGCCCACATGACCCAGGTCAGCGACGCGGGCCTCGTCGCCGAGGGTTGGCCGCGCACATTCGCGCACAACCGGCTGGAGATCGCCGTCGAGCGTGGCAACCCGAAAGGCATCCACAGCCTCGCCGACCTGTCCCGCTCCGGCCTCGTCGTCGTGCTCGCGGACCCCTCCGTGCCGGCGGGCAAATACGCCGCGCAGGTGCTCGCCGCAGCGCATGTGACTGTGCACGCCGCCAGCCTCGAGCCGCAGGTCACGGGCGTGCTGAGCAAGGTCGCGTTGGGTGAGGCGGACGCGGGAATCGTCTACGTGAGCGACGTGGTCACCAGCGGCAAGGTGGATGGGGTGGCGATTCCCGACGACCAGAACGTGAGCGCGGATTATCCGATCGCCGTCCTGAAATCTGCGACCGACGCCGACGCCGCGACCAGATTTGCCGACTTCGTGATCTCCGCCGACGGGCAGACCATCCTCAAGGCCGCCGGCTTCCAGGGAGCTTGAGCCGGGCCAGGGTTCCAGCGCCCCTCGTGCTGCTGGCGGCAATCGGCCTCCTGCTCTTCCTCCTTCCTCTCGCCGGCCTGGTCGTGAAGGCGCCGTGGAGCCAGGTGGGGCCCGCCCTCGGCGCGCCCGAGACCGCGTCGGCGCTCGGCCTCTCGCTCCTGTGCTCCTTGTGCGCGACCGCCGCAGCGCTCGTGCTGGGCATCCCCCTCGCGCTCCTGCTCTCGAGGACGAGCGGCACGTTGCGCAGGTTGCTGCGAGCGCTCACCACTCTGCCCATGGTCCTGCCGCCGGTCGTGGGCGGCGTGGCCCTGCTGCTCGCATTCGGACGGCGCGGCCTGGTCGGCTCGCTCCTCTACCAGGCCTTCGGCGTCCAGATCCCGTTCACCACAACCGCGGCCGTCATGGCGGAGACCTTCGTCGCCATGCCGTTCCTCGTGATCGCGGTCGAGGCCGGGATGCGCTCGCTCGACCACCGATACGAAGAGGCGGCGCGGGCGCTCGGCGCGAGCAGCTGGACCGTGTTCAGTCGCGTCACGCTACCCCTGCTGCGGCCGGCCATCTTCTCCGGCGCCGTGCTGTGCTGGGCCCGGGCGCTGGGTGAGTTCGGTGCCACGATCACCTTCGCGGGCAACTTCCCCGGCCGCACGCAAACCGTCCCGATCGCCGTGTACATCGCACTCGAATCGAATCCGGACAGCGCGATCGTGCTGAGCCTGATCCTCCTCGCGGTTTCGATCGCGGTCCTCGTCGGGATGCGCGACCGCTGGCTCGGCGCGCCTTGAGCCTGGAAGCAAAGCTCACCGCCGAGCGCCCCGGGTTCACGCTCCTGGTGGACCTGAGCATCGCGGCGGGAGAAACCGTCGCCATCCTCGGGCCCAACGGCGCGGGCAAGACCACGCTGCTGCGGGCCCTGGCCGGCCTGGTGCCGGTCAAGGGGCACGTGAGCCTGGATGGGGAGGTCCTCGACGACTCGGTGACCGGCCGACACGTGCCGACCGAGCGGCGTCACGTGGGCCTGGTGTTCCAGGACCACGTGCTCTTCCCCCATCTCAGCGTCCTCGACAATGTGGCCTTCGGCTTGCGCGCGCAGGGCGAGCGCGACGCGTCGCGGGTTGCACACGGATGGCTCGACAGGGCGGGGCTCGCGGATCGCGAGCAGTCGATGCCCCACGAGCTCTCGGGCGGGCAGGCCCAGCGCGTTGCGCTCCTGCGCACGCTTGCGACGCAGCCGCGCCTTCTCCTGCTGGACGAGCCGCTCTCGGCCCTGGACGTGACCGTGCGCGCCGAGGTTCGGCGCGAGCTCTCCCGCCAGCTGGCGGACTTCAGCGGCGTGCGTCTCCTGGTGACGCACGACCCGCTCGAGGCGATCGCACTGGCCGATCGCCTCGTCGTGCTGGAGCACGGCGAGGTCGTCCAGGAGGGAACGCCTGAGGAGGTCACCGCGCATCCGCGCTCGCGCTTCGTTGCCGACCTCGCGGGCGTCAACCTGCTGCGCGGAACGGCACACGGCGACCACGTCACGCTCGCCAACGGGACCGAGGTGGCCGCCCCCGAAGCCGGCCAGGGGGAGGTGTTCGCCGTCATCCACCCGCGGGCCGTCGCCCTGTATCTGGCGAGGCCGGAAGGCACGCCACGAAACGTGTGGCGCGGCCGCTCCGAAGACGTGGACCTGCATGGCGAGCGCGTGAGGGTGCGGATCAGCGGACCGGTGCCGCTGGTGGCCGAGGTGACGCCGGCCGCCGTCAGGCAGCTACGCCTGGATGCCGGCGCGGAGGTGTGGGTCTCGGTCAAAGCGACCGAGGTGTCCGTTTATCCCGCGTAGGATCACCGCACCATGCCGCGATTGGTCGCGATGTCAAGCGTCGATGCTGCCTGGTTGGGGATGGAAGACCCGACCAACCTGATGATGGTCACGGGGATCATGGCCCTGGAGGGCAAGGTCGACATCAAGCGCCTGCGCCTGCTGCTCGACCGCCGCCTTGCGCCTTTCGGCCGGTTCCACCAACGCGTGGTGCGACCCCGATCGCGCGGCAACATGCCCCACTGGCAGGACGACGAACGCTTTGACATCGAGAACCACGTGAGCCACATCGCCCTGCCCGCCCCCGGGGGCGACCGCGTGCTGCGCGAGCTGGTCAGCGAGCTGATGAGCACGCCGCTCGATTTCACGAAGCCGCTCTGGCATATGCACGTCTTGGATGGCTACGAAGGCGGCTCGGTCGTGCTCGCCCGGATCCACCACTGCATCGGCGACGGGATCGCCCTGGTGCGGGTGATGCTCTCGCTCACCGACGAATCCGCGGCCGCCGGGCCTCCTCGCCGGCGGCCCGAGCACTCGGCGTCCTCGACCCCGCTCGACTGGCTGCCCGCGGCCATCGCGCGGAGCATCGCCACCGGCCAGGACCTGGCCGAAAACCCCGAGAAGCTCGGGGGCCTCGCGCGCCTCGGCGCGCACGCCGCGTACCGGCTGGGACGCCTCATCATGCTGCCGCCCGACCCGCCGACGGTCTTCAAGGGCGCGCTGGGACGCCGCAAGCGCGCGGCCTGGTCGGAGGAGCTCCCGGTCGACGATTTCAAGCTCATTGGAAAAGCGTTTGGAGCGACTGTCAACGACGTCCTGATGGCCGCGACCGCCGGAGCGCTGCGGCGCTACCTCGAAAAACGCGGAGAGTCGACCAGTGGGCTTGCCATCCGGGCCTCGGTCCCGGTCAACCTGCGCCCGATGGACCAGGCGCACAAGCTGGGCAACTCGTTCGGGCTGGTCTTCCTGTCGCTACCGGTCGGCGTCGTCGACCCCGTGCGCCGGCTCCGCGCGATCAAAGACGAGATGGACGGGCTGAAGCGCTCGCCCGAGGCCCTCGTCGCGTTCGGCGTCCTGAGCGTGCTGGGCCTTGCCCCGGTCGAGGTGGAGCAGCTCGGCCTGCGCTTCTTCGGCAGCAAGGCCACGGCGGTGCTCACCAACGTCCCCGGCCCCAGGGAACCGCTGTATCTCGCCGGTCGCAAGCTCGACCGCATGATGTTCTGGGTGCCCCAATCCGGCCACCTTGGGCTGGGGATCAGCATCCTCAGCTACGCCGGCCGCGTGATGCTGGGCGTCGCGACCGACGAAGGCCTGGTCCCTGACCCGGAGAGGATCGTGGAGGCGTTCAAGCTCGAGCTCGACTCGCTCAGAGCGGCGGCCGCCACTCGAAGCAGGCCCCCTATGAATAGGAGCTCCCGGGTCAAGGTTTAACTCGACCGTTACTTGGTAATCTTGTAACACCATGGTCGATACCACCTCGGAGCGCGAGGCCCTCGACGCCTACTCCGCCACCGTGAGCTCGGTCGCCGAGCGCGTGCTGCCCTCGGTGGCGAGCCTGCGGGTCGGCCGTGCCGGACGCGGCGGCGCCGGGTCGGGAGTGGTCATCACCTCGGACGGGTTCATCGTCACCTCCGCCCACGTGGTCGCGCAGGCCGGCTCGGCGAGCGCCGGCTTTCTTGACGGCTCCGAGCATGACGTCGACATCGTGGGAGCGGACCCGCTGTCCGACCTCGCGGTCGTCCGCGCCCGCTCGGCGAGTCTTCAGCCGGTCCGGATCGGAAACGCCGACCTGCTGCGCGTCGGACAGCTCGTGGTCGCGCTCGGCAACCCTCTCGGTTTCTCGGGGTCGGTCACGTCGGGGGTCGTCAGCGGGTTAGGCCGCTCGCTGGCGACAGCTGACGGGAACGGGCACCGCCGGTTCATCGAGGACGTCATCCAGACCGACGCCGCCCTCAACCCCGGCAACTCGGGTGGCGCGCTGGCGGACTGGCAGGCCAGACTGATCGGCGTCAACACCGCCGTGGCCGGCATGGGCCTTGGGCTCGCGGTGCCGATGAACGGCACGACGCAGGCAATCCTCGCCGCGCTCATGCGCAGCGGCCGCGTCCGCCGTGCCTACCTCGGGATCGCCGGTGGCACTCACCCCCTCACGCCTGTGCTCGCCGAGCGCCTGGGCCGCAAGCAGGGGGTCGAGGTCCAGGAGGTCGTGGACGCGAGCCCGGCCGCGTCGGCCAAGATCCGCAGCGGCGACGTCATCGTCGCGCTGGGCGACGTGGCCGTTTCGAAGGCGGGTGACCTGCAGAGGTTGATGGTCGAAGCCCATATCGGCTCGAAGATCACCCTCACGGTGTCGCGCGCCGAGAATCTGGTGAACGTTGAGGTCGTACCCATAGAGCTGAGCTAACCCGCTCACGCCTTACACTCCGGTAAGTGGCCAGGAAACAGCAGCTCCGTGACCTTCTGCGCGCCCTGGCCAGCGACGGCCGCTTCAGGATGGCGGACGTCGACCCCGACTCCACCCCCGGTCTCAAGCAGCCCAAGCGAGCGGCCAGGGACGTCAAGAAGCACAAGGTTGCCCTCTTCGACCTGCAGGAACGGCTGTATGCAGAGCGCAAGCGGTCCGTGCTCATCGTGCTCCAGGGCATGGATGGGGGTGGCAAGGACGGGACCATCACGCACGTGATCGGCGACCTCAACCCGCAGGGCGTGGAGATCTCGGCGTTCAAGCAGCCGACGCCGGAGGAGCGCAGGCACGGGTTTCTCTGGCGGATCCGCCGGCGCCTGCCGGACCCGGGCCTCATAGGCATCTTCAATCGGTCGCACTACGAGGACGTGCTGATCGCCCGGGTCCACGACCTGGCCAAGCCGCCGATCATCGAGCGCCGGTACGGCCAGATCAACGCCTTCGAGAAGAAGCTCTCTCGAAGCGGGACCAAGATCATCAAGCTCTGCCTGTACATCTCGTATGAGGAGCAGCGGGCTCGCTTCCTGGACCGCCTCAAGGACCCCAACAAGCGCTGGAAGTTCAGCGAGCACGACATCGACGAGCGCGCGTACTGGGACGACTACATGAGCGCCTACAGCCTGGCCATCACCCGCTGCTCGACCCCCTGGGCGCCCTGGTACGTGATCCCGGCCGACGACAAGGACTACCGCAACTGGGCCGTCACCAAGATCCTGATGGAGACCCTCAAGGAGATGAACCCCCAGTTCCCGCAACCGAAACTGGACATTCCGGGGCTGACGAGGCGGCTGAAGGCTTGAACGCCGCGCAAAGTTTGATACGGTAGTTGGCCTCTGGGAACTTGTTTAAGGAGACTTGACATGAAGCGCTTGCGCCTGGTGTGTGTGGCGGTGGCGACCATAGTGGTCGCGGCTTGTGGGTCGACAGGAGGAAGCAGCGGAACCAGCACGAACTCCTACGCAGGCAAGGTGATCAAGCTTGGCGCGATCCTTTCCATCACGGGCGCAGGCAGCGTGTACGGCCCCCAGAGCCAGAACGGCATGATGCTCGCCGTCAAGCAGATCAACGCGTCGGGCGGCATCAACGGGGCGACGATCGACCTGACGGTCAAGGACGACGCCTCGGACAAGGCGCAGTCGGCCCAGGTCGCGCAGACCATGATCCAGGCGGACCAGGACCTTGCGCTGCTCGGTCCAACCCTCTCCAACTCGGCCGTCGCAGTACACCCGCTGGCCGAGAGCCTCAAGACCCCGATCCTGGCAGTGAGCACGACCGGCATCAACATCGTGCCGGACTGCAACTTCCCCGACACGACACCGTGCAAGTACGTGTTCCGGGACAGCCTCGGTGAGCAGACCGCGATCCCCGACAACATCCAGTCCTACGCCAACGACGCCCACCCCAAGACGGGCGTGCTGCTGGTGGCTCAGGATGACAAGTTCTCCAGCGACGGCGGCACGATCGTCCAGAACACGGTCGGCCAGTACGGCATCAGCCTGCTGAAGACGATCAAGTTCAACAAGGCCGAGGCCGACCTGTCGCCCTACGTGACGCAGGCTGTCCAGCTCAAGCCCGACGTCATCTTCATCACCTCGCTGGGCGGTATCCCCGCCAAGATCATGACCGAGGCTCGCAAGCAGGGATGGCAGGGGCAGTTCCTCGGCGGCAACGGCTTCAACACGGCCACCGTGTCAGCGCAAGCAGGCGCCGCAGGTAAGGGCGCACGTAGCGCGAGCGCCTGGTATATCGGCAACACGTTTCCGTCCAACGCCGGATTCGTGTCGGCCTACAAGGCCGAATACTCGAAGGACCCCGACCAGTTCGCCGCCCAGGGTTACACCGGGATCGAGATCCTGGCCGACGCCGCCAAGCGCGCCAACCTGACGTTCACCGACCTGGCCGGAGACCGGGACAAGCTTCGCGCCGCCATGGAGACGGTGAACATCCAGAGCCCGCTCGGCCCGTTCCAGTTCACGAGCTCCCACGACGTCAACCAGCCGGTGTGGGTGATCGCCATGGACGGCAACGGCGGGTTCACCCTCGTCCACGAGATCAAGGGCAGCTGACGGAAAGGAGGGAGCGCTCTCCCTCCTTCGCTCAGTGAACCGCGCGCGAAAGCGAGGTGGACCAGCAGCTCCTCAACGCGATCTTCATCGGCTCCATCTATGCGCTTTTCGCCGTGGGCTACACGCTGGTCTTCGGCGTCCTCGACATCCTCAACCTGGCGCACAGCGCTGTATTCATGTTGGGCGCGGCGGTCACGTATTCACTGGTGATGAACCACGGCCAGTCGTTCTGGGTCGCGTGCATACTCGGGATCGCGGTGTCGGGGTTCATGGGCCTTGTCATCGAGCATGTCTGCCTGCGGCCACTGCGCCGGCGACAGGCGCCACCGATCGCCGCGCTCATCTCAACCATCGGCCTCGCGTTGATCATCGTCGCGGCCATCGAGCAGGGACAGCCCGGGCAGTTCTTCGCTTGGCTGTGGGTCGACGGCCCTAATTCAGTCGCCTTTCCGTCGGGAACGATCCCCAACCCGACCTGGCATGTCGGAGACCTGACCCTGGAGGCGAGCAAGGTCGCGATCATCCCGATCTCGATCGTCCTGATGCTCGTCCTGGGCTACGGGATCCGCTACACGCAGGTCGGGCGAGGCCTCCGCGCGGTGGCCGAGAACCCCCGCGCCGCCCGGTTGATGGGCCTGGACGTCGACCGCATGATCTCGCTCACCCTGGTCATCTCATCCGCCCTCGGCGGGCTGGCGGGGATCCTGTTCGGCGTCGCGCTGGGCGACATCAGCCCCTACATCGGACGCGACAACGTCGAGGTGCGCGGCCTCGCGGTGATAGTGCTCGGCGGCATGGGCAGCATCCCGGGCGCCGTGGTCGGCGGCTACCTGCTCGGCCTCATCGAGGTCGCCGCGCTCGTGACCCTTGGCAGCAACGCGCGTGGCGGCGTGGCGTTCGCGGCCCTGTTCCTGATGCTGATCCTGCGCCCGCAGGGCCTCTTCGGCGCTCAGCTCCGCGAGCGCATCTGATGGACTTCTTCTTCCAGCTGTTCTCCGACCCGGTCGGTTTCTGGAACTCCCATACGCTGCTGATCGCGCAGATCGGGATCAACGGCATCCTCGCGACCTCAATGTTCGTCGTCCTCTTCTCAGGGCAGCTGTCGCTTGCCGCCCCGGGCTTCATGGCCGTCGGCGCATATACGTCAGTCCTCATGGGCCTTTACTGGCACACCCCGTTGGCGTTCGGCATCGCCGCCGGCACTGTGCTCGCCGGCGTCCTGGGCATCCTCGTCGGCCTGCCGGTGCTCCGCCTTCGAGGCGTGTTCCTGGCCATCGCGACCATCGGATTCGTCGAGGCGCTGCGGCTCGGAGTAATCCTCAACCTTCCGATCACCGGCGAGGGCCTCGGCCTCAAGAATCCGAGCGCCGACCCGCTTGGCGGCATCAACCTCATCCTGGTCTCGTTCGTGGTGGTGGTCTTCGTGGCGTGGAGGCTCTCCAAGGGCAGACTGGGCCACGCTTGGGCGGCGATCCGGCAAGACGAGATCGCAGCTCTCAGCCAGGGCATCCACGTCGCCCGCTACAAGATGATCGCGTTTGTCCTCAGTGCCGTCATGGCGGGCTTTGCCGGGGGCCTGGAGGCGCACTTGAACTTCTTCGTGGATCCTGGAGACACGCAGTACGGCGTCACCCGCGCCGTCCAGATCCTGACCTTCGCGGTCCTCGGCGGGAGCGGTTTCGTCCTGGGCCCAGTCGTCGGCGCACTGTTCGTCACGCTCCTGCCCTGGATCTTCGCGGCGGCCGGTCCCTACATCAACATCGTGAGCGGCGCCTTTCTGATCGCCATCATCGTCTTCCGGCCGCAAGGCATCGTAGGCCGCGGCGGCCTCGCCGTCATCCGGCCCTCGTGGTGGCCGCGAGCTCGAGCCAGTGCTCCTTCGACTGGATAGCGTCCAGCGGCATTTCGGCGGCGTCCGCGCCGTCGACGGGGTGTCGCTGGAGGTCGAGCAGGGAACCATCCAGGGGCTCATTGGGCCCAATGGCGCGGGCAAGACGACGCTGGTCAACGTCCTGACGGGTTACGTGCCGTTTCAGGCTGGCCACGCGTGGGTCGGCGCAGATGAGCTGACCGGCCTTCCGGCGCACCGCATAGCCGCTCTTGGAGTGGCGCGGACGTTCCAGAACATCCGCCTCTTCAAGGAGCTCACCGCCATCGAGAACGTGCTCGTCGGGATGCACACACGCCGCCGCGACGACACCCTCGCGCAGCTGGCCACCCTGCCCCTTTTCCGCCGCGACCAGCGCGGTCGGCTGAACGAGGCCCACAAGCTGATGGACACGGTCGGGCTGGCGTCTCGCGACGTCGGCGACCGGCCCGCCGGAACACTGCCCTACGGCGACCAGCGCCGCCTCGAGATCGCTCGCGCCCTCGCGCTGCGGCCACGGCTGTTGATCCTGGACGAGCCGGCGGCGGGCATGAACCCCTCCGAGAAGCACCGGATCCGCGAACTGATCGAACACCTGAACGCCGACGGGCTGACGATCCTTCTGATCGACCACGACATGCGCCTGGTCATGGGCGTCTGCAACCGTGTCGCAGTGCTCAACTTCGGCCGCAAGATCGCGGACGGGACGCCCGAGGAGGTGTCGACCGACGCGGGCGTGATCAAGGCCTACCTGGGCGCCGGCAGCGAGCGCGAGGTGCGGAGCGTGCCAGGCGCAAGCGGCGTCGACGAGGCGACCGAGGCGGAAGAGGTGGCCGGCAGCGGCGGGCGCTCGGTCGAACCCGAGAATGCGATCCTCGAGGTGCACGATCTCACGGTCAGCTACGGCGCGATCACCGCGGTGAGAGGCGCGTCGTTCCGCGTCGCCCCCGGCGAGATCGTCGCCTTGATCGGCGCCAACGGCGCCGGCAAGTCGACGATCCTCAACACGCTGTCTGGCCTGCTGCGCCCGGACGGCGGCTCGGCGATGTTCGACGGTCTGGACCTCACCGCCGCCAAGCCTTCGGCGATCGTGCGCCACGGGCTGGTCCACGTGCCCGAGGGTCGGGAGATCCTCGCCCGCCAGACGGTGCTCGAGAACCTCGAGCTCGCCACCTGGGCCAGGCGCTCCAGCACGGGAACCCACGGGCAGATCGAACTGGTGATGAAGCGCTTTCCCATCCTCGGCGAGCGGCGCGACATGCGCGCCGGCACGCTGTCGGGCGGCGAGCAGCAGATGCTGGCGATCGCCCGCGGCTTGCTGGCCAAGCCGCGACTTCTGCTTCTCGACGAGCCTTCGTTGGGCCTGGCGCCGCAGATGGTCGACGAGGTGTTCCGGGCGATCGAGGACATCCATGCGGACGGCACGACGATCCTGTTGGTGGAGCAGAACGCCCTGCGCGCCCTGGCCATCGCCGACCGCGCCTACGTCATCGAAACAGGCCAGATCCAGCTCAGCGGGAGCGGCGATGAGCTTCTGCACAACCCCGCCGTGCGGCGCGCCTACCTCGGCGGTTGAGCTCGGGGAGCGGCGGCCCACTCCCGGGGCGCCATTGCTGCAATTGTTTCGACCCGCCCGTCAAAGTAGGGGTATGGCCACCCAAGCACCCGACGTAGCCGCCGGACCGATCTCGGTCGTGGTCCCTCCGCCCAAACGAGGCGGCCTGGACCGGCAGATCTTCGAGGCTGTCAACGGCCTTCCCCACTCCGCGGTCAGCGACCGCTACGTAAGCACGCTGTCAAACCTCGGAGAAGGTCTAGGCTGGGTAGCCGGCGGGGCCGCGATCGCCATGCTGGGCGGTCGCAAGGGCCGGCGCGCAGGGCTGGCCACGGCGCTCGCATCCGTGAGCGCCACCTACATCGTCCAGAAATGGGTGAAGCCGGTCTTCAGGCGGGCGCGCCCTGCTGTGGATCGCGGCGCTCGCGTGGTGGGGGTGCGCCCTCTGGACCATTCCTTCCCGTCCGGCCACTCCGCATCGTCCTTCGCGGCCGCCACCGCGCTATCGATCTACTACCCGAAGGCGGCGCCGATCGCGTTCAGCCTCGCCGCCGGCGTGGGCCTGTCACGGGTTCACCTTGGCGTCCACTACCCGAGCGACGCGGCCGTGGGAGCCGCGGTCGGCATCGGGATCGGAACCCTCGTCGGCTGGCTCGTCGCGCGAGGGCCGCTCAGGTAGGGCGGGGCCTCGACCTCCCGCGAAACCATCTCCAGCTGGGTGACGGCAGCCAGCGCTCCGGGAGCCACAGCACGAAGGCCGACCAGCCGAGCGCGAGGAGCACGCCGCCGATCACGTCACTGGGCCAGTGGTCGCCCGCCCAGACCCGGGCGAGGCAGGTGAGAACGATCACCAGGGCGGCGGCGATCCACGGGATCGGCCGCAAGGTGGGTTTGATCCTGGGCGCGATGGACACCGCGACCATGAAGCTCACCCAGGTGAAAAAGACCGCATGGCCGCTGGGGTAGCTGTAGCCGGTCGCCGGGGTCAGGATGTGAACGAGGTCGCTCGGCGGACGCTGACGCGAGATGACCAGCTTGATGATGTTGTCGAAAAGGCTGGACAGGCTGCCGATCAACATCAGCCAGCCGGCCCGGCGCTCGAAGATGAACATCCCCACCACCGCGACCACGCCGATCAGAACCTGCCAGATCCCGGCGCTCACGTCGATGAGCTGAAACACGTACACCAGGGGGCCCCAGTTGATCGACTGGATGAGCGTGGCGATCGGGATGTCGAACGGCGTCAGCAGCACGTGCGTCACGACCAGGGCCGTGTCGAGCGCGAACAGCGCCAACATCACCAGGACGGTCGGGCCGAGCCATCGCCGTGCGGCCGCCTGGGGCTGCCCGGCGAGGACCTCTTTGGCCGCCTGCTTGGGGTCGGTGCTCACTTGCGCAGGATCACCTGCAGCGCGCTGAGCTCTGCGGTGATGGTGGCCGGCGTCCTGCCCAGCTGCGAATTGTCGGCATAGATCCGGACCTTCGGCTTGGTGACCACTAGCAGCTTGCGGAACTTGAACACCTGGCCAAGGCCGTGCTCGCGGTGCTTGGACAGCACAGCTCGGGCCAGCACGCGTTTGACGATGTCGCGGCGGGTCGCGCCCGCGTGCACCGAGAGCTCCAGGTACGGCTCGACGGGGGTCTTATCACTGACTGGCATCTGCGAGCCGATGGAGGTGGTGTTGGTGAAGACCAGAGACATCGCGGTGCCGCTGCCCCTGATGTCGCCCGTCAGCTCGTACGTGAACGGCCTCGCCTCGGCGAGGTGACGCAGATCATTCGCAAAGTCGCCAAACGCGCGATCCTTGGCCGACTCGCCGGCTGCGATCGTCTCGCCGAACAGGCCGATCGCCGCCGCCTCGAGGAAGATCTTGCCGTTCAGGCGGCCGAGTGTGATCGGACGCGGCCTGCCCTCCTTGATGACTCGGATCGCCGCGTCGACGGTCGGGGGCAGATGCAGCGATTTTGCGAAGTTGTTGAACGTGCCCATGGACAGGATCCCGACGGGGTGCCTGGTGTCGGCAAGCCTGCGCACCACCCAGCCGATGGTCCCATCCCCGCCGGCGACCACGATCGTGGCCCGGGGCGTGACGAGCTTCTCCAGGTCCATCTTCGGGTCGAACTCGACGATGAGGCTCTTGTCGAACGCCTTGCGAATCTTGGCTTCGATCTCCGGTGTCATGGAGCCCGCCTTGGAGCTCATGATGACCAGGCTGGCCGTCCGTCCCGCACCGGCCGGGCGCTTGGCCCGCGCATTCGTCTTCACGACGCCTGCTCGGCATCAGAGGACAGGACCTGGACCGCAGCCTTCTGCATCGATCGCTGGCTGTTCACGCCGCGGCCGGTGGGGACCTTCGACCAGGTGCCGTCGGCGGCAAGCGCCCAGGCCAGCGTGTCATCGGCGAGCTCGAGCTCCAAAAAGGCCTCGATGTGGTCCCTCGGGCCCGGGTCGCTGATCGGAACGACAGCCTCGACCCTGCGGTCCAGGTTTCGGGGCATCAGGTCTGAGGATCCGATGAAGAGCTGGCCGTCCGGACCATCGCCAAACCGGAAGATCCGGGAGTGCTCGAGAAAGTGGCCGACCAGGGACCTCACCGCGATCCCCTCCGACAGACCGCGGACGCCTGGTCTCAGGCAGCAGATGCCGCGCACTATGAGGTCGATCTTCACACCGGCCTGCGACGCCCGATAAAGCACGTCGATCACCTCGGGGTCGACCAGGTTGTTGACCTTGATCACGATGCGGCCGCCCGGCTTCGAAGCCTGTTCCTCGATCAGCTTGACGATCCCCGAGCGCAGCGTCGTCGGGGCCACCAGGAGCTTGCGGAACTGGCTCTGACGGCTGTAGCCGGTGAGGTAGTTGAAGAGCTCGGCGATGTCCGCCGTGACCACCGGGTCCGCCGTGAAAAGCGCGATGTCCTCGTACTGGCTCGCGGTCGCGACGTTGTAGTTGCCGGTTCCGATGTGGGCGTACCGGCGCACCGCTGTGCCCTCCTGGCGCACGACGAGCATCAGCTTGGCGTGTGTCTTGAGGCCCACGAGGCCGTATACGACGTGCACGCCCGCCTCTTCAAGGGCCGTGGCCCAAACGATGTTGGCCTGCTCGTCGCCTCGCGCTTTCAGCTCCACGACGGCCACCACCTGCTTGCCCATCTGTGCGGCGGCCTTCAACGCCTGCGCCAGCGAGCTTTGCGGACCCGAGGTCCGGTACAGCGCGAGCTTGATCGCGAGCACGTCCGGATCTCTGGAAGCCTGCTCGATGAAAGCTTCGACCGACGTGGCAAACGAGTCATAGGGGTGGTGCACGAGGACGTCTGCGCCGCGAATCACCTCGAAGAGGTCGACCGGCTCGCTCGTGAAGCCACGCAGTCGCGGCTGGGTGGACGACAGCCAGGGCCCCGCGGCCTGGCGGTTCTTGCCGCGCCAGTCGATCGAGAGCAGGCCGGTCAGGTCCAGCGGTCCGTTGATCGTGTAGACGTCTTCAGACCCGAGCTCCAGCTCGCGCAGGAGCAAGAACAGCACGTCAGGCGACATGTCGGTGTCGACCTCGAGCCGCACCGCCTTTCCCTTGCGCCCCTTACGCGTGAGCTCGGCCTGGACTGCCGCCATCAGGTCCTCGGCCTCGTCGTCGTCCAGGTCGAGGTCGGCGTCGCGCGTGACCCTGAAAAAGTGGTGACTGACGATCTCCATCCCGGGGAACAGCGTGGGCAGGTGCAGCGCGATCACCTGCTCAAGGGGCATGAAGCGCCGGCCATCCGGCAGAGCGACGAATCGAGGAAGGAGCGGTGGAACCTTGACGCGCGCGAACCGGGGCAGGTGGCGCAGCGGATCGCGCACCATCACCGCGAGGTTCAGCGAGAGGTTGGAGATGTGGGGAAAGGGATGGGCGGGGTCGACGGCAAGAGGCGTCAACACGGGAAAGATGCGCTCCTGGAACACCTCTGAGAGCTCCTCGGTGTCCGCCTCGGAAAGGTCTGCCGCAGTGACGATTGTCAAGCCTGCCTCGGCCAGCCCCGGGCCAACGTACTCGTGGAAGACGATCGACTGGCGCTCGATCAGCTCGCGGATGCGCTGCCCGATCGCTTCCAGCTGCTCTTCGGGGGTCATCCCGTCCGGCGAGACCACCGGTGTCGGCGACATGAGCTGCTCGTGCAGGCCCGCCACCCGCACCTGGAAGAAGTCGTCCAGGCTGTCGCTCACGATGGCAAGGAAGCGGATCCTCTCGGCGAGGGGACGGGCGGCCTCCTCGGCCATGGAGAGAACACGGCTGTCGAACTCGAGTCGAGAGAGCTCACGGTTGAGAAACCTGTCCTCGGGCAGCGGGAGCAGCCTCGAAGCGGATCGCGCACGTGCTTTGGCGGCCATGTCTACTTAGAGCGCGCCAGGGCCGGGTTCGAAAGGGGGCGGATCGAGAGCACCAACGCGGTCCACCCGATTCCGAGCGCCAGGCCGGCGATCACGTCGCTCGGCCAATGCTCGCCGAGATAGATGCGGCCGATGGCGGCGGCGACCAGTACCAGCGCCGCCACCACCCAGGCCGCAGCCACCACGAGCCGGGGGGCGCGGCCGAACAGCAGGCCGACGACGAGCAGCACCACCGCCCAGCTGAAGAACACCATGTGCCCGCTCGGGTAGCTGTAGCTGCCCGTATGTCTGAGCACGCGGACCAGGTCGGCCGTGGGCCTGGGACGCTGAATCGCCAGCTCGGTGACGGTGTAGACGGCGGTCGCCGCCGCGGCGAACAGCATCAGGGGGGCGTTCTTCCAGTTGAAGGCGGAGACAACGAGGATGACTGCGATCCCAGCGACGATCTGGCGAGTGCCCTCCAGCCAGTCGAACGAGTAGAACACCGTCACGAGCGGTCCCCAAGACACCCCCTGGACCCAGCGCTCCAGGGACACATCGAACGGCATGTAGACGTGGCCGGCCGCGTAAAGAGTGAGCAGCCCGAACGTGCCGAGCCCGATCAACGCGAGGACCATCAGTGGCCATCGCACGAACCCCGCGCCGGTATGCGGCCTGGCGATGACCGCCGCGACGCCGCTCACCCGTTGCTGCCCATCAATCTCACCCAGCGCGCGCATGCGAACGAGTGGAGTCCGAGCGCGATGAACCCAATGGATACGACACCGACCAGCACCTGTCCGAAAGGCTGGCTGAGCAGGAACAGGAAGGCGCCGCCGAAGCCGTGGGCCTGTGCGGCGTTGTGGTTGAACCCGGCCTGGACCAGGAACCAGCCGATGATGAGAAAGGTCACGCCACGGGCCGCCATCCCGAATCGACCGAGGGCGATCGCGATCTTGCGTAGGGATTCAGACATCTCGGCCCCCTTAAGGTCCGCCGCGAAGGTGGCCTTGTAGGCTTCGACGAACTGCCCAACCCCGATCCCGAAGGAGACCAGGCCGACGACGATCGTCAGCACTCCGCCGAACGGGTGAGAGAGTAAGGTCGTAGCGTATTTCTGGGTGCTGTCACCCGCCGCGCCTCCGGACCCGGACAGAACCCCCAGCCCGAACAGCGCAATCGCCCCGTAGGAGACCGCGCTAGAGACAAAGCCGAGCCGGGCCATGATCCCGGTCGCGTCGCGACCCCGATGCATGGGGTCGTAGATGGCCCTTACAAAACCCCACAGCGAGTACGCCAGGAGGCCGACGATCATCGCGATGAGCACCAGTTTGCCGAAAGGGTTTCCGATCAAGAAGACCAGGCTCCCGGTCAGGTCGGTAGCCTGGCCGCCAGGGGTCCCCGACGCGATGCGAAAGGCCAGCACGCCCATCACGACGTACAGCGCGCCGCGCGCCGCGTAGCCAAGGCGCTCGAGGAGCTCGAGCACAGGATTGGTGGCGGCACGCTTGACGGCGGTGTTCGCGGCGTGGATCTCGGACATCTCAGGCCGCCCGCTGCAAGTCTTTGTGCGAACGCTGGCCAGCGCTGGAGCTCAACGAGCGCTTCAAGGCCCGCACGTCGAGCCGCGGGTTCGGATAGGTCGACTTCATAGCTTCCATCTCCTCGATCAGGACCTGGGTCACAGCCCAGTTCCGGTACCACTTGCGGTTGGCGGGAATCACGTACCAGGGTGCTGCGGGCAGAGAGCACCGGCCGATCGCAATGGCATAGGCCTGCTGGTAAGCGGCCCAGTAGGGCCTTTCGGTGATATCCCCGTCACTGAACTTCCAGTGCTTGTCGGGGTCGTTGACCCGGCCCACGAGCCGCCTTCGCTGCTCCTCCTCAGAGATGTGCAGGAACACCTTGACGATCGCGGTGCCGCCCCTTATAAGATCCGCCTCGAAGCGATTGATGATCGCGTAGCGCTTCCGGATGACCGCAGGCGAAGCGAGGCCTTTGACCCTGGCGATCAGGACGTCCTCGTAATGCGACCGGTTGAAGATGACGATCTCGCCGGGCCTTGGCAGCGTGCGCTTGATGCGCCACAGGAAATCGTGGCGGCGCTCCGATGCGCTGGGCGCCTTGAACGAGACGATGCGCACCCCTTGCGGGTTGAGGCCCCGCAACGCGTACCTGACCGTTCCGTCCTTGCCGCTGGTGTCCATACCCTGGAGAACGATCAGGACCGATCTTCTGGCTTCTGCGTGAAGTCGGTCCTGGAGCTGCATGAGGTGCTCTTCGTCGGCGAGCGTGCGCTCATCCGCCAGGTGCCGTTTGACGCCGTTGGTCTCGGAGGGATCGATGGCTCCGAGGTCGACCCTACCGCCCTTCGGACGGGCTCGCAGGGTCGCCCGGACGGAATTGCGGTTGATCGAGTTCTTACTGCTGGGCATTGGCCACCTCACGGTGGACCGGGACGGGGAACAATGTCCGCAACAGTCAGACTCCGGCGACGCGTGGTGACCGCCCGAAACGATCCGGCCTGTGGGCCACGCCCGCACAAATAAAAAAGAGCCCCGGATTGCTCCGGGGCTCGATCTGGTCTCTTGTTACAGAGTGCGGACGCTCTTGGCGCGCGGGCCCTTGGGGCTCGCCTCGATTTCGAACGAGACCTTCTCGCCACCCTGCAGGCTGTCGAAGTCGCCTTCGGTGCCACTGCGGTGGAAGAAGAATTCCTTACCGTCCTCGGCTGCGATAAATCCGAAGCCGCGGTCCGATACCAGTTTCTTGATGGTGCCTGTAGGCATTTCCATCTCCTATCTCTCGAACTAAAGGGCCAACTCAACTAGCGGGCCTGTTCGAGAAACGGAGCCTGCGATGAGCGCCGGCGCTCTGCCGGCTGAACCTAGTATACCCCAGCCGGTCAGCTTCTAACCCGGGGCGTCTCCAGGACCCTCCTGGCGCGGGATTGATCGACCTCGGTCAGATACCTCTTGCGAAGCCGCAGATGCTTCGGGGTCACCTCGAGCAGCTCGTCGTCGGCGAGGAAGTCCAGCGACTGCTCAAGGCTCAGCCGGCTGGCCGGAGTCAACCGCACCGAGATGTCCGACGTGGAGGACCTGATGTTGGACTGCTTCTTCTCACGGCAGACGTTGACGCGGATGTCACCCGGACGCTTCTGGATGCCTACGATCATGCCCTCGTACACGGCTTCGCCGGCCTCGATGAACGTGGTGCCGCGCTCCTGCGCGCCGGCCAGGCCGAAAGCGAGCGTCGTACCGGCCGACGACGCCGTGAGGGCGCCGTTGCGCTGCTCGCGGAAATCCCCCGCCCAGGGTCGGTAGCCGATCCCGATCGAACCCATGAGACCGGTGCCTGCCGTGAGCGTGAGAAAGTTGTTCCGGAATCCGATCAGACCGCGGGTCGGGATCAGGTACTCCAGGCGCACCCCGCCCCTTGAGTCATAGGCGATCTCGATCATCTCGCCGCGCCGCTTGCCGAGGGCCTCTGTCACCGCTCCCAGGTGCTCCTCGCGCACGTCGACCGTCAGGCGCTCGAGCGGCTCCATGCGCTGCCCGTTGATGATTTTGACGATCGCTTCGGGACGCGAAACCTCGAACTCGTAGCCTTCGCGCCTCATGGTCTCGATGAGCACCGCCAGGTGGAGCTCGCCTCGCCCGCTGACCAGGAAGCGCTCGGCGGCGTCGGTGTCCTCGACGTGCAGTCCGAGGTTGACGTCCAACTCCTTGTACAGCCTGGCCCGGAGCTGCCGCGTGGTCGAGAACTTGCCCTCGCGACCAGTGAACGGCGAAGTGTTGACCCCGAACGTCATCCGCACCGTGGGCTCATCGATTTCGATGCGCGGCAACGGGTCGGGCGACTCGGGATCCGCAAGGGTGTCGCCGATGGCGACCTCCTCCAGCCCTGTGAGCAGGACGATGTCGCCGGCGCTCGCGCTCGGCACCGCTATCCGGTCCAGGCCGCGGTAGACGAGGACCTGCACCACCTTTACGCGGCGCGCCTCACCGGCGGCGTCCAGGACCGCGATGGTGTCCCCTGTCGCCACGCTGCCGCGAGAGATGCGCCCGATCGCCATCGGTCCGGTGTAGTCGTCGTGGGCCCGGTTGGCGACCAGCATCTGGAACCCGCCGGGCTCTATGACCGGCGCCGGGATGTGCTCGATGATCGTCTTAAAGAGCGGTTCGAGGTCGGCGGTCAGCTCATCGGCCTTGAGGCCGGCTCGTCCTTCCTTGGCCACGGCGTACACGACCGGCGCCTCGAGCTGGTCGGCGTCTTCGGCCAGCTCCAGGAAGAGGTCGTGCACGCGGTCCAGCGCAAGCTTCGGGTCGGCGTTTCGCCGGTCCACCTTGTTGATCACGACGATGATCCGCAGGCCGACCTCGAACGCCTTGCGAAGGACGAAGCGCGTCTGCGGCATCGGACCCTCGGCCGCGTCGACCAGCAGGAGGCAGCCGTCCGCCATGTTCAGCACGCGCTCGACCTCGCCGCCGAAGTCGGCGTGTCCGGGCGTGTCGATGATGTTGATGGTCACGTCGCCATGCCGCACCGAGGTGTTCTTGGCGAGGATGGTGATCCCCTTCTCACGCTCCAGGTCGTTCGTATCCATGATCAGCGTTCCGACTTCCTGGTTGTCTCGGAAGGTGTGGCTCTGCTTCAGGAGCGCATCGACCAGCGTCGTCTTCCCGTGGTCGACGTGGGCGATGATCGCGACATTTCGAATGTCGTGGCGGATCTGGGTCATGGCACGAGGCAATATACGGGCAGCAGATGAAGATTCGCCTCGCTCGCCTGGCCGCAGCCGCAATTGTCGCGATCTGGGTGATTGCGCTGACGGCCGCCCCCGCGGGAGCCGACGAGGGGTGGGTCATCACCGCGTTCGACTCGTTGATCGCCGTTTCCGTCGATTCCACGCTGACCGTCCAGGAAGACATCAGGGTCGACTTCGGCTCGCAGCTGAAGCACGGCATCTTCCGCACCATCCCGCTGCGTTATAGGTACAACGACACCAGCGATCGCTACTACCGGCTTAGCGTGGTGTCGGTCACCGACGGGACCCGGGCCATTCCGTTCACGACGTCCGTCGACAGTGACAATGAGGTGATCAAGATCGGCGATCCCAACAGCGGCGTGACTGGCGCCAACCGCTACGTCATCACGTACAAGGTCGAAGGGGCGATGAACTCGTTTTCCGACCACGACGAGCTGTTCTGGAACGTCGACGGCGCACTCTGGCCGGTGCCGAAGCAGGCGGTGGCGGCGACGGTGATATTGCCCGCCAACTCGTTCCAGAAGGCCGCCTGCTACCAGGGCCCGAGCGGGTCGACCGAGGCCTGCAAGTACGAGACTTCCGGCGACACCGTCTCGTACACGTCGACGAGGCCCCTTGCCTCGGGTGAGGAGATGTCGGTGGTGGCAGCCCTCAACAAGGGGGCGGTAGACGTGCCGCCGCCATTGCTCGAGCCACGCCAGCGCCAGTTTCCGCAGGATGCGTTCGACCTCAACTCCTTCACGGTCGGCCTGAGCCTGTTGATCCTGATCGTGGGCGTCGGCCTGGTGGCCTGGAACTGGTGGTTGCACGGCCGGGACCGCGAGTACCTGACCCAGTACTACCTCACCAACGACCCGAGAGAGCGGGCGGAGCCGCTGTTCCACCACGATCCCGTAGTCGTGGAGTTCGGGTCGCCGCAGAACCTTAAGCCCGCCGAGCTCGGTGTCGTCCTTGACGAGCGGGCCGACAACAAGGACGTCACGGCGACTATCGTCGACCTTGCCGTGCGCGGCCACATGACCATCTCCGAGGTGTCGGGCCAAAAGGACTGGACGCTCAAGTGGAAAGAGGCGGAAGTCACGTCGCTGCTACCGTTTGAAAAGACCCTGCTGGATGGACTTTTCGCCGGCCGCCAGCAGGTGAAGCTGTCGGAGCTCAAGGGCACATTCGCCCCTACGCTGAGACTGGCCGAGGGCCAGATCTACTCCGACGCGATGTCGCGCAAGCTCTTCACGTCCAGACCCGACAGGGCGCGCGCCGGGTGGGGCTGCCTCGGCATCGGGTTGATCCTCCTGGGCTGCACGCTGGCGTTCCTTCTGGGCGTCGCCTTCGGCTGGGGCCTGATCGGCGCCGCCGTGATATCGGTTGGAATGGTGCTGACGGTCACATTCCGCTCGATGTCGCAGCGCACCGCCGCGGGACATGAGCTTCTCCAGCACACCCTCGGATTCAGGCTCTACATGACCACGGCCGAGAAGTACCGCCAGCAGTTCGCCGAAAAGGCCCAGATCTTCACCGAACTCCTCCCTTACGCGATCGTGTTCGGTTGCGTCACGCAATGGGCGAAGGCTTTCGAGGGCATCGACACCAGCGCGAGCAGCGGCTGGTATGCGGGCACCGGCCCATTCCAGGCGGCGCTGCTGGCGAGCAGCCTCGAGTCGATGAACTCGAGCATTTCGAGCGCAATCAGCTACACGCCCCCATCGTCGGGCAGCTCGAGCGGATTTGGAGGTGGCGGCTTTTCAGGGGGCGGAGGGGGCGGCGGCGGCGGGGGCAGCTGGTAGGCCGCCGTTCATGCCTGCGCGCGGGCCTCGCGAAGCGGCGCGCCGATCTCGTTCAGGAAGCCCAACAGCTCTCGGTACGACTGCAGGAACGACGTCTCGTAGTACTCGATGCCACGTTCGGCGCAGAACCCCTTGATGATCGGCTGCGCGCGCCGCATGTTCAGGCGCGGCATCGTCGGAAAAAGGTGATGTTCGATCTGGTAGTTCAGCGACCCGTACCACAGGTCGGTGATGGGATGGCCGCGTATGTTCCGGGCGGTCAGCACCTGTGTGCGCACGAAATCCATGCGCGTCCGACTGTCTGTCTGAGGCATGCCCTTGTGGTTGGGCGCAAAGACAGACGCGAGGTAAGCGCCGCCGACGGCCTTGTGAATGAGGATGACCATCAGCGCCGACCACGGCCCCAGGAAATAAAGCATCGCGCCGATGTACACGACCGCATGGATCGACAGGAGACAGAACTCGAGCGTGCGGTAGCGGGAAGGTCCTTTGACCAGGTATGACACCCCGGTCACGTGCATGCTCCAGGCTAGAAAAGTCGTGAGCGGAAAGAAGAGATATGCCTGGTACATGGCGACCAGGCGACCGAACCTCTTGCGCGCCATCGCGTGCTCGGTCGTGTACGCGATGGCGCCGACCTTGATGTCGGGGTCGAGGTCGATGTCATTCGGGTTCCCGTGGTGCAGGTTGTGCTTGTGGACCCACCAGCCGTAGCTCATGCCCAGCAGCAGGTCGGCTGTGATCAGGCCGACCAGGGCGTTCTTTCCGGCTGCCACGAACATCTGGCGGTGACCCGAGTCATGAAGCTGGTAACCGAGCTGGCCGGATACGAGGCCCAGCGCGACGGCCGCGAGGGCCTGGGCCCAGATCGGCTTCACGGAGAACAGGACGAGCAGGCAGCCGAAGAACATGACGAGGTTCGTCGAAATGCTCAGGAAGTAGTACGAGGGCCGCTTGTCCAGCAAACCGGCGGCCTGGATCCGTCGCTTGAGAGAGGCGTAATCGCGTTCGTTGGTGGCTGTGGGCTCACCAGAGATCGGCGAGGCGTCAGTAATCAAGGCTGGCAAAAGTATCAGTTCTCGCCTTGCAGCATGCGAACGGCGGCGTAACAGAGTCCATAACCGGAGCTTGGCACAATCCCTGCATCAGGCTGCCTGGAGCCAGCTTGCAAACCTGCCGCGGTTCGGATTGAATTTGGTCCTGGCTGCGGGCCCCTGCAGAATGCGGGGCTTGAAAACGTGAGGGGGAGACGATGGGGATCTTGCTTGCGTTCCATCAGACGTACCAGCCGGTGCTGGACAGCATCCTGCTGTCGGCGATGGTGGCCGGGCTTCCGCTCTACGTCCTGTTCGTCATGCTCGCCATCCTCCGGCTGCCCGCCTGGCTATGCGCCCTCACAGCGATGCTCACCGCCGCACTGCTGTCGATGGTTGTGTGGGGCATGCCGTTTGGCATCACGCTGGGAACGGCCAGCGAGGGCATGGCCTTCGGCCTCTGGCCGATCAGCTGGATCGTCTTGAACGCGGTCTTCTTCCACAACCTGACCGTGGCGAGCGGTGACTTCGACGTGATCAGGCGATCCCTGACGCGCCTCACCACCGACCGACGGCTGCAGGCCCTGCTGATCGCCTTCAGCTTCGGCGCATTGCTCGAAGGCATCGCGGGATTCGGAGCGCCGGTGGCTATCACGGCCTCGATCCTGGCGAGCCTCGGCTTCGAGCCTGTCACGGCCGCCGTCCTCGCGCTCCTGGCCAACACCGCCCCTGTGGCGTTCGGCTCGATCGGCATCCCGGTCGTGACTTTGGGCGGCCTCGTCGCCCCCATCCTGCACAAGGACGTGACCGCGACCACGCTCGCCCTTTCCGCGATGGTCGGGCGCCAGCTGCCGCTTTTCTCCGTCCTCATCCCCGGTTACCTGATCGTGGTGCTAGCGGGATGGAAGCGGATGCGCGAGGTCCTGCCCGCCGTGCTGGTCACCGGGGTCTCGTTCGCGACTGTCCAGTTCCTGGTGTCCAACTACGTCGGCCCCGAGCTCACCGACATCGTCGCCGCCCTCGTGTCGATGGGCTGCCTTGCGGTGCTGCTGAGGTACTGGCGACCCGCTGAGGTCTGGCTTTTCGACCATGAGTCCGCTGCCGGCGCTCGGCGGGTGATGGGCGGCTCGGGAGGCGGCCCAGAGCACGACTCGGGCCTGCCAGGCGGGGCGGCGGGCCGTGGCGGAGCCTTGGACCACGTCGACTCGCCGCGGCGCATCTTCCGGGCCTTCTCGATGTACATCGTCCTGGTCGTGGTCATCCTGGTCGGACAGATGGGCAACCTGCCCTTCTGGTCAGGACACCCGGTCGGCGACGTCAGGACGGCGCTCGCTTCGCCGGCCAACATCACCGCCGACCTGAAGTGCGGCACGCCGTTGTTCGAGCTCTGTCCGGATCCGTGGATTGGACCGAACACGTTCGTGGACCGGCAGGCGTTCAAGTTCCCCGACTGGAACTTCTACTGGCCTGGTACGTATGGAATCAACGTCAAGCGCCAGCCCGTCTCGCTGATCTTCCGCGAGCAGCCGATCGTGAGCAGCTCAACCCCTTACCCACTGACGTTCGACTGGAACTTCCTTGCCGCGGCAGGCTCACTCGTGCTGTACGCGGGACTGATCGCCTTTTTGCTCATGCGCGCCTTCCGCCTGCGCGTCAACTTGGTCGCCGTGTATGCCAGGACGGTCCGCCAGCTCGCGCTGCCCATCGCGACCATCGCGCTCATCCTGGCCATAGCACAGTTGATGAACTACTCCGGCATGACCGCCAGCCTTGCCATCGCCCTTTCGAAAACCGGGTTCATCTTTCCATTCGTCGCGGCCTTCCTCGGTTGGCTTGGCGTCTTCCTGACCGGCAGTGATACTTCGTCCAACACGCTGTTCGGCCCCCTGCAGGCGCAGACCGCGCAGCAGCTTGGGTACGTGAGCCCGATCCTCACGGCCGGGACCAACTCGTCCGGCGGTGTGATGGGAAAGATGATCAGCCCCCAGAACCTTTCGGTCGGCGCGGCGGGCGTGAACAAGGTCGGCGCGGAGGGCGAGATCTTCCGGCGAGTGTTCGGCTACAGCCTCATCCTGACGACTGGCGTCGGGGTGGTGGCGATGATCGAGGCTTACGTGGTCCCGGCCATCATCCCCTCGCCTTAGGCGGTCAGTAGAGGCGTTCCTCGGGCCTCGACCGCCTGGAAGGATCAAAACGGTCCGGCCCGCTCCCCGTTATTGAGGTCATGGTGCCGAGAGCGGGAGTCGAACCCGCACGTCCTTGCGGACATCGGTTTTTGAG
>Ga0307373_10002609_pt1 | contig 32224 bp, 23 predicted proteins | sample OX2MG_FD_202534 | JGI IMG/M metagenome (GOLD analysis project Ga0307373, IMG submission 202534) | Soil microbial communities from Risofladan, Vaasa, Finland - OX-2 | ecosystem: Environmental > Terrestrial > Soil > Coastal area > Acid sulfate soil | place: Finland: Risofladan, Vaasa | collected...
CGGCGCTCCCGCGGCGCCAGGCCCCAGGCAGGGTTGGGCATCGCTGCGAGGCGCAGCATCAGTCAGGACGGACCCCAGAACGTGGACCTGTTCGAGCATGAAGCAAAGGAACTCTTTGGCGAGTACGGCGTTCCCGTACAGGCTGGAAGAGTGGCGCACACGGCGGAGGAGGCGCGAGCGATCGCGGCCCAGTTCGCTGCGGCCGGCCATCCTCTGGTCGTGGTGAAGGCCCAGGTCAAAGCCGGCGGCCGCGGCAAGGCCGGCGGTGTCAAGCTGGCTGACGGCCCGGACGAGGCCTACGCCAAGGCGAGCCAGATCCTCGGCATGGACATCAAGGGCCACACCGTGCAGAAGGTCCTGATCGCGCAGGCATCCGACATCGCGCAGGAGTACTACCTCTCCTACCTCGTCGACCGCGCTGGCCGGCAGTTCATGTCGATCTGCTCGGTCGAGGGCGGGGTGGAGATCGAGGAAGTCGCGCATACCAACCCCGAGGCCGTCGCGCGGATCGGCATCGACCCGCTCGTCGGCGTGGACCGCGCCAAGGCCACCGAGATCGTGCAGGCCGGCCGGCTTCCGGCCGAGGCCGCGGAAGGCGCGGTGGAGCTCGCGGAGCGGCTGTGGGCAGTCTTCACCGACGAGGACGCAACGCTCGTCGAGGTCAACCCGCTGGTCCTGACCGACGACGGTCAGGTGCTCGCCGTCGACGGCAAGGTGACGCTGGACGACAACGCGGCGTTCAGGCAGCAGCACGACAGGTTCGCCGACCCGTCGGCGGCCGATCCGATCGAGGCCAGGGCCAAGGCCAAGCACCTCAACTACGTCAAGCTCGACGGCGCCGTCGGGATCATCGGCAACGGAGCCGGCCTGGTGATGTCGACGCTCGATGTCGTCGCCTATGCCGGCGAGGAGTTCGGCGGCGTGCGCCCGGCTAACTTCCTGGACATCGGGGGCGGCGCGTCCGCCGAGGTCATGGCGAACGGCCTCGACATCGTGCTCTCCGACCCCTCGGTCCGTGCCGTCCTGGTCAATGTCTTCGGCGGCATCACCTCCTGCGACGCGGTGGCGAACGGGATCGTCAGCGCGATCGGCATCCTCGCCGAGCGCGGCGAGGAGGTGCGCCACCCGATCGTGGTCCGGCTGGACGGCAACAACGCCGCGGAAGGCCGCCGGATCCTGACCGAGGCGCACATCGCGGTGGTTGAACAGGTAGAGACGATGGACGACGCGGCGCGGCGCGCCGCTGAGCTGGCCAGCCTGGCCGCGACAGGAGCATGAGATGGCGATCTTCCTGACTGCGCAGAGCCGGGTCATCGTCCAGGGCATCACGGGCTCGGAGGGCCGCAAGCACGGCGCGCGGATGATCGCGGCCGGTGCGAACGTGGTCGGCGGCACCAACCCGCGCAAGGCGGGCCAGTCGGTCGACCTCGGTGGCACCAGCGTGCCGGTGTTCGGCGCCGTCGGCGAGGCGATGGCAGAGACCGGCGCCGACGTGTCGGTGGTGTTCGTGCCGCCCGCCGGGACCAAGGACGCGGTGATCGAGGCCGTCGACGCGGCGATTCCCCTGGTCATCGTAATTACCGAGGGCATCCCCGTGCACGACACCGCTGTCTTCTGGGCGCACGCGGGCTCGCGCGGCAACGTGACCCGCATCGTCGGACCGAACTGCCCTGGCGTCGCCTCGCCTGGCAAGTCCAACGCCGGCATCATCCCGGCCGACATTACCACGCAGGGCCGGATCGGGCTGGTCTCCAAGTCGGGAACGCTGACCTATCAGATGATGTACGAGCTGCGTGACATCGGCTTCTCCACGGCGGTCGGGATCGGTGGCGACCCCATCATCGGGACCACGCACATCGACTGCCTCCAGGCCTTCCAGGACGATCCCGAGACCGACGCGGTCGTGATGATCGGCGAGATCGGCGGTGACGCGGAGGAGCGCGCGGCCGCCTACATCGACGCCAACGTGACCAAGCCAGTGGTCGCGTACGTCGCCGGGTTCACCGCGCCTGAAGGCAAGACCATGGGGCACGCGGGAGCGATCATCTCCGGTTCGGCGGGAACGGCGCAGGCGAAGAAGGAAGCGCTCGAGAAGGTGGGCGTCAAGGTCGGCCGTACCCCGAGCGAGACCGCCCGGCTGGTCAGGGAGCTCATGCAGGCCCGCTGAGGCTCCAGGCCAGCCCTGGCCGGCCCGCTGGACGGCCGCCGCCGCACCAGTACCCGGACCTCGGTCCGGCGCGCCTCCGCCGGGAGTGCGTCGGAGATTGCGAGGGTTGGGTCTTGTGACGACATCTGCCCTCGGTGCCCGACCCGCGGGCCAGGGCCGTCCGGACCCGCAAGGAAGCGGCCGGCCAGACGGGACCAGAAGGCTGCTCGCCGCTGGTGCCTCGGCAGCCTGCGCAGCCGCGGGAATCGGCCTGGCCGTGCTGACCATCCTGGTGCTCGCCGGCTGGATCGCCGCACCCCACCCCGGGCTGAGCCTGATCGGCGTTGTGCGCACCGCTGCGGTGCTGTGGCTGGTCGGTCATCATGTCGCGGTGCAGGTCAGCGGGGCGGGCCGGATTGGCATGCTGCCGCTGGGCCTGGTGGCGCTTCCTGGCGCGCTGCTCTGGCGGGCCGGTCGCTCAGTGGTCCGCGGGCACAGCGTCACGGAGCTGAGGCAGGTGCTCGCGGCCGGGCTCGCGGTGGCCGTGCCCTACGCCGCGCTGGCCGGGGCGCTCGCCGTCTGCAGCCGGTCGGCTCTGGCTGCCGCGTCGGTGCCGCAGGCGCTGCTGGCGTCCTTCGTGATCGCGCTCGTCGCCGCCAGCTTCGGCGCGGCCCGTGCTCTGGCGCCGTGGGCTCAGCTCGGCTCGCTGATGTCCGCGAGGATGGGGTCGGTGCTGGCGGGCTCGGCGAGTTCGCTGGCCGTCCTTGCCGCCGCTGGCGCGATGGCCACCGCGCTGGCGCTCGCCGGTGACGTGCACAGGTTCGGCGAGGTCTACCGGCTGCTCGATCCCGGTGTCGTCGGCGCCGGGCTGCTGCTCCTGGCCCAGCTCGCGTACCTGCCGAACGCCGTCCTGTGGGCCATCGCCTACATGCTCGGGCCCGGATTCGCCGTCGGCGCGGGCACGGTTGCCGCCCCGACCGGGTCTGTGCTCGGCCAGATGCCCGCGTTCCCGCTTCTCGCGGCTCTGCCGACGGGCACGCATGGCTCGGGACCTGGCTGGCTTGCCGCCGCGATGCTGGCGTTTCCCTACCTCGCCGGGGCGGTCGGCGGCCTCGTGGTCGCTCGGCTGGCACCGACCGCCGTGCTCGAATCCGCTCCGGTCAGGGGGTTCTGCTGCGGCCTTCTGACCGGGATCGTGCTCGGGATCGGCTCGGCCTTCGCTGGCGGCCCGCTCGGCAACGGCAGGATGGCGGCCGTCGGTCCGTCAGCCTGGCAGGTGACTCTGGTCGCCGCTCTGGAGGTCGGGATCGCGGCCGCCGTTGCCGCGGGAGCGGCCAACTGGTGGTCCGTGCGCAGGAGGTATGTGACAGAGCCAGCGGCGGCACCGCCGGCCAGAGCCGGCGCCAGGCCAGGCAGCGCAGGCAACTGGCCACGTGACGCCGGTCCGTGGCCCGGCGCCGATGCCGACGCCAGTGGGCATGTCATCTACCTGGACAGGTGGGCTGAGGATCAGGACGGAGCGCCGGCCGGTAAACGCTCAGGCGGACCATCCGCGCTGCCCTGAGCCTGGTCTGGCCGGTGTGCCGTGCATGAGCCCAGGGGAGCTGGTGAGCCCGGGGGCGCCGCTGGCGAGCCGGGAGGCGCCGCTGGTGGGTCCGGCTGAGCCCAGGTGGATGGACCGGTAGAACCTGTCCATGCAGCTGTGCTGGGCGCCGGATGATCGTGCGTGGCTCAGGCACGTGACGTAGTTGTCCACCTGACTCGGGAAGGCCAGGTAGGTCGCGAGGATCGGGATCGACAGCAGGGCGGCGATGGCGCCGAGCACGATGCCGCCGATGGCGCCGCGCGGCCGGTACGAGCCTGTCTTCCTGGCCTTGCGCACGGCGGTGATGCCGATCACGCATCCCGCGATCCCGATGACGGCGCTGAAGATCAGCAGGTAAACGCCGCGATGCAGGTCACCGCCGAGTCCGAGCAATGCGACCAGGCTGAGCACGCTGAGGATCAGCGATGCGATCGCCCGGTGCCGCAGTTCGCGCTCCGGGGGCCGGGTCGGGCGCGGTCGCTGGGGCCGCTGCCTGGTAGCTCGCTGTCCGCCGGGCTGCTGCGCGGGCTGACCGAGACCTGGCAGCTGGCCCCGGCCCGCGGCCTGGCCCAGTCCAGCGGGCTGGCCGAGCCCCGGCGGCTGCCCGAGTCCCGGCGGCTGCCCGTAGGGTCGTCCGACGAACTTGTGCTGCTGGTCGGGCTCGTCGGCAAAGAAGATCCTGGGCATCCCGCGGGATTCGGGCCGGCCCGTTTCGGCAGGCTGGCTCGGGGCGCGCTGCTGGCCGGCCTCGGCGGGCTGGCCAGTCCCCGCGGGCCGGCCCGTTTCGGCGGGCTGGCCGGCGGCGTCTTGCTGGTCGTGGTCGCCCGGCGCTGGTGGCGGGCTGATGTCGGCGGGCAGTGCCGTTCCTCCGGTCATCGCGAACTGCTACGTGCGCTGAGTCCTATTTCATCATTACCTGCCGGTGTGCCCTACCCGGCGACGAGTACGCCCGGGCCGCTAGCTAGCTCAGCCGGCCCGCCAAGATTACGCTGGTCCCGTGCCGCCGGGACACGCCTGCCACCCGGCAAGGCCCGCCACCACCCGTCTAGGGTGGCCTCATGCGGTCACGCCTGGTTGTGCTGGCATCTGGCGAGGGGACGTTGCTGCAGCATCTGATCGACGCGTGCGCGACTGACCCGACCGGGCCGCAGGTCGTCGCGGTCGGAGCCGACCGGCACGGCACCAAGGCGGTGAGCCGCGCGGAGGCGGCCGGGATCGATACCTTCATCTGCCGGGTGACGGATTACCAGGACCGCGCCGCCTGGGACGAGGCGCTGACGGAGGCGTGCGCCGGCTTCCGGCCGGACCTGATCGTCTCGGCCGGGTTCATGAAGCTGTTCGGCCCGCGATTCCTCGGCGAGTTCTCCGGCCGGTGCATCAACTCCCATCCTGCGCTGCTACCTTCCTTTCCCGGCATGCACGGGGTCCGTGACGCGCTGGCCTACGGGGTGAAGGTGACGGGCTGCACGGTGTTCCTCGTCGACGCGGGACTGGACAGCGGACCCGTCATCGCCCAGGAGGCGGTACCCGTGCACGACGACGACGACGAAGAGACGCTCACCGGGCGGATCAAGTCCGCTGAGCGAGCCCTGCTCGCGACGACCATCATCGCGATGCTGCGCGATGGCTGGTCGGTCAGCGGCCGCACGGTCAGCATCGGATGATCGGGGGAATCGCGGCCGTGAGCAAGGTGGCCATCGCCAGGGCGATCATCAGCGTGTACGACAAGACCGGTCTTGACTGGCTGGCCCGCGTCCTGCACCAGGCCGGGATCGAGATCGTGTCGACCGGCAGTACGGCAGCGGCGATCAGGGCGGCCGGGGTTCCCGTCACGCCGGTCGAGTCGGTGACCGGTTTCCCCGAGTGTCTCGGTGGCCGGGTCAAGACGCTCCACCCGGCCATCCATGCTGGTCTGCTGGCCGACGTCGGTGATCCCGATCACGCCGCGCAGCTCGATCAGCTTCAGATCGCCCCGTTCCAGCTGCTGGTGTCGAATCTGTACCCGTTCACGCAGACCGTGGCCAGCGGCGCCAGCGAGCAGGAGTGCGTGGAGCAGATCGATATCGGCGGCCCCGCGATGGTCAGGGCGGCGGCGAAGAACCACGCCAACGTCGCCGTCGTGACCAGCCCCGACACCTACGACCGGATCGAGGCCGCGATCGCGGCAGGGGGGTTCACGCTCGAGCAGCGGCGCAGGCTCGCAGCCGAGGCGTTCGCGCATACGGCCAGCTACGACGCCGCGGTCGCGTCCTGGTTCGCGTCGGCCTGCGCGCCGGACGAGGTCGCCCGCGAATCCGGCTGGCCAGATCTGACGGCGGCCGTCTGGCACCGGCGTTCGGTGCTGCGGTACGGCGAGAACCCGCACCAGCGCGCCGCCCTGTACGTCACGGCCGGGGAGCAGGGCACCGGCGGGGTAGCCACCGCCGAACTGCTGCACGGCAAGGCGATGTCGTACAACAACTACGTCGACGCGGACGCGGCCTGGCGTACGGTCGGCGAGTTCGCCGAGCCCTGCGTTGCCATCATGAAGCATTCCAATCCATGCGGCATCGCGCTTGGCGCGGACATAGCCGACGCGCACCGTAAGGCCCACGCGTGCGACCCGGTCTCCGCGTTCGGCGGCGTGATCGCGGCGAACCGGCCGGTCACGGCCGAGCTCGCAGGCCAGATCGCCGAGATCTTCACCGAGGTGATCGTCGCGCCCGGCTACGACCCCGCCGCCCTGCCGATCCTGACCAGGAAGAAGAACCAGCGGCTGCTCCGCTGCGCGCCGCTGGCCGGCCAGCCCGGCGGCCTGGCTGGCTCGGCTGCCTCGGCCGGCTCGGCCGCGAGCGGAGCGCCGGATATCGAGTGGCGGCGGGTCGGCGGCGGGCTGCTCCTGCAGGACATCGACACGGCGACCGAGCCGGGCGATCGCGCGGCGGGCTGGCGGCTGGCCGCCGGCCCGGCAGTCAGCGACGACGTGCTCACCGACCTGGAGTTCGCCTGGCGGGCATGCCGCAGCGTCAAGTCCAACGCGATCCTGCTCGCCTCGGGACTCGCGTCGGTCGGGATCGGCATGGGCCAGGTCAACCGGGTCGACGCCGCGAGGCTCGCGGTCGCGCGGGCGGGCGGCCGGGCGGCCGGGTCGGTGGCGGCTAGCGACGCGTATTTCCCGTTCGCCGACGGCCTGCTGGTGCTGGCCGAGGCCGGCGTGCGCGCCGTTGCCGAGCCGGGCGGCTCGGTCCGCGACGAGGAGGTGATCGCGGCCGCGAACGAGGCCGGCATCAGCCTGTACGTCACCGGCGTCCGCCATTTCTGGCACTGACAGGGCTGAGTCGCGTGCCGGACGGTGGCCGGCCAGAATGAGCCGGTGACCGCGATCATCCTGGATGGCAAGGCGACGGCGGCTGCCATCCGCTCCGACCTCACCGAGCGGGTCGCCGCGCTCCAGGCCCGGGGCATCGTTCCGGGCCTGGCCACCGTCCTCGTCGGCGACGACCCGGGCAGTGCCGTCTACGTGGCCGGCAAGCACAAGGACAGCGCGCAGGTCGGGATCGCCAGCATCCGGCGCGACCTGTCGGCGACCGCCAGCCAGCAGCAGGTGGAGGATGTGGTCGCCGAGCTCAACGCCGATCCCGCGTGCACCGGGTTCATCGTGCAGCTGCCGCTGCCCGCCGGCCTGCGCAGCCAGCCGGTGCTCGAGCTGATGGACCCGGCCAAGGACGCCGACGGCCTGCACCCGATGAATCTCGGCAGGCTGGTGCTCGGCGAGCCCGCCCCGCTGCCCTGCACGCCGCTGGGGATCGTCGAGCTGCTGCGCCGGTATCAGGTGCCGATCGCGGGAGCCAACGTGACGGTCATCGGCCGCGGCGTCACCGTAGGCAGGCCGCTCGGGCTGCTGCTCACCAGGCGCAGTGAGAATGCTACCGTAACCCTCTGTCACACCGGGACCGACGACCTGAAAGCCCATACGGTCAACGCGGATATCGTGGTAGCCGCCGCTGGCAAGCCGCGACTCGTCACCCCCGACATGGTCAGGCCGGGTGCGGCGGTACTCGACGTCGGCATTACCAGGACCGACGCGGGCCTGGCCGGTGACGTGCATCCCGAGGTCGCTGACGTCGCGGGCTACCTGGCCAAGGTGCCCGGCGGCGTGGGTCCGATGACGAGGGCGATGCTGCTCTCCAACGTGGTCAGCCTGGCTGAGCGGCAGGTCTGAGACACACCGCATGCTACTAGTGAGTAACATATTGATGGGCGCCATGCCAGGCCCCGGGATACGGGTCGCTTGCCCCGTTTGGCAGGCTTGCACTGCCCGGGTTGGCAACAGCGGGGATGCAAGTCCTGCGCGGGCTAGCACAGACAGGGAGGTCGGCCGCCGGTCATGAACATCGTCGTCTGCGTGAAGCAGGTTCCCGACACGTGGTCAGAACGCACCCTCAGGGAGTCGGACTCCACGCTCGACCGGGACGCGGCCGATGCCGTGATCAACGAGCTTGACGAGTTCGCGATCGAGGAGGGCCTTCGGCTTGCCGAGGCGCACGGCGGCGAGGTGACCATCTTGTCGATGGGTCCCGAGCGCACCACCCAGTCGATCCGCAAGGCGCTGTCGATGGGCGCGGACAAGGCCGTGCACCTGGTCGACGACGCGCTGGCGGGCTCCGACGTGCTCGGTACCTCGGGCGCGCTGGCCGCCGTACTCGGCCAGATCGGCTTCGACCTGGTCATCCTCGGCTCCGAGTCGACCGACGCGCGGACCGGGGTGCTCCCCGCGATGCTGTCCGAGCGGCTCGGCGTGCCGCAGCTGTCCTACGCGAGCAAGGTGGAGATCGACGGGACGGCCATCACCATCAGCCGGCTGGCCGACTACGGCTACGACACCGTGGTGGCGACGCTGCCGGCCGTGCTCAGCGTGGTCGAGAAGATCAACGAGCCTCGTTACCCGTCGTTCAAGGGCATCATGGCGGCGAAGAAGAAGCCCGTGCAGACCATGAGCCTGGCCGACGCCGGCGTCGACGCCACGGCTGTGGGCCTGGCCAACGCCGCGAGCGAGGTAACGAGCTGGGACAAGCGCCCGCCGCGGCAGGCCGGCACGGTCGTGACCGACGAGGGTGACGGCGGCGGCAAGGCCGCCGAGTTCCTCACCGCGCGCAAGTTCATCTGAACCGACTCAATCTGATCCACCACGGGCTGAAGGGCGAAGGGGCTCCCGACAATGGCTGAGATCCTCGTACTGGCTGAGCACGATGGCGAGACCGTCAAGAAGGTCACCCTCGAGCTTGTGACGCTCGCGCGCAGGTTCGGCGAGCCTGCCGTCGTCTGGACCGGTCCTGGTGCCGAGGCGGCACAGGCCAGGCTGGCCGAGTTCGGCGCCGCGAAGGTCTATGTGGCCGCGGATCCCGACTACGACGACTACCTGGTCGCGCCGAAGGCTGAGCTGCTCGCCGAGCTGGTCAAGCAGGCGTCGCCAGCGGCGGTGCTGGTGCCGAGCACGGCCGAGGGCCGTGAGGTAGCCGGGCGGCTCGCGGTCAAGATCGGCTCGGGGATCCTGACCGACGTCGTCGGCCTCGGCGACGACCTCGATGCCGAGCAGGTGATCTTCGGCGGCGCGATCAATGTCCGTTCCCGCGTCCGGTCCGGTACGCCGATCATCGCCGTCCGGCCGAACGCGATCACGCCGGAAGCTGCCCCGGCTGACCCGCTGGTCGAGCCGGTGAGCATCACGGTGAGCGACGGGGCGAAGCAGGCGAAGATCACCGAGCGCGTCGTGCAGCAGCGCGGCGCCCGGCCGGAGCTGACAGAGGCATCCATCGTCGTATCCGGCGGCCGCGGTGTCGGCTCCGCCGACAACATGGCGCTGATCGAGAAGCTCGCTGACTCGCTCGGTGCCGCGGTCGGCGCGTCCCGCGCGGTCACCGACGCGGGCTGGTATCCGCACCAGTTCCAGGTCGGCCAGACCGGCAAGACCGTGTCGCCGCAGCTCTACGTCGCTGTCGGGATTTCCGGCGCGATCCAGCACCGGGCCGGCATGCAGACCTCGAAGACGATCATGGTGGTCAACAAGGACCCCGAAGCGCCGATCTTCGAGCTCGCCGACTTCGGCGTGGTGGGGGACCTGTTCAAGGTCGTGCCGCAGCTTGTCGAGGAGATCGAGAAGCGGTCCGCCTGAGCCGGTGCCGGGAAGGTTGTCTGCCGGGCCTTACGGCCTTAAGTTCCCGTTAGGCTGGAATCACCATGGTGAACCTCGAATCCGCCGGCGATCGTCACAAGGCCCCTGACCGCCTAGCTTCCGGGACGCTGGTCTATCTCGATCATGCCGCGACCACGCCGATGCTGCCGGAGGCGCTCGCGGCGATGGTGGAGGAACTAGCTCACACCGGGAATGCGTCCTCGCTGCACAACGCCGGCCGCCGGGCCCGCCGGGTGGTCGAGGAATCGCGTGAGCAGATCGCGCAGGCGTTCGGCGCGCGGCCCAGTGAGGTTGTCTTCACCAGCGGCGGTACCGAAGCTGACAACCTCGCCGTCAAGGGGCTGTTCTGGGCCCGCCAGGCCGGCCCGCACCCGCGGCGGCGGGTGCTGGCGACGGCGATCGAGCATCATGCGGTGCTTGACTCCGTGCAGTGGCTCGGCGAGCACCAGAATGCCGGGGTCGAGTGGCTTCCCGTCGACAGCTCCGGCAGGCTCAGCCCGGACGTGCTCGTTGCCGCGATCGAGCGTGACCCTGACAGCGTCGCCCTCGTCAGCGTGATGTGGGCGAACAACGAAGTCGGCGCCGTCCAGCCGGTCGCCGACCTGGCCGCGGTGGCGAGCGAGCACGGCATCCCGTTCCACAGCGATGCCGTTCAGGCCGCCGGGCAGCTTCCCGTGAGCCTGGCCGCCAGCGGCGCGACAGCACTGACGGTCACCGGGCACAAGATCGGCGGACCGGTCGGGGCCGGGGCCCTGCTGCTGGCCAGGGGGGTGGACCCGGTGCCGGTGCTGCACGGCGGCGGCCAGGAGCGCGATGTCAGGTCCGGGACCCTGGATACTGCGGCCATCAGGGCCTTCGCCGTTGCCGTCGAGCACGCCACCGCGCGCAGGGACGAGCACGCGGCGCGGATCGGGCGGCTGCGTGACACCCTGGTAGATCGAGTTCGCAGCGTCGTGCCCGACGCGATCCTGAACGGACCGGCTCCTGGTCAGCACCGGCTGCCCGGCAACGCGCACTTCTCGTTCCCCGGCTGCGAGGGCGATGCCCTCCTGATGCTGCTCGACGCCAAGGGCGTTGCCTGCTCGACCGGGTCGGCCTGCACAGCGGGAGTCGCCCAGCCGAGTCACGTGCTGCTCGCGATGGGGGCGGACAAGTCAAGGGCCAGGGGGTCGCTGCGGTTCACGTTCGGCCGGACCAGCACGCAGGCCGACGTGGACACGCTCGGGGCGGCCCTCGGCGAGGTCGTGGAGCGGGCGCGGCGAGCGGGCAGGCAGGCGTCGCCGCCGACGGGTACGCAGCCGGCCGGCCAGATCGCCGCGGCAGCGGCGTCGTGACTGCCCTGCGCGTGCTGGCCGCCATGTCAGGCGGCGTCGACTCGGCTGTCGCCGCGGCCAGGGCGGCCGACGCGGGCCATGAGGTCACCGGCGTGCACCTGGCGCTGTCGGCCAACCCGCGCTCGTACCGGACAGGCGCCCGCGGCTGCTGCACCTTGGAGGACGCCAGGGACGCTAGGCGGGCCGCCGACGTGATCGGCATCCCGTTCTACGTCTGGGACATGGCCGAGCGGTTCGCCGCCGATGTCGTGGACGACTTCGTCGCCGAGTACGCGCGCGGCAACACGCCGAACCCGTGCCTGCGGTGCAACGAGAAGATCAAGTTCGCGGCGGTGCTCGACCGCGCGGTCGCGCTCGGCTTCGACGCCGTGTGCACCGGCCACCACGCCAGGCTCGGGCCGGGCGGGGGCAGCCGGGCTGGCGGCGACGCGGCTGGCAGGCCGGCTGGCCAGGTTCGCCTGGCGCGCAGCGTCGATCTGGCCAAGGACCAGTCCTACGTACTCGGCGTGCTGACCGCCGGCCAGCTGAGCCGGGCCATGTTCCCGCTCGGTGACAGCACCAAGGAGCAGGTGCGCGCGGAGGCGGCGCGCCGCGGTCTCGCGGTGGCCGACAAGCCGGACAGCCACGACATCTGCTTCATCGCCGGCGGTGACACGCGGGGCTTCCTGGAGAGCAGGCTCGGCTCGGCCCCGGGGCCGATCGTGGATCACGACGGCCAGGTGGTCGGCAGTCACCAGGGCAGCTATGGCTTCACGGTCGGGCAGCGCCGCGGCCTGCGGATCGACAGCCCGGCGCCGGACGGCAGGCCACGGTACGTGCTCGAGATCGAGCCGGTCTCCGGAACGGTCCGGGTGGGGCCGGCCAAGCTGCTCGACGTCGACGACATCATCGCCGTCAGGCTGGTGTGGTCGGGCCGGATGCCCCCCACTGAGCCGATTGAGGCCACGGTCCAGTTGCGCGCGCACGGTGAGACGTTCCCCGCGACCTGCTGGCTTGAGGGCGGGTCGCTGCGGATCAGGCTGCACAGCCCCGCCCGCGGCGTCGCCAGCGGCCAGGCCGCGGTGCTGTACGACGGCGACACTGTCCTCGGCTCGGGGACGATCTCGGAAACGGCCCTGGGATCCGTCTCAGCACGAGGCTGAGGCCCGTCAGCCCCGCTTACCGCACGTTTCAGTCATGATCACGATCGTTTCGCGGCTTTTACTGGCGGGGCGGGCGGGCAACTGGCAGGCGCTCGGCTGGCGGGCCGGGCGGTCGGCTGGCGGGCCGGGCGGTCGGCTGGCGGGCGGTGACGGAGCTGATCGCTAGGATGTGCCGGTGAGCCGTGACGTGCAGCCGTTTCCCTGGCCTGCGCAGAGTGCGACGGGCGTGGGCTCGATGCCGGGCACCAGTCCGGACGAGGCAGTCAGGGTCGTACTCGGCGAACTGCCCAACCTGCCGCATCTGCCTGAGCTTCCGGGCCGCGGCCCGGGCGCCGACCTCGTCGGTCGCACCGCCGCGCTGCTGGTCGACATGCCGGCCGAGACCACCGCGCGTGGCTGGCGGCTCGCCGAACGGCGGGGCCGCGATCTCGGCCGGGCCAGCGGGCTGCTTGAGGCTGACCTCGATGCGATGGAGGCGGCGGCCAGCGGCTACGACGGAGCCTTCAAGATCCAGCTTGCCGGGCCGTGGACGCTCGCCGCGGCCCTGGAACTGACCCGCAGCATCGAGCCGGTTCTCGCCGACCAGGGGGCACGTGCCGACCTCACGGCCTCGCTGGCCGAGGGTGTGGCGAATCATGTCGATGCAGTTCGTCGCCGGCTGCCCGGCGCGAAAATCGTTGTCCAGTTCGACGAGTCGAGCCTGCCCCACGTGCTGGCCGGCGCGGTGCCGAGTGCCAGCGGCCTGCGCAGGCTATCCCCCGTCGACATGCTGGTCGCCGCCGACGGCCTTCGCGCGGTGCTCGATGCCGCGCAAGCGCCGACTGTGGTCCACTGCTGTGCGCCGGATGTGCCCTTCGGGTGCCTGGCGAGCGCTGGCGCCAGTGCCGTCTCCTTCGACCTGAGCCTGCTTCTGCGCCGGGACGAGGACGCCCTCGGCGAGGTGGCCGAGGCCGGGCTCGGCATTGCCATCGGGACCGTCCAGCCGCTCCATGCAGGGGCGGTCGATGCCGGCCGGGGCCGCGGGGAAGGCGCGGCGCGGGAGACGGCGGTCGCGATTATCTCGCTCTGGCGGCGGATCGGGCTCCCGCTGGTCACGCTGACCGAGCAGGTCGTCGTGACGCCGGCGTGCGGGCTGGCCGGCGCGTCGCCGGATCGGGCCCGGGCCGTGCTCGCGCAGTGCCAGTCGGCGGCCAGGCTGATACCTGAACTGATCGAGGAGGGAGCGCCTTGACGAGACCGGAGGAGACCGAGCTTACCGAGGCCAGGCTCACCGAGGCGGGCCTCACCGATGCGGGTCTCACCGATGCGGGTCTCACCGATGCGGGTCTCACCGAGGCGGGGCCCACCGAGGGTGGCGCGGACGAGGGTACTGCCGAGGTCAGTCAGGCCGACGATCAGGCCAGGCACCGGCACGCCGACCTAGCCGACCAGGTCGCCGAGCACAACTACCGCTACCACGTGCTCGATTCCCCGGTGATCTCGGATGCCGAATACGACTCGCTGATGCGCGAGCTGCGCACGCTGGAGGAGGAGTATCCCGAACTGCGCACGCCGGACTCGCCGACGCAGAAGGTCGGCGACGTCGTCTCGGTCGGCTTCGCGCCGGTCCGCCACCTCGAGCGGCTGTTCAGCCTGGACAACGCGTTCTCCGCCGCCGAGCTCGACAGCTGGTTCGCCAGAGCCGAGCGACTCGGCGGGACCGGCCCGTTCCTGTGCGAGCTCAAGATCGACGGTCTCGCGGTCGACCTCGTCTACCGCAACGGCTCCCTGGCGCGGGCCGCGACCCGGGGAGACGGGGTGACCGGCGAGGACGTGACGGCGAACGTCCGCACGATCGTCGCTGCTCCGGCCCGCCTGCGCGGCTCAGGCTGGCCAGCCACGCTCGAGGTCAGGGGCGAGGTGTTCCTGCCGGTCGAGGCCTTTCACGAGCTGAACGAGCGGCAGGCCCAGGCAGGCAAGCCGCCGTTCGTGAACCCGCGGAACACCGCGGCAGGGTCGCTGCGGCAGAAGGATCCGGCGGTTACCGCGAGCAGGCCGCTGGGCCTGATCCTGCATGGTGTCGGGGCTATCGACGGGGAGAAGCAGGACCGGCCGACCAGCCAGTCGGGGTGGTACGACCAGCTGCGCGAGTGGGGCCTGCTGGTCAGCGACCTCTACCGGGTCGTCGAGGACATCGACGGGGTGCGGGACTACATCAGCCACTACGCCGAGCACCGGCACGACCCGCCCTACGAGATCGACGGCGTCGTGGTCAAGCTGGACCCGATCGCCGTCCAGGAACGGCTCGGCTTCACCAGCCGGGCTCCGCGGTGGGCGATCGCCTACAAGTACCCGCCAGAAGAGGTCACCACCCGGCTGCTCGACATCAGGGTGAACGTCGGCAGGACGGGCCGGGTCACCCCGTTCGCCGTGATGACGCCGGTCAAGGTGAGCGGGTCGACGGTCGAGCGCGCGACCTTGCACAACGAGGACGAGATCGCCCGCAAGGGCGTCCTGATCGGCGACATGGTCGTGCTGCGCAAGGCCGGCGACGTCATCCCCGAGGTGGTGGGGCCGGTGCTCGACCTGCGGTCAGGGGAAGAGCGTGCCTTCGTCTTCCCGACAGCCTGCCCCAGCTGCGGTACGCCGCTGGCCAGGGAGGCCAGCGAGGTCGACTGGCGCTGCCCCAACACCAGGTCGTGCCCGGCACAGCTGCGCGAGCGGCTGTTCCACCTGGCGGGCCGGGGAGCCTTCGATATCGAGGTGCTTGGCTACGAGGCCGCCGCCGCGCTGCTTGCCGCCGGGCTCGTCACCGACGAGGGTGACCTGTTCTCGCTGACCGCCGACGGGCTGGCGCAGTGCCCGTTCTTCGTCACCATCGGCGGCGAGCTGACCGCGAACGCGACGAGCCTGCTCCGCAATCTGGACGAGGCCAGGAACCGCCCGCTCTGGCGGGTTCTGGTGGCCCTGTCGATCAGGCACGTCGGCCCGACGGCGGCCAGGGCGCTCGCCGCCGCCTTCGGCTCGGTCGACGCGATCGCCGCGGCGCCCGCGGAGACGCTGATGCTCGTCGACGAGGTGGGCCCGACCATCGCCGGCTCCATCATCGACTGGTTCGCCGTGGATTGGCATCAGGCGATCGTGGCCAAATGGCGGGACGCTGGGGTCATGCTCGCCGATCCGGACTTTGCCGGATTCAGCCTCGGCGAAGGCGGCCAGCCGGGCGGCGGCCCGCTGGTCGGCGTGACCGTCGTACTCACCGGCAGCCTTTCCGGCTACACCAGGGACGAAGCGGCGGAGGCTATTCAGCAGCGCGGAGGAAAGGTGTCGGGTTCGGTGTCGAAGAAGACCAGTTTCGTGGTGGCCGGCGACAGCCCGGGATCGAAGCTGGACAAGGCGGAATCTCTCGGGGTGCCCGTGCTCGACGAGGCCGGTCTGCAGGTACTGCTCGCCGAGGGGCCGCAGGCGGCGACTGAGGCCGCGTCTTGCGGGTAGCAGGCGGGGCTCGTGGCACCGGACAATATTCCCGCTTGTATATCTACCAGGAAGCTTCGCAATGTGTAGTCAGTTAACTACGACAAGGCGCCTAGTAACAGATAGTATGCGTATGGCTTCGTCAAGTGTGGTTTCACAGCTACGCTGCCTGACAGAGATCCACGAACCGGCACCCCCCCGGTTGACCGGCGGCCCGTGAGGACGCTATGAGGAACCCGAACGATACGCGTGACGTCGTCCCGCGTTTCGGCTCTCCGCCGTGGATCTACATCACCGCGGTGTCGATCGCCGGCGCGGTGATACTTGGCCTTTCCGCGGCAGACCTGAGGGACCTGCCGCATCTGGCCCTCTACCCGATGTTCTGGGTGATCGCGGGGATGGTCGTCACCGGCGAGATCTGGCGGGTCGCCACCCCTGGCCAGTCGGGGTCCGATTCTACGGCGGTCTCGCGCACGATCACCGTGGCAGCGCTGCTGTTCTGGGGCTTCCCGATCGCCGTGCTGCTCAGGGCGGCGTCGATCCTTGTCGTCGGCCTGGCGCGCAACTCGCCGCACCGGGTGGTCTTCAACGCCGCTCAGCTCAGCCTCAGCCTGGCCGCGGCCCAGCTGGTGCTCTGGCTGCGCGGGGTCAGCCCCTCGCGGCTGCACCCGCTGATTCCCGCTACTAACCGGATTCTGCTGGACCTGCTGCTGGCCGGCCTGGCCTACTTCGTGGTCAATTTCTTCCTGGTGACCTGCGCGATCTCGCTGAGCGCCCGCATGCCGGTGAGGTCGGTGATCCGGGCGAAGCTGCCCTACCAGGCCGCGGTTCACTTCGTCTTGTTCGCAACGGCCCCGCTCCTCGTGCTGGCGATGCGGAGCGGATCGGCGGTCATCGTCGCACTCTTCGCCTTCCCGCTCGTCGCCATCTACTTCAACGCCGCGAAGTCGGCGCAACGTGAGCACCAGGCGAACCACGACGAGCTGACCGGTCTGCTCAACCGCAAGCTGCTCGCCAGGCGGAGCAACGAAGCGCTCGCCAGCGCCAGCCTCACGGGCACCAGAGCAGGGTTCCTGCTGATCGACCTCGACAGGTCCACCGGCCTCAAGCAGGTCAACGACACGCTTGGTCACGCCGTCGGGGACCGGCTGCTGCAGATCGTGGCGCATCGCCTCTCGCACAGTGTCCGGCCCGGCGATGTCGTGGCCCGCCTCGGCGGTGACGAGTTCGCCGTGCTGCTGCCCTCGGTCAAGGAGGCCGCCGCGGCACGTGAGGTCGCCTCGCGGCTGCGGGCCGCCCTGGCCGAGCCGGTCCGGCTCGAGGCTATGACGTTCCAGGTGGAGGCGAGCGTCGGGATAGCTATCTATCCCGACGACGCCGACAGCTTTGACCAGCTGATGCAGCGTGCTGATGTCGCCATGTACCTGGCGAAGGAGCGGCATAGCGGGATCGAGCGGTACGTGGCCGAGGCGGACCGCAACTCGGCAGAGCGGCTCGCGCTCGCCAGTGACCTGCGCACCGCGGTCCTGCGCGGGGAGATCGAGCTGTACTTCCAGCCCAAGATACGGCTGGCCGACGGCAAGACGATCGGGATGGAGGCGCTTGCTCGCTGGCCGCACCCGCGTCGCGGCGTGCTGGCCGCCGCCGAGTTCGTCGGGCTCGCCGAGCAGTCTCACCTGATCACCGAGCTCACCGAACAGGTCATCGACAAGGCGCTTGGCCAGACGGCCAGATGGTGGGCCGACAACCTGCCGGTCCAGGTATGCGTCAACCTTCCGGCCAGAGACCTGCTGAGCATCCACCTCACCGACATGATCCGGCAGGCGCTGAAGCGGCACGGGCTGCCGCCGGACGCGCTCAGGCTCGACATCAACGAGCAGGTGCTGGCCGGCAAGCCGACTCGGGCCGCGGCTACCGTCACCGAACTCGTCGAGCTTGGGGTGGGGGTAAGCCTGGACGACTTCGGCACGGGATACTCCTCGCTGGCCCAGCTCACCAGGCTTGGCATCAGCGAGGTCAAGCTCGACCCTGACCTGGTCGCCGGCCTGCCCGGCTGCCGGGAGCAGAGCATGACGGTCAAGTCGCTCGTCCGGCTCGCCCAGTCGCTCGGCATCCGCTCGATCGGCGAGGGGGTGGAGAACGAGGCGACCGCCACGGCACTGAGGCTGATCGGCTGCGACGGTGCGCAGGGCTGGCATTTCGCCCGGCCGCTGAACGCGATCATGGCCACGGAGTGGCTGGCCGAGCGCCATGCGCGCGGCCAGGCGCGGTCCGGTGAGGGGACGCAGGTCCCTGGCAAGCAGGCCGATCAAGCCAGGCGTGCCGTGCAGCGGCATCACCAGCCTGGTCAGGTACCGGCAGAGGCGTACGGCGGGACGACCGAGATCGGCTCGGTTGCGCCCGGCACGTTCGCGAGGAGCGCGCCGGGAACGTAATGGGTTCGGCCGGGCCACCGGGCGCCTCTAGGATGACGGGGTGTCCATAACCCGTGACGAGGTAGCCCACCTCGCGAGGCTGTCCAGGCTGGCGCTCTCCGACGACGAGCTTGAGCGCTTCGCGGGCCAGCTCGACGTGATCATCAGCGCGGTCGCGCGCGTACAGGAGGTCGCCGCCGCCGGCATCCCGCCCATGACGCACGCGGCCGAGCTGGCCAATGTGTTCCGCGAGGACATCGTGGTGCCGCCGCTCGGTGCTGACGTGGCTCTTGCTCAGGCGCCCGCCGCCGAGCTGGGACGATTCAGGGTTCCCCGGATCCTGACGGAGGACTGACGATGACCAGCGGAAACGACCTGACCACGCTGACCGCGGCGCAGATGGCCGCGGCCGTGGCCGCGGGCGAGGTATCGGCGGTCGAGCTCGCCAGGGCCCATCTGGAGCGGATCGCGCAGACCGACGTTCAGGTGCGCGCCTTCCTGCACCGGGCCGATGACGTTGCCATGGCCGCCGCCCGCGCGGTCGACGACCGGCGCACTGCCGGTGAGCCGCTCGGCCCGCTGGCCGGCGTGCCGCTTGCGCTCAAGGACGTCTTCACGACCACCGACATGCCGACAACCTGCGGCTCGAAGATCCTGGCTGGCTGGCAGCCGCCGTACGACGCGACGATCACCGCCAGGCTGCGCGCGGCCGGGGTAGTCATCCTCGGCAAGACCAACATGGACGAGTTCGCGATGGGCTCCTCGACCGAGAACTCAGCGTTCGGGCCGTCCCGCAACCCGTGGGACCTGAGCCGGGTGCCAGGAGGGTCATCGGGCGGCTCGGCCGCGGCCGTCGCCGCCTATCAGGCACCGCTGGGCATCGGGACCGACACCGGCGGCTCGATCCGCCAGCCCGCCGCGGTCTGCGGCCTGGTGGGCGTCAAGCCGACCTACGGCGGCTCGTCCAGGTACGGCCTGGTCGCCTTCGCGTCCTCGCTCGACACCCCCGGTCCGCTGACCAGGACGGTGCTCGACGCCGCGCTGCTGCACGAGGTCATCTCGGGGCACGATCCGCATGACTCGACCTCGCTCGCGGCTCCGGTGCCGCCGGTTGTCGCCGCCGCGCGGAACGCCGACGTGGCCGGGCTGCGGGTCGGCGTGGTGACCGAGCTCGGCGGCGAGGGCTACGCCAGCGGCGTGCTCACCAGGTTCAACGAGGCGGTCGAGCTGCTCGAGTCGCTCGGCGCCAAGGTCACCGAGGTGTCCTGCCCGCATTTCGGCTACGCCCTTCCCGCGTACTACCTGATCGCGCCGAGTGAGTGCTCGTCGAACCTGGCCAGGTTCGACGCGATGCGCTACGGCCTGCGGATCGGGGACGACGGCACGGCCAGCGCCGAAGAGGTGATGAGCGAGACCAGGGCAGCAGGCTTCGGCGCCGAGGTCAAGCGCCGGATCATGCTCGGCACCTACGCGCTGTCCAGCGGCTACTATGACGCCTACTACGGCAAGGCACAGCAGGTCAGGACGCTGATCGCGCGCGACTTCGCCAGCGCGTTCGAGCAGGTCGACGTCCTGGTCTCGCCGGCCACGCCGACGACGGCCTTCCCGATCGGCGAGCGCGCCGACGATCCCATGGCCATGTACCTGGCCGACTTGTGCACTATTCCATCCAACCTGGCGGGCAACGCGGCGATGTCGGTGCCCTGCGGCCTGGCGCCGGAGGACGGGCTGCCGGTCGGCCTTCAGATCATGGCGCCGGTCCTGGCCGATGACCGGCTCTACCGGGTGGGCGCCGCGGTCGAGAACGCGCTTGACCAGCGCCGTGGTCATCCGCTGCTCGCGGAGGCGAGCGGCATCGACAACGCTGGCGCGACGGCGGAGGCCGGGCGATGACGCAGACGGATGCAGCAGTGACCAGCCACCCGGTTCCGTTCGAGGAGGCGGTCGCCAGGTACGACCCGGTGATCGGGCTCGAGACGCACGTCGAGCTGAGTACGGCGGCGAAGATGTTCTGCGGCTGCCCGACCGTCTTCGGCGCCGACCCCAACTCAGCCGTCTGCCCGGTCTGCCTCGGCTTGCCTGGCTCGCTGCCTGTGATCAACAAAGCGGCGATCGAGTACACGATCCGGATCGGCCTGGCGCTGAACTGCTCGATCGCTACCTGGTGCCGGTTCGCCAGGAAGAACTACTTCTACCCGGACATGCCGAAGAACTACCAGATCTCGCAGTACGACGAGCCGCTGTGCACCGACGGCTGGCTGGATGTGGAGGTCGGCGGCACGACCGTGCGGGTTGGCATCGAGCGCGTGCATCTCGAAGAGGACACCGGCAAGTCGATGCACGTCGGCGGGTCCGGCCGCATCCACGGGGCCGAGTACTCCCTGGTCGACTACAACCGGGCGGGGATCCCGCTGGTGGAGGTCGTGACCAAGCCGATCCCTGGCACCGGTGCGCTGGCGCCCGACGTGGCCAGGGCCTACGTGGCCGAACTGCGCGACCTGATGCGCGCCCTCGACGTGTCGGACGTCCGGATGGAGCAGGGCTCGCTGCGCTGCGACGTCAACACCTCGATCGCGCCGACGGGCTCGGCGCAGTGGGGCACGAGGACCGAGACCAAGAACGTCAACTCGCTGCGGTCGGTGGAGCGCGCGGTCCGGACCGAGATCGAGCGGCAGGCCGGCGTGCTCGACGCGGGCGGCCGGATCATCCAGGAGACCAGGCACTTCAACGAGAGCACCGGGACGACCACGTCGGGTCGCAGCAAGGAGGAGGCGCAGGACTACCGGTACCTTCCCGAGCCCGACCTCGTCCCGGTCGCCCCGCCGCCCGAGTGGGTGGCGCAGATCAGGGCGGACCTGCCCGAGCTGCCCGCCGCGCACCGGGTGCGTGTGTGGCAGCAACTGAGCTGGAACGTCCTGCCCGCCGACAAGGACGCCATCATCAACGCGGGAGCGCTCGACCTGATCGCCGAGACCGTAGCGGCTGGCGCCTCGCCCGAGCAGGCCCGCAACTGGTGGCTGGGAGAGCTGTCCAGGCGGGCCAACGCCAAGGGCGCGGAACTTAGCTCGCTGCCCATCTCCCCCGAGCAGGTCGCGCGGATCTGCGGCCTGGTCGACTCGGGGGATCTGAACAACAAGCTGGCCAGGCAGGTGCTCGACGGCGTGCTCGCCGGCGAGGGCTCACCCGACGAGGTCGTCGCGGCTCGCGGCCTTGCCGTCGTGACCGACGCGGGCGTGCTCACCGCGGCCGTCGATGACGCCATCGCCGCCAATCCCGATATCGCCGCCAAGATCCGCGCGGGCAAGACCGCAGCGGCGGGCGCTCTCGTCGGCGCGGTCATGAAGGCGACCGGCGGCCAGGCCGACGCCGCCAGCGTCCGCGAGCTGATCCTGGCCCGGCTCGGCCAGAGCTGACGCAGCGACATCGGCGGACCTTTGATGTCGCCATAGCAGCATCAGCGGTCCGCCGATGTTGCTGCCGCCCCGGAACGGGGCGGGGCGGCCGGCGCGGGGCGGCGGGGATAGCCCGGCGGTTCGGGCCGCCGCCGGCGGATTCAGAGCGAGTCCTCAGGAGTTTGTCGTCGGTCGTACGTCTTTCCTCAATCGAAGCGTGACCTCAGGCACGTAGAGTCAGTCTCAGTCGCTCACTGCGCACAACATCTCCCGCAGGCCGCAGTGCCGCTTTCTGCAGAGGAGTGCCAGGCTGAGCGCACCGGTGCGGGTATGCCGGGAACGGTCGGCGAGGACCCAACGGCGGGCCGCAACATCGGTACCAGATGAGGTAGCAGGACGCTTGTCGCCCGGCTGCGTGTCCGGGTTCTCAGCTGCGAGTGGGGACGAGCAAGAGGTCATGGACGGAGCGAACGCGCCGGGAGGCCGGCGGTGAGCCGGGCGATGCTGGCGTGGTCAGCGGCCTGGGCACTGATTGCCGCGCTGGCGTGCGTGCGGCTGCGTCGCGCGTCGAGTCAGTCCGAACCCTCCGTTAAAAATGGATATCGATGGCTTGCTGTAGCCGCGGTCTGCCTGGCCGCCGGGGCCACGGTTCACCAGGCTTTCGGCGGGCTGATCGGGGGAGCGCCGCCGCTGCGGCTGGCGGACCTGATCAGCCTCGGCGCCTTGCCCGCCCTGGTCATCGGCCTCGCGACGCTCACCTCGGACGTGCCCGGGGCGGAGGGCGGCGCGCCGAGAGGTGGCCGGCTGCTGCGCCAGCACGGGGGCGTCGTTCCGGCGGCCACGACACCGGGAATGGCGGTCGACAGCTGCCTGCTGGTCGGTGCCCTGTTCATGATCTTCGTGGTGACGCTCTACGGGCCTGACTATCTTCAGGCGCACGTCGGGCGGGCCGCGTTCGCGCTGGCGCTCCTCCGCCCGCTCGCCGACCTGATCGCGCTCGGCCTGCTGCTGCGGTTCGTGGTGCGGAGCCTCAGGCTGACCTTCCTGCCGGTGCTCGCGCTCGTTGCCGTCACTGTCGGCGACTCGCTGGCCGTAGCGGACCGGACAGCGGGCCCGGGCCGGGTCGCGGGCCTGGGAACGCAGGTCGCCCTCCTCATGGCCCTGGTGCTGCTGGCGGTCGTGCCGGCGGCGACGTCGGCCCTGGCGGCCCTGGCCGCGGCGCCGGGCCTGGTGCGGATCGTCAGGTCCGACGGCTCCTGGTCAAGCCCGGCCACCATCGCTGCGCTCGTCGCGACGGGCGCGGCCGCGCTGCTGGTCACGGGGTACGCAGTGGCTGGCCATCCGCTCTGGACGCGGCCGCTCGCCGCGGCGGGATCCGTCGTTGTCCTGCTCCTGGTCGCCAGGCTGGCCGGGCTGACCAGGCAGGCGTCCGCCGTGGCGGAGGCGGCGCAGGAGTCGGACTGGATGTTCCGCGCGCTGGCGGCCACGGCGAGCGACGCGGTGCTGATCTGCGACCTCGTCGGCACCATCGAGTACGCCAGCCAGGCGGTCACGGAGTTCGGCTACGCCCCAGCGGAGCTCACCGGGAAACGGCTCGCCGGCATCGTCCATCCGGAGGACCGGCCGGCCGGGATCAGAGCCGCGATGACGGGCTTGCGGGCTGCGGCGGGGACAGCCAGATTCGCCGGGCGGGTCAGGGGAGCCGACGGCTCGTGGCGGTATGTCGAGTCCACCATCTCGCGTTACGGCGCGGCGGGAGAGCCCGCCAGGCTGCTCATCACCTCCCGCGATGTCAGCGACCGGGTCGCGCTGCGCCGCCAGCTCACCCAGCTGACGTTCCACGACGGGCTCACCGGCCTGCCGAACCGGGCCTACGTCGAGGAGCGAGTCAAGGATCTGACCAGGGAATCGGGCGGAGCAGCCCCCGACCGGCCGGGCGGCAAGGAACGGGACCAGGACCCGCAGTTCCTAGCGGGTGCGATCCTGGTCGACTTCGACGGGTACACGGCCGTGAACGACCTGGTCGGGCACGTCGGCGGCGATCTGGTGCTCGCGCAGGCAGCCCGCAGGCTGCGCGCGGCCGTGCCGCCATCCGCCACCGTGGCCCGGTGGGGCGGCGACGAGTTCGCGGTCCTGGTGAGCTCGGACGCCACCGCACAGGAAGTCATCGACCTGGCGGAACGCCTCGCCGGGCTGATCGCGGCCGAGCCCTTCAGCGTCGCGGCCAAGGAGATCGTGCTGACCGTCAGCGTCGGCGCGGCCGTCAGCACGGTCGGCCAGGCCGACCAGATCCTGGGCAACGCCGAGATCGCGCTCGCGAAGGCACAGGAAGCGGGGGTCGGCAGAGTCGAGATCTTCGCGGCCGCCATGCACGCCGAGGCACAGCGCCGGCTGGAGCTCGCCGCGGACCTGCGCGGCGCGGTCGCCGAGCACCGGCTGAAGGTCGAGTACCAGCCGATCGTCGAGCTTGCTACCGGCCTCCTGCGCGGAGTCGAGGCCGTCGTCCGCTGGTCCCGCAACGGCGAGCTCGTCCCGCTGGCTGAGTTCCTTGCCGTGGCCGAGGAGGCCGGGCTGATCGCCGGTGTCGGAGAATGGGCGCTCAGGCAGGCCTGCCGTCAGGTTGCCGCCTGGCGCGCCGATGGCCTCCCGATCGGGCTGTCGGTCAGCTGCACGGCCCGGCAGGCCTGCGGACCCGGTTTCGTCCGAGCCGTGATCGCCGCCCTGGACGAGGCCGAGCTCCCGCCGGAGCTGCTGACCATCGAGGTGACCGAGCGGGTACTGAGCGAGGGTCCCCCGCCGGCCGCGGCCGATCTGGCCGGCCTGCGCGGAAAGGGAATCCGCCTGGCTCTCGATTCCTTCGGCACCGGGCATGCCTCGCTCGCTCTCCTGCGCCGGTCCGCGGTCGACGTCGTCAAGATCGACTCGTCCTACGTGACCGGGCTTGAGACGGACCCGACGCTGGCGCTGCTGACGAAATCGATCATCGGCCTGGCCCTTGACCTGGGCATCGAGGTGATCGCCGAGGGTGTCGAGCGACCCGAGCAACGCGCCCGGCTCGAGGAGATGGGCTGCATTCTCGGCCAGGGTCCGGGCCTTGCCGGGCCGCTGCCCGCGAGCGAGCTTGAGTCGATGCCGGCCGGGCAGGCCGAGGACCAGGCTGAGGACCAGGCTGAGGACCAGGCTGAGGACCAGGCTGAGGACCCGGCCTGCACCACGGCCTGCTGAACGCTAAGATCCGCGCATGGCGCGAACCATGCAGATTGCGGTGATCGGCGGCGATGGCATCGGCCCTGAAGTGATCGCCGAGGCGATCAAGGTGCTCAGGGTGACGGTGGCCGACGCTGCTATCGAGACCACGAGCTACGACCTCGGCGCGCAGCGTTACGCCCGCACAGGCGAGATCCTGCCGGAATCGGTGCTCGCCGAACTCGCCGCCCAGGACGCGATCCTCCTCGGCGCCGTGGGCGATCCGAACGTGCCGAGCGGCATCCTGGAGCGCGGCCTCGTGCTGCGGCTGCGGTTCGAGTTCGATCAGTACGTCAACCTGCGGCCGGTCAGGCTGTACCCCGGGATTGGCTCACCGCTCACCGCGACCGCGACCGCTCCGCTCGACATGCTGGTCGTCAGGGAGGGCACGGAAGGCGCCTACATCGAGGCGGGCGGGATCCTGCGCAGGGGGACGCCAGCCGAGATCGCGATGCAGGAGAGTATCAACACGGCCTACGGCGTCGGCCGGATCACCAGGCACGCGTTCGCCGCCGCGGCTGCCAGGCCGAGGCGCAAGCTCACCCTGGTGCACAAGACCAATATCCTCGCGCACGCGGGTGACCTGTGGCGGCGCACCTTCGATGCGACTGCGGCCGACTTCCCCGATGTGGCGGCCGATTACTGCCACGTGGACGCCGCGCTGGCGTACCTGGTCACGCAGCCCGACCTGTTCGATGTGATCGTCACCGACAACCTGTTCGGCGACGTGCTCACCGCGCTCGGCGCGGCGATCGGCGGCGGCATCGGCCTGGCCGCGAGCGCGAGTATCAACCCGGAGCGGACGGCACCGAGTACATTTGAGCCTGTGCATGGCAGCGCGCCCGATATCGCGGGAAAGCAGAAGGCCGATCCGACGGCAGCGATCCTGTCGGCGGCCATGCTGTGCGACCATCTTGGAATGACCTCCGAGGCATCAAGGATCGAGCAGGCGGTAGCTGAGGACCTGCTTGAGCGCCAGGGCGAGTGGGCCGCCCGCAGCACTGCTGAGGTCGGCGACGACATAGCCGAGCGAGTATCCGGCTAGGCGCCGCCATCGGTGAGGACCGGTCGGCGACGTCGAGCGACTGGTCTCGCCGGTGCCTGCCGGCCGGGTGACCGGTCGCGTTGGTAGGTGGTCACGATGGTTAACGCGGGCCGTCGGCAGGGACGGTAGCCGCGGCGGGCAGGGCAACGGCGCTCAGCCCGCCACGAAGGAGGATCTGCGATGAACGCCAGCCTGATACCAGCGATCAACTTTGATCTGCACACATCCGAGCAGCGGGCGCCGGAAGAGGTCCGGGCCAATCTGCTCGAGTCGCCTGGCTTCGGTCAGGTATTCACTGATCACATGGTCTCCCTCCGATGGTCGACCGACCGCGGCTGGCACGACGGCAAGCTAGAGCCCTACGGCCCGCTTGTTCTCGATCCGGCGACGGCTGTCCTGCATTACAGCCAGGAGATCTTCGAGGGACTCAAGGCTTACCGGCAGGACGCCGGGCCGATCGTGGCGTTCCGGCCGTCTGCCAACGCGGCCCGGTTCCGGCGCTCGGCGGCGCGGATGGCCATGCCCGAGCTGCCGGAAGAGGCTTTCGTGCAGGCGATCGAGCTGCTGGTGTCGCACGACAAGGAATGGGTGCCTGCCAACTCCGAGCAGAGCCTGTACCTGCGGCCGTTCATGATCGCGACGACGGCTGCGCTCGGAGTGGGCCGGCCGGCCGGCTCGTATCTGTTCCTCGTGATCGCCTCGCCGTCGGGCAGCGTCTTCGCCGGCAGCGGCGTCCGGGCCGTCTCCGTCTGGCTGGCCGAGGGTTACACCAGGGCCGCGCCCGGCGGTACCGGGGAAGCCAAGACCGGCGGAAACTACGCCGCGTCCTTCCTCGGCCAGCAGCAGGCCATCGACAACGGCTGTGACCAGGTCGTCTGGCTCGACGCGGTCGAGCACAGCTGGGTCGAGGAGATGGGCGGGATGAACCTGTTCTTCGTCTTCGGCTCGGGCCAGGACGCGCGGATCGTGACACCGCCGCTGACCGGCACGCTGCTGCCCGGCATCACCAGGGACTCGCTGCTCACGCTGGCGCCTGACCTGGGGATGCCGGCGGGCGAGGGAGCGATCTCGGTCGAGCAGTGGCGGGCAGGCTGCGAGTCCGGCGAGATCACCGAGGTGTTCGCCTGCGGTACCGCCGCGGTGATCACGCCGGTCGGCGAGGTCAAGGGCGCGACGGGGAGCTGGACGATCGGCGATGGTCAGCCGGGGCCAGTGGCGATGCGGCTGCGCGAGCAGCTGCTTGGCATCCAGTTCGGCCGCCTTCCCGACCCGCATGGCTGGGTGCACAAGATCGCCTAGTGTTCGGTTCTTGCGTGCCGACGCAGCCGGCCATGATCGTGGTCGATCCTCAGATCGCGGACGTCTGTCAGCCCATGCCGCTGCCAGACGTCCGCGGTTATGAGGACTGGCTGGCGGGGGTGTCGGGATTGACGGCGCGCGGCGCGGCGCGCCGGTAGTGGCGGCGGGGCACCGGGCTGTCCGGTCGTTAGGGTAGGTGGATGGACGACAAGGAGATACTCGGGCGCATCGACGACCTCATCCAGACCGAACATGAGCTGCGGGCCAGGCTCGCCGCCGGTCAGCTGACGAGCGATGAGGAGCGGGCGGCGCTGACGTCCGCTGAGGAAGCGCTCGACCAGTGCTGGGATCTGCTGCGGCAGCGCCGGGCACAACGCGAGTCCGGCGGCGATCCGAGCACGGCCACGCCGCGGCCCGCCTCCGAGGTCGAGGGCTACCTGCAGTAGCTCGCAGCTCGCGTAGCCGCTGCTCCGCAGCGCTGCCCCCGCTGTCGGCTCGATACGCTTCGACCATGCGGATCGCGAGATTCTCCCACAATGGCGAGGTCAGCTACGGGCTGGTCCTGGGAGCGGACGAGGCAGCGGCGGAGACGCCGGGATCCGCCGCCGTACCGGCCACGGCGAACGGGGCAGGCACGGCGAACGGGGCAGGCACGGCGGCAGTTAGCGACAGCCAGCCCGGCCCGTCGGATCCTGATCCGCTGGGCCACGGGGGCGGTCAGCTGATGATCGCTCAGCTCGCCGGGCACCCGTTCGGCGGGCGAGAAGAGGACATCAAGCTGACCGGCATCCGGTTCGCGCTGGCCGATGTCCGCCTGCTCGCGCCCATCCTGCCGAGCAAGGTGATCTGCATCGGCAAGAACTATGCCGATCACGCTCGGGAGATGGGCGGCGAGCCTCCCGAAGAGCCCGTGATCTTCCTCAAGCCGTCGACTGCCGTCTGCGGACCAGGTGATCCGATCGTCCGGCCAAGCCAGATCAGCGAGCGGACTGACTACGAGGGCGAGCTCGCCGTGGTGATCGGCCGGCTCTGCCGGCAGGTCCCCGCTGACCGGGTCGACGAGGTGATCTTCGGCTACACCTGCGCCAACGACGTCACGGCCCGCGACCTTCAGGCCAGAGACGGGCAGTGGACAAGGGCCAAGGGCTTCGATACGTTCTGCCCGCTCGGACCGTGGATCGAGACCGACGTTGACCCCGCCGATCTGGCCCTCACGACGCGGCTGAACGGCGAGATCAAGCAGGACTCCCGAACCTCGCTGCTGCTGCACGATGTGCGCTCGCTGATCATGTTCGTCAGCCAGGTGATGACGCTGCTTCCCGGTGACGTGCTGCTGACCGGCACCCCAGCCGGGATCGGCCCGATGGACAAGGGCGACCAGGTGTCGGTCACCATCGAGGGAATCGGGACTCTCAGCAACCTGGTGACCGACCGCGACTAGGAACCCTGGCCGCCGCTCAGCGCATGGGCCGCGGCTGGCGCCAACCGGGTTGGAGGTACCAGCGCGGTTCGGCTAAACTTCTCAGGCGACCCTAGCCCGGCTGGGGTCGATCCCATGGGGTATGGGGTAATTGGCAGCCCGACGGGTTCTGGCCCCGTTAGTCTAGGTTCGAGTCCTGGTACCCCAGCGACGTGCGCTCGGTGCGATCGTCCGGAAGGGCGACCGCGCTCGCATGTCCGGTCCGGCGGGCTTGTTTCGTTGCCGCATCATAGGTTGGATGCATCTCTTGTCTGGGTGCCCTCAGCCAGGTGAGGTCGGCGCGATGCGCTAGCCTGGCGGCCGGTTGTACACAGTAAATGAAGTGCCTGGCCCCGTCGTCTAGTGGCCCAGGACGCCGCCCTCTCAAGGCGGTAGCGCCGGTTCAAATCCGGTCGGGGCTACTCAGGTAGCAGCAGGTCAAAGGGCCTGATCGTCGGCAGCGACGGTCAGGCCCTTGATCATTTGTCACTGGTTTGTCACTGAGTTCTGCCGTCACCTGGCGGCAGAAGGTGCCACTGAGGGATGGCTATGCTCACGGTCTGCCGGACTTGGTTGAACCGTGCCGCGCTGTCCTCATAACCCAGAGGTCGCAGGTTGAAATCCTGCCCCCGCTACGAGAAGTAGCAGGTCAGGAGCCTGATCGCCAGGATGGCGGTCAGGCTTTTTGATCGTTTGTACACGGTTCGTCCGTGGGATCTGGCCTCGGCGAGCGGCACCTGGCAGTGATGCGGGGCACAAAACGGCATCGTTTCGGGCTCGCTTGGGCTGGCCGGGCGCATGTGACCGCGCCGTGCGGCGTGTCCGTTCCCGATCGACCTGAGGCAGGACACGCACGTTAGCCATCGGCTGCCCTCCGCCGTGACGCGAGTTCCGTGGAGCCGCGCAGGCAGTCGACGGTCACGCTGGACCGGTCCCCGCCGGCACTTCGGGTGGCAGCGGTCGGATGTACGCCCTGAGGATGGCCCTGGAGCAGCCGGGGTCTGATCTGGGCGCTTCCGCCGGTCATGCGTGCTTTTACCCGGACTGGCTGAAGGTACGGCGGTAGGCCTGCGGCGTGGTCCCGCACCTGCGGGCGAAGTGCCGGCGCAGCATCAGGGGGGTCAGCCCGCACTGGGCGGCGATCTGCTCAATGCTGCCGCCGGCGTGCTCGAGCAGTTCCTGCGCCCTCATCAGGCGCTGGCTGATCAGCCACTGATGCGGGGTGGTCCCGGTCCGGGCCGCGAACTGCCGGGCGAAGGTCCGGGGTGACATGAGCGCGCGCGCGGCGAGATCGGCCACCGTGATCGGCTCGTGGAGATGCTCCAGGGTCCACGCGTGCAGGGCGGCCAGGTTTGCCGGGTCCCCGGCCTCGTTGACGAGCACCGGCACGTACTGGGCCTGGCCGCCGTCCCGGTGCGGGGGCACCACCATGTGGCGCGCGACCGCGTTCGCCACGGCGGCGCCGTGCTCCAGCCGCAGCAGGTGCAGGCAGGCATCGATCCCGGCTGCCGTGCCCGCGCTGGTGATCACCTGGCCGTCGTCGACGTACAGCACGCTGGGATCGACATCGATCGAGGGGTAACGGCTGGCGAGCTTGGCGGCGTGCCGCCAGTGGGTCGTGGCCCGGCGGCCGTCGAGCAGCCCGGCGGCGGCGAGCACGAAAGCGCCGGTGCACTGGCTGAGCACGCGCCCGCCGCGGCCTGCGAGCGCGCGCAGCGCCTCGAGCACCGCAGGCGGCGGCAGCACGCCGGTCTGATCCCAGCACACGACGATGCCCAGGTCGGCCGCGCTGAGCCGGTCCAGGCCGGCCTCCACCATGATCGGGAGGCCGACGTCGGTGCGGATGACTCCCGGTACCGCCGCGGTGATCGTGTAGTCGTAGCCGGGCAGTCCGTCCGCGCTGCGGTCGCAGCCGAAGATCTCCGCGGTCACGCCGAGCCCGAACGTGGACACGCCGTCGTAGGCCAGGACCGCCACCGATGACAGCATACAGCCATTATGGCAGGAAAATACCTAAGAATGTCAATCCTGCCACTCACGATCTGCCGCCCTGACCGGCAAGGATGGACTCATGAGGCAAGGCCGCTCCGTCGCGCCAGGCACCGCAACCGGCCGTCGTGAGCCCGGCGCTGCCGTCGGGCAAAATCGGCGGCCGGCGGAACCCAGGCCGGCCGGGGCGATGGTCTGGGCCGCCCTGCTGGTGGTGTGGGTGGTCTGGGGCTCGACCTTCGTCGCGATCCGGGTCGGGGTCGAGAGCCTGCCGCCGCTCGCCATGGCAGGTATCCGGTACCTCATCGCCGGGGCGCTGCTCTTCCCGGTCGCACGGCGCGGCGGCGGACCGCGGCTGCGGGCGGCTGACCGGCCCGGGATCGCGCAGTGGCTGGCCATGGCGGTCGTCGGGACAATGCTGCTGGCCTTCGGCAACGGCGCGGCATCGTACGCCGAGCAGACCCTTCCGGCCGGCTTCACCGCCCTGCTGATCGCGACCGTCCCGATCTGGATGGTCCTCGCGGACCGGATCATCAACGGCCGCAGGATTCCGTCTGTCGCCTGGCTTGCCCTGGTCATCGGGGCCGCCGGAGTCGCCATTCTGGCCCGGCCCCCAGGGCACGGCCCGGTGCTCCCCGTCCTCATCGTGCTGGGCGGCAGCCTCAGCTGGGGCACCGGCTCCGTGCTCGCCGGCCGGCTTCCCGCGCCCGCCCGGCCATTGCTCGGCAGCGCCATGGAAATGCTGGCCGGCGGTGCCGTACTGACCGGGCTCGCGGCGGCGACCGGCGAGCTCAGCCACCTCGATCCCGGCCACGTCAGCGGCCGGTCGCTGCTAGCGCTGCTCTACCTGATCGGCCCCGGCTCCCTGCTGGCCATGACGTGCTACGTGATCGTGCTGCGTCGGCTGCCGACAGCGACCGTTTCCACCTATGCCTACATCAACCCCGTCATTGCCGTCGGGCTCGGCGTGCTGCTTCTCGGCGAGCGCCTCACGCTCACCACCCTGCTCGGCGGCGTGGTAGTGCTCGCCTCCGTGGCGCTGCTGCTCATCTGCCGGTCGCGGGAGACCCGTGATGTCCCGGTGCCTCCTGATGCCGCTAGCTGCGTGCCGTCCGCTCCCCGTCGGGACTGACTCGTGCGGTAAGCCTGCCGCTCCGGGATACTCGGGCGGTTCATGTCGGCAAGCCTTTCTGGCTGTGCCGATCCAAGTGCCAGGCAGGTCAGCGCCCTAAGCGTGGTGACATGCGGCCCGTCGGGCATCGTCACTGTGAGAACGCGACAGCACGGATGTCGGCCACCCCGGCGTCCTGGCGGTCACCCCGATCCGGCCAGGTACTTTGACGTTCACCGAGCGTGGTGGAGCCCGAATGGGCAAGCACGCGGAACCGATCTGTACGCTCAGCGCGGCGATTGGCTGATGGCTGTCTTGTGAACACGAGCGTGGGAGGTGGGCCTGGTGGTTGATGGCGGGTCCGCTGACTGCGGTGCTGTACGAGTGATGGAGGTTGCATGGCCCTCCGGTATCGCCTTGCAGGAGGAGGTATCAAA
>Ga0307373_10002610_pt1 | contig 32220 bp, 36 predicted proteins | sample OX2MG_FD_202534 | JGI IMG/M metagenome (GOLD analysis project Ga0307373, IMG submission 202534) | Soil microbial communities from Risofladan, Vaasa, Finland - OX-2 | ecosystem: Environmental > Terrestrial > Soil > Coastal area > Acid sulfate soil | place: Finland: Risofladan, Vaasa | collected...
TCGATGCGTGAGTCGTTTGCCATTTCCGGTGCTCAGAGTGCCCTGAGCAGATGAGGGACGGATGTGAGCACGTTTACCATGGGTCCGTGGCCGTAGAGACCGTTACGAAGCTTGACGCACGCGCGCTGCGAGCGGATTTCCCGATCTTCGCGCAGGAGTCTCACGGCAAGCCCCTCGCGTTCCTCGACTCGGCCGCGAGCTCGCAAAAGCCGCGCCAGATGCTCGAGGCGATGAACCACTTCTACGAGACGTCGTATGCGAACGTCCATCGCGGCGTCTACGAGCTCGCAGAGCGCGCGACGGAAGGCCTCGAGCACGCGCGCGAACGGACACGCGCCTTCCTCAACGCACCGAGCGCGCGCGAGATCATCTTCGTCCGCAACGCGACCGAGGCGCTCAATCTCGTCGCCTACGCGTGGGGGCTCTGGAACCTCCAGCCCGGCGACCTCGTCGTCGTGACCGAGCTCGAGCACCACTCGAACTTCGTCCCGTGGCAGTACATCGCGGGGAAGACGGGCGCCGAGCTGCGACTCATCCCTCTCGACGAGCACGGCGAGCTCGACCTCTCCGGCCTCGACGCGCTCGCGCGCGAGGGGAACATCAGGATCGTCGCGACCGGCCTCGTCTCGAATTCGCTCGGGACGATCAACTCCCTCGACCGTCTCGTCCCGTGGGCGCACGAGCAGGGCGCGATCTTCGTCTGCGACGCCGCGCAGGCGGCGCCGCACATGAAGCTCGACGTGCAGGCGCTCGGTGTCGACTTCCTCGCCGTCTCCGGCCACAAGATGTGCGGGCCGAGCGGCGTCGGCGTCCTCTGGGGGAAGGCAGAGCTGCTCCAGAAGATGGAGCCGTTCCTGACCGGCGGGCACATGATCTCGTCGGTCAGTGCGGACAAGACGACGTGGGGCGAGCTGCCGCACAAGTTCGAGGCGGGCACGGCGCCGATGGCGGAGGCCGTCGGGCTCGGCGCGGCGATCGACTACCTCGAGGCGATCGGGATGGACAAGATCCAGGCGCACGAGCACGAGCTCACCGCGTACGCGCTCGACAAGCTCGCGGACGTGCCCGGCATCACCCTCTACGGCCCGCCTGTCGAGCGCCGCGCCGGGATCGTCTCCTTCAACCTCGAAGGGATCCATCCGCACGACGTCGCGCAGATCCTCGACATGTCAGGAGTCGCGATCCGTGCCGGGCACCACTGCTGCCAGCCGCTCATGCACAAGCTCGGCGTCGCGGCGACGAACCGCGCGAGCTTCTACCTCTACACCGTTCCCGAGGAGATCGACCAGCTCGTCGAAGGCATCTACGCCGTCCGTAAGGTATTCGCATGACGCACGCCCCTCGCCGCCGTCCGCTCCCGCCGGGCGAAGCCCGGCTCCGCGGCCGGCTGACGCCGCTGGCGGCGGGATACTGCGCTCGGGCCGCTAGGTCGTACTTGGTGTACTGCCCGTCGCGGCCCTCGCTTGCCTCCCTTGCCAGCGACGCCCGAGGAACGTGCGTATGAGCTTCGACCAGATGTATCGCGAGGTCATCCTCGATCACTACAAGAACCCGCACGGGCACGGCGTCATCGAGGGTGCCGACGCGGAGGCCGACGGCCAGAACCCGCTCTGCGGCGACGAGGTCTCGATCTACGTCGCGTTCGCCGAGGACGGCGAGACGATCGACGAGGTGAAGTTCTCCGGCCGCGGCTGCGCGATCTCGCAGGCGGCGACGTCGATGCTCATGGACATGGCGACCGGCCGCACCGCGACCGAGGTCGCGACGATGGACAAGGACGAGCTGCTCGAGGAGATCGGCATCCCGCTCACCCCCGTCCGCCTCAAGTGCGCGATGCTCGGCCTCACGACGCTCAAGGTCGCGCTGCACAAGGCGAAGGGGACGCCGCTCCCCGAGGGCCTCGCCGGTTTCGACGAGCTCGAGCTGACTTGAGCGACGTCGAGGTCGCCGACGCGGACTCGTTCCCGCCCGGCTCGTCGAAGATCGTCCGGGACGGCAGCCTCTGGGTCGGCGTCTACAACTGCGGCGGCACGCTGTACGCGATCGAGGATCGCTGCTCGCACGACGACGGCCCGCTGTGCGAGGGCGACTGGGACGAGGAGTCGTGCTGGGTCGTCTGCCCGCGCCACGGATCGCAGTTCGACCTCGCGACCGGCGTGCCGCGCTCACTGCCCGCGACCGAGCCGGTGCCGACGTATCCCGTGCGCGTCGACGGCGGCAAGGTCGTCGTCGAGCTCCCCTAGCGCGAGGCCCAGCTCGGATCGGCGGCTGCGCCCGGCACGGTGGCGATGGGCGAGACACGTCCGCTTCGAACGTCGATGACGACGACGGGAGTACTCGTCGCCTGCTGGTAATCGTCATTCATGACGACGAGATAGCGGCTGTCGGGCGACCAAGCCGGTTTCCCGGTTGGCACATTGGCCGTCGTGACGCGGCGGAGGTGCGTTCCGTTGGGGCGGATCAGATAGAGCCCGGTACCGGCCGGCGTAAACCACTCGAACGCGATTTCTTTCCCGTCCGGCGACCAGGCGGGCGAGCCCTGCTCCCCCGGCAGCTTTGTCAGGCGCCGCAGCCCATGGCCATCCGGTCGGACTGTGAACAGTGCCTCGCCGCCGGCGACGCTGCGCTGGAAGACCAACTCGTCGCCGCTCGGGCTCCAGGAGGGCCTCAATCCCGCGGAAGTGACGTCGCGGATGGGGCCTCCGGTCACCGAGACGAGCCCGATCCAGTGCCTTGTCCCGCCACCGGGGTCTCGTGTGAAGGCGATGGTCCGGCCGTCGGGCGACCAGGCGGGGTCGGTGGCTGAGAGGTCCGTGAGGACACGGACGTTCTTGCCGTTCCGGTCGGCGACAAGGACGTGCCACACGTAGTCCGTTGCGACCGTCCCGGTGAAGGCGATCTCTCTTCCGTCGGGTGAAAACGTCGGCTCCTTGCCCTGGAGCTTTGCGAGGCGAGCCGCAGGCGTTCCCGCGGCGCCGAAGGAGAGGAGATTGAACGGGCGGAGATCATTCAACGCGGTGCCGTAGACGATCGAACCGGAGAGGTGGAGGTGTCGTCCTGGGGCGAGCTTCGGGAGTGCTTTGGCGCTGCTCCGCAAGACCTTCCTCACCCACGCGAGGCAGCACTGCCCGCCGGCGGCGACCCGATGCATCGCCTCGCCGTTCCGACCGATCAGCCAGACGCCGCCCCCAGCGATGAACGCGAGTTGCTTGTCGTTCGGCGACCAGGCGAGCTCCTCCGGGTGCAGGCAGCGTGAGCCTGAGCAGGTCCGGATCGTGGTCGTCTTCCCAGCCAGCGTCGTCAGGCGGACCGACGAGTCGTGCGCCGTGACGGGCCCGAAGGCGATCGACTTGCCGTCCGGTGCCCAGGCCAGGGGGAGAGTCTGATTGCAGGATTCCCCGGCGCAGCGGTAGAGGCGGCGCTGGTGTGAGCCGTCGACGCGCATGACCTCGACGCTCGTGGCGATCGTGGGGGCGCCATAGGCCTGGTGGTGGATGAAGGCGATCAGCCGGCCGCTCGGTGACCAGGCCGGAGACGTGTCGAACGCGCAGCCTTGTGGATGGCGGTTGCCCGCATTGCAGTTCGGCTGGGTCAGCCTTTCCAGTCCCGACCCGTCGGCGTTCGCGATCCAGATGGGGCTCGGCGGGATCCCGCCGAGATCGAACGGTTCGGCGCGCTCGTTGGAGAAGACGAGTCTGCGCGCGTCGGGCGACCACCTCGGCGCGGCCAGGCCCGAGCCGCAGCGCGTCTGGTCGCAAACGCTGTGCAGGTCGGAGCCGTCGGCGTTCATCACCTCGATCGCCGCATCCCCCGCCCCGTACGTGCGGGCGCCCGATACGAAGGCGATCTGCCGGTCGTTGGGCGACCACGCGAAGTCGCCCTGTGTGCAGGCGTCCGAGCACGACGCGATCCGCCGCGGCGCGCCGTGGCCCGCCTCCCACACGAATACACCGGAGTGGACGGCGATGTGGCCGTTCTCGTGCCCCGTCGTCCACTGGCGGATGAAGACGACGTGACGCCCGTCGGCTGACCACGAGGCTTCGCTCTCGGCGGCCGCCGTCGAGGTGACGTCGTGCACGAGGCCACCCGGCGTGGCGGAGAAGAGGTCGGCGTTGTCTACGCCGAGCTCCGTCGACGGGCTGGTCGCGACGAACGTGAGGCTGCCCGTGCCGCGGTAGTGCGCCGCGACCGGCGTGGCGATCGGCCGCGACGAGCCGCAGGCTGAGAGGACAACGGAGGCGATCGCGAATGCGGCGATCGCAAGGACTCGCTTCATCACGGTGCACCGTACGCCTCCGTGTGCAGAATCGCCACATGGCGACCGAGCGGATCCGCTGCTGGACGACAAGCGATCCGGCGTACAACGCGTACCACGACGAGGAGTGGGGGCGGCCGATTCGCGACGAGCGCGGTCTGTACGAGCGGCTGTGCCTCGAGGGGTTCCAGTCGGGGCTCGCTTGGATCACGATCCTGCGGAAGCGCGACGCGTTTCGCGCCGGGTTCGCCGGCTTCGATCCTGCGCGCGTGGCGCGGTTCGACGAGCGCGACATCGAGCGGCTGCTCGGCGACGCGGGGATCGTCCGACATCGCGGCAAGATCGAGGCGGCGATCGCAAACGCGCGGGCAACCTTGGCGCTACGTGCAACGGAGGCCCCGTTGGAGCGGCTCATGTGGGAGTACCGCGACGCGTCCGACGGCATCGAGCTCTCGAAGCGGCTCAAGAAGGCGGGCTTCCGGTTCGTCGGTCCGACGACGGTCTACGCGGCGATGCAGGCGACGGGCATCGTCAACGACCACATCGCCGACTGCTGGGTGCGCGCGGCGGTCGAGGCCGAGCGCTAGCTGCTAGCCCTCGAGGATCTCCTTGAGGCGCGCGAAGTCCTTGCGGAACTGCCGCTTCGCCTGTTGCGCGACGATGCCGCTCGCGAAGCCGGGCAGGTCGCCGTCCGCGACGACGGTCAGTCGCGTCCCGCTCCCCGCCGGCTCGAGCTCGTGGGTCACGGTGAACCTGACCGGGCCGTCGAGCGCCTTCAGCACGAATGCGCGCGGCGACTCGCTCTCGAGGACCTCGAGCGTCGTGCGCATCTCGCGTCCGAGGAAGGAGCGCGTCTCCTCGATGCGATCGCCGGTCTGCGCGGCGGCGCGCACGCCCGACTGCCACTTCGGCAGGTTGGCGACGTCGGTGAGGTAGGCGAACACGTCCTCCGGCGTCCGCGCGATCTCGATGGTGAGCTCGGCGCGCATCGCGATGCCAAGGATAAGGTCGAGGCGTGCTGGACGACCGGGTTCTCGCCGTCATGGAACGCCTCGAGCACGAGGACGCAGCCGAGCGCGAGCAGGGCGTCGCGCGCGAGCTCCGCGCGCGTCAGGTCGCCCCGACGACCGGCCGCTTCCTCTTCTCCCTCGTCGCGCCGCAGGCCGACTGCGAGGTGCTCGAGATCGGCGGCTCGCGCGGCTACTCGACGCTCTGGCTCGCCGCCGGCGTGCGCCATCTCGGGGGCCACGTCGTCTCGCTCGAGCACGACCCGCGCAAGGCGGAGGCGTGGCGCGCGAACGTCGAGGAGGCCGGGCTGAGCGAGTGGGCGGAGCTGCTCGAGGGCGACGCGTTCGAGCTCCTTCCGCAGATCGAGGACGTCTTCGACGTCGTGTTCATCGACGCGGAGAAGGACGACTACGAGCGGCTGTTCGCGCTCGCGCGCGGCAAGGTCGAGCCCGGCGGGCTCTTCGTCGCCGACAACGTCCTCTCCCACGCGGACCCGCTCGCGCAGTACTCGGCGGCACGCCAAGCCGACCCCGACCTGCTCAGCGTGACCGTCCCGCTCGACCGCGGGCTCGAGCTCAGCGTGATTTTGCGCTGACCGTCTCCTTCGGTACATTGCAGGTACTACGGAAAGGAGGTGGTCCGGCAGTGATTTCAGACAGTACGGGCAGTGGAGGTACCAGCGGGTAGAGGCGCAGTCCCCGGGACCACCTGGGAAACGCCTAGCCAGCGTAGGGGACGACGCGATCCGCGCCGCCCGGTCTAACTACCGCGACCGGAGCAGGAGAGCGCCTCTGCCAATACGCGCTGGTAACCGGATCGAAGGGCCGCGAAAGCGGCCCTTCGTCTTTCACTGGGGATGTCTCGGCTGGTCAAGCGGCGGCGGTGTGCTGGAATTCGCCGGCTTTAAGCGCGATCCCGTCAAAGCGCGCGGGCAGGGCCGACTCAGCAGATCCCGCTCGAGGCGATGCCCAGCGCGGACACGCCCCACTCGGACACGTCTGGTGTCTGACACCGGACATGTCCTGACTGGTCAGGCTGCGAGCGGTTCCGGGACGGCGGCGGGGACTAGGCGGCGACGCGCTCGTCGGCTGCGACTGCTTCCGCGGCGAGCGTCGTCAGGTGGAGCCGCAGCTGCTCGAAGAGCTCACCGTCGAGGAGACGCCCCTCGTTGTCGAAGCGCTCTTGCGCGCGGCCGACCGGGATCTCGGTGCCGACGACGCGGGCGCCCGCGATGCCGAGGATCCGCTTGAGATCCTGCTGCGCCCAGAGCGCGCCGAACTGGCCGGTGCTCGCGCCCGCGACCGCGACCGTCTTGTTCCGGAGGGCCGCGTCGAGCGGTGGCCGCGACGCCCAGTCGATCGCGTTCTTCAGGCCGCCGGGGACGGAGCCGTTGTACTCCGGCGTCGCGAAGAGGATCGCGTCCGCCTCGCCCCACGCCTCGCGGAGCCGCTGCACCGCCTCGGGCGCGTCGTCGGTGTCGAGCGCGTCGTCGTAGAGCGGCAGCTCGCCGAGCCCTTCCCAGAGCTCGAGCTCGACGCCGTCCGGCGCCGCCTCGGCGGCCGCCCGCAGGAGGCTCGTGTTGTACGAGCCTTCCCGCAGGCTGCCGGAAACGCCGAGGATCTTCATCGCCGCTACGCCGCCTGCTTGACGAGCGCGAGGTCGGCCTTGATCGTCACGTCGTCGCCGAGGTAGTTGCCGCCGCCCTGGTTCGGCGCGTTCCAGCTGACGCCGTACTCGTTCCGATCGACGGTGGCGGAGAGCTTGATGCCGACGCGCTCGCGGCCGAAGGGATCGACGTTCGGCTCGGAGACCGTGGCCTCGATCTTCACGGGGCGAGTGACGCCCTTGATCGTCAGTTCGCCGGTCTCGAGGTCGCTCGTGCGGAAGGTGATCTCCGGGAAGCGCTCGCCGTCGAAGAAGTCGGGGGTCTGCAGGTGGCCGTTGAGCTGCTCGTCCTTGACGTCGACGCTCGCGACCTTCGCGGAGCCTTCGAGGACGCCGTCCTGCAGCGTCACGCCGTACTCGTTGAAGCCGCCGCGGAAGACGTTCGTCCCGGCGTAGTCGATCTCGAAAGCGACGTTCGAGTGGACCGGATCGGCGCTCCACGTGCCGGCCGGTGCTGAGGTGAAAGTGGTGGTGGACATCAGGTGTAATCTCCTTGTATAGTTGAGTACGCAAGCAATATAGCGAGAGAAGATTGACTAGTCAAGTTTTGACCACGCAAGAAGTTTCCGAAACCACCCAGATCGCGTGGGTGCGGTTCCTGCGCGCCCATGCGGCGCTGACGCGGGAGCTTGGCGCGCGGCTCGAGGCCGAGCACGGGCTGACGATGAGCGACTTCGACGTCCTCATCCAGCTCTACCACGCGCCCGACCACACGATGCGCCGCGTCGACATCGCGCGCCAGGTGTTGCTCACCGCGTCGGGAATCACGCGGCTCCTCGACGGCCTCGAGCGCTGCGGGTTCGTCGCGAAGAAGTCGTGCCCGAGCGACGCGCGCGTGAGCTATGCGGTGTTGACCGACGAGGGGCTTCGCAAGATCACGGAGGCGCGGTGCTCGCATCACGCCGACGTCGACGAGCTGTTCGGCGCGGTGCTGGCGCCGAAGGAGCGCGAGCAGCTCGCGGAGCTCCTTGCCCGGCTCCCGCTCGCCCCGACTGCGAAAGAATGCTCCGAGTGAGCTACGCATTCGGATCCCTCGACGAGCTCGGCGACGGCTACGGCTTCCGCAAGATCCGCGCCGCGCTCGGCATCGAGGCGTTCGGCGTCAACGCGATCGTCTATCCGCCGCATTACGAGGGACCCGAGCACTACCACGACACGCAGGACGAGCTCTACTTCGTCCATAAGGGACGGATCCGAGTCGACGTCGACGGCGAGTCGCGCGAGGTCGGCGAAGGCGGGCTCTTCCATGCGGCCTCGACCACGCCGCGGCGGATCTCGAACGCGGGCGACGAGGACGCGATCGTTTTCGTCGTCGGCGGCAAGGGCGGTTACGTCGAGCGCGACGGTCACCTCGTGAATCCCGAAGTCGACCTGCCGAAGCGTCAAGGTCTCGGCTAGCTCGCGAGTGGAGCAGCCGCCGGCCGTCTACCTGATCACCGGGCCGATGGCGGCCGGCAAGTCGACCGTCGCGCGGCTGCTCGCGTCACGTTTCGCGAACGCGGCGTCTATCTCGAAGGCGACTTCTTCCGGAGGAACGTCGTCAGCGGCCGCGTGGAGATGACGCCCGATCCGTCACCGGAGGCGCTCGAGCAGCTGCGACTGCGCTACGCACTTGCGGCGGCTGCCGCCGACTCCTACGTCGACGCCGGTTTCACGGTTGCGCTCGAGGACGTCGTGATCGGACCGTTCCTCGAGGAAGTCGAGGCGATGATCCACAGCCGTCCGCGCCACGTCGTCGTGCTCGCGCCGTCCATGGCTGCGGTCGCCGCGCGCGAGGAGGGGCGCGAGGACAAGGGCTACACCGACGGTTGGACGATCGACCGTCACTACGCCGATTTCGTCACTGAGACGCCGCGAATCGGTCGGTGGCTGGAAACGACGGAGCAGACGCCCGAGGAGACGGTCGAAGCGATCCTCGCGGCGACGAGCTAGAGCAGCGCGACGGTCCTGATCTCGCCGTCCTGCCCGATGCGCGGCAGGCGTTCCGGCACTTCGTCGAGCGAGATCGTGCTCGTCACGAAGCGGGCGAGGTCGAGCTTTCCGTCGAGCGCCGCCTGCGCGAGGAACGGGAAGTCCTCCTGCGGGATCGTGTCGCCGCCGTGCGTGACCGCGAGCGTGATCTTCGGGTCGAACACGTCCTTCTCGAGGTCGAGCTCGAGCTTCGCGCCCGGCAGCGGGAGGCCGACGAGGGTCGCAGTGCCGGCGTAGCCGCACATCCGCACCGCCTGCTCCATCGCCGACGCGGCGCCGACCGCGGAGAAGGCGAAGTCGACCCCGCCGGTCAGCTCGCGCACCGTGTCCACCGCATCGAGGACGGAGGCGTCGACGACGTCGGTGGCGCCGAGCACGCGCGCGGTCGCGAGCTTCTCCCGCGCGACGTCGATCGCGACGATCCGCGCCGCGCCGGCGAGCTTCGCGCCCTGCACGACGGCCAGTCCGACGCCGCCGCAGCCGATCACCGCGACGGACGCTCCCTCGCGCACCGGAGATGTCCAGAGCGCCGCGCCGGCTCCGGTCGAGAAGCCGCACGCGAGAAGACACGCCTGCTCGAGCGGCAGCTCCTCGGGCACCTTCACCGCGCACGCCTCGTGCACGACGACCGCGTCGGAGAGCGTCCCGCAGCGGAGCACCGGCGTGAGGAGCGTGCCGTCGGAGGCGCGGTGCGAGCGGCGCCGCGCCCGCAGGTTGTTCGAGCAGCGCCGCCGGTCGCCGCGTCGGCACGCCGGGCACGAGTCACGGCACGGCGAACGCCATGCGATGACGACGCGATCGCCCTCCGCGACCGTCGTCACGCCGGGCCCGAGCTCCTCGACGACGCCGGTGCCTTCGTGTCCGAGCAAGACCGGGAGCTTCATCCCCCAGCCGTCCGTCTCGATCACGTGGAGGTCGGTGTGGCAGAGGCCGTTCGCGACGACGCGGACGCGAACCTCGTGCTCGCCGGGCGGGTCGAGCGTGACCTCCTCGAGCGCGACGCCTTCGTCGGAGAGGACGACTCCTCTCAGCCCCGACGTCACAGTTTCGTCAAGGTGGCTGCCACCGGCCCGAGAGTGTCACGACTTCCCGGCGAGAGCGTCACGCGGCGCGGCGGAGCTGCTCGTCGAGCGGGACGAGCGGGAGCTGGAACGTCTCGACCGCGCTCGCGTCATGCACGACGTTGTCCCCGAGCGCGAGCATCGTGAGCTGGTCGCGCGTCACCGGCGCGCCCGGCAGGCGTTCCGTCAGCGCTGCCTGCACGCGCATCACGCCGAACGGCATGTGGATCGACGGCCGCCGCACGCCGAGCGTCCGCTTCAGCCGCTCCCAGAACTCGTTCCACGTCACCGCGTCCGGCCCGCCCAGCTCGAACGTCCCGGAGACCGGCTCGGCGACCGCGCGCGCGTAGTACTCCGCGAGGTCCTCGACCCAGATCGGCTGGAGCTTCTGCGTGCCCGGCCCGACGATCGGCGTGACCGGCGCGAAGCGGGCGAGGCGGACGAACGTCGGCAGGACGCCGCCGTCGCGCCCGAAGACGAAGCTCGGCCGGAAGATCACGTGGTCGAGTCCCGACTCCTTCACTGCGCGCTCCATCTCCCACTTCGCCGCGAAATACGGCACCGCGTCCTTCGTCGTCTCGTCGAGGCCGAGCGCGCTCGCGAGGACGAAGCGGCGGACGCCGGCGTCCTGCGCGGCCGCGACGAGGTCGCGCGTGCCCTGCGTCATCACGCGCTCGAAGTCCGCCTGCGAGCCTTTGATGATCGCGACGAGGTGGACGACCGTGTCCACGCCCTCGCACGCCGCGCGGAGCGAGGCCGGGTCGGTGACGTCGCCGGTCGCGAGCTCGACGCCCCACGCGGTGAGCCGCGTCGCGCGTGACGGGTTGCGCACGAGCGCGCGCACGTGCTCGTCTCGCGCGCGCAGCGCATGGGCCACGTGTGGGCCGATGAAGCCGGTGCCACCGGTGAGGAGAACCGTCACGACTCGAAGTTCTTCCAGTACTTGCTCGCCGTGGGCCCGCGCTGGCCCTTGTACTTCGAGCCGATCGCGGCCGCGCCGTACGGCGTCGCCGCGGGCTCCGTCATCTGCATGAAGGAGATCTGCCCGATCTTCATGCCGGGATAGATCGTGATCGGGAGGTTGGCGACGTTCGACAGCTCGAGCGTCACGTGGCCGTCCCAGCCCGGGTCGATGAAGCCGGCCGTCGAGTGGATGAGCAGGCCGAGCCGGCCGAGCGACGACTTCCCCTCGAGCCGCGCCACGAGGTCGTCGGGCAGCCGAATCCGCTCGAGCGTCGAGCCGAGCACGAACTCGCCTGGATGGAGCACGAACGGGTGCTCGTCGTCCACCTCCACGAGCTCGGTCAGCTCCGCCTGCTCGGTCTTGACGTCGATGAAGGGATAGCGGTTGTTGTGGAAGACGCGGAAGAGCCGGTCGACGCGGACGTCGACGCTCGACGGCTGCAGGAGCGAGTCGTCGTACGGGTCGATCTCGATCTTCCCCTCGGCGAGGTAGCGGGCGATCGTCGCGTCCGAGAGCACCATTCCCGCGATTGTTACGGGTTTCCCCGTCGTGCGCGCGAGCTAATGTGAGGACATGGCCGTGACACGCTCCATCGAGCTCCGCACCGATGTTCCCGGCCCTCGCTCCCGCGAGCTCGCCGAGCGCAAGGAACGGGTCGTCGCAGACCCGCTCGGCCTCTATCTCCCCGTCTTCGCCGCCGAAGGGCACGGCGCGCTCGTCACCGACGTCGACGGCAACACGTTCGTCGACTTCACCGGCGGCGTCGGCTGCCTCAACGTCGGGCACGCGCACCCACGCGTTGTCGCGGCGGTGCAGGAGCAGGCCGCGCGCTTCTTCCACACCGACTTCACGATCGTCCCGTACGAGGTCTACGTCGAGTACGCCGAGCGCCTGACGGCGGTCGTGCCGATCTCCGGCCCGACGAAGGCGGCGTTCTTCAACGCCGGCACCGAGGCCGTCGAGAACTCGATCAAGTTCGCGCGCGGATACACGAAGCGGCCCGCCGTGATCGCCTTCGAGGGAGCCTTCCACGGCCGCACGCTCCTCTCGCTCACGCTCACGTCGAAGACGCATCCGTACAAGGCGGGTCTCGGGCCGTTCGCGCCGGAGGTCTACCGCGTCCCGTTCCCGAACGAGTACCGCGGCATCACGACCACCGATGCGCTCGCCGCGCTCGAGCGGATGTTCGCGACGCAGGTCGCCGCCGAGACGGTCGCCGCGATCGTCGTCGAGCCCGTGCAGGGCGAGGGCGGCTTCATCCCCGCGCCGCGCGAGTTCATGGAGGGCCTGCGCCGGATCTGCGACCGCGAGGGGATCCTCCTCGTCGTCGACGAGGTGCAGACGGGCTTCGGGCGGACGGGCCGGATGTTCGCGATCGAGCACTACGGCGTCGAGCCGGATCTCATGACGCTCGCAAAGTCGATCGCCGGTGGCCTCCCGCTCTCGGCGGTCGTCGGCAAGGCCGAGATCATGGACTGCCTCTGGGACGGCGCCGTCGGCGGTACGTACGTCGGCAATCCGGTTGCGCTCGCGGCCGCGGTCGCCGTCCTCGACATCTTCGAGGAGGAGGGGCTCGTCGAGCGCGCGCAGCGGATCGGCGAGACGATCCACACGCGCATGCTCTCCTGGCAGGAACGCTACGCCGCGATCGGCGACGTGCGCGGGCTCGGCGCGATGCTCGCCGTCGAGTACGTCGAGGATCGCGAGACGAAGGAGCCGGCGCCGGCGATCGCGACACGAGTCGCCGAGGAGGCCGCCAAGCGCGGTCTGCTCCTGCTCAAGGCCGGCATCCACTCGAACTGCAACCGCGTTCTCTGCCCGCTCGTCATCACGGACGCGGAGCTCGAGGAAGCCCTCGGCGCCTGGGAAGAAGCGCTCGAAGCGGTCCTGGCGTAGCCTGAGCGCCAACTCGTGCGTTCTAGAGATGTGCCTGGACCGAGGTCGACCACTGGCGCCGTGACGCACGCGCCGCGCGCCGGCGACCAGATCTCCGATCGCTACACGCTCGAAGCGCTCGTCGGGAGCGGCGGCATGTCGACGGTCTTCTGCGCCCACGACGCGCAGCTCGAACGGCGCGTCGCGATCAAGATCCTCCACGAGCACTTCGCCGACGACGGCGAGTACGTCGAGCGGTTCCGGCGTGAGGCGCGCTCGGTCGCGCAACTCGCGCACCCGAACATCGTCACCGTCATCGACCGCGGCGAGGATCACGGCCGCCAGTACATCGTCTTCGAGTTCGTCGACGGCGAGAACCTCAAGGAGCTGATCGTCCGCTCGGGCGCGCTGCCGCTGCGGCGCGCGGTCGAGCTCGCGGTCGCCGTCGCGGACGGCCTCGCGTTCGCGCACGAGCGCGACCTCGTGCACCGCGACGTGAAGCCGCAGAACGTCCTCCTCACCGAGAACGGCACCGTCAAGGTCACCGATTTCGGCATTGCGCGCTCACTCGAGGTCGGGCGCGGCCTGACGCAGACCGGGACCGTCGTCGGGACGGGCGAGTATCTCGCGCCAGAGCAGGCGACCGGCGGCGTCGTCTCGCCGGCGACCGACGTCTATTCGCTCGGCGTCGTCCTGTGGGAGATGCTCACGGGGCGCGTGCCGTTCGAGGGCGACAACTTCGTCGCCGTCGCGCTGCGCCACGTGAACGAGGCGGCGCCCGACATCCGGGAGTTGCGCTCCGACGTCCCGCCGCGTCTCGCGGCGGCGATCGACAAGGCGCTGCAGAAGGATCCCGCCCGCCGCTTCCCGACGATGCGCGCGTTCGCCGAGGAGCTGCGCGCCTGCCTCGCCTCGCAGGGGATCGAAGGCGCGACTGAAGTGATCCTCCGTCCGGTTCGGCGCCCGGCCGCGCGGCGCGCGCGCCGGAGCAAGTGGCCGCTCGGGTACGTCGCGGTCGCCGTCCTCATCGGCGTGGTCGCGCTCTTCGCCGCGCTTCTTCTCGTCGAGGGCGGCAGTGGGAAGGGCGGCGCCGCCGGCACGACGCCGGTGCGGCTGCACGGCGTGACGAGCTACGACCCGGTGGGACAGGAGGCGCAGATCTTCGGCTACACGGCTTCCCGAGCAACTGACGGCGATCCCACGACGGCCTGGATCACCCAGACGTACTACACCCCCGAGTTCGGCGGGCTCAAGCCCGGCATCGGCCTTGTCCTGTCGTCGGGCGGCTCCGTTGTCCTGAAGAGCCTCACCGTCACGACCTCGACCCCCGGCTTCATCGCGAAGATCGAGGTCGGAAGCTCGGCGTCGGGGCCGTTCGCCGTCGACTCGGCGCCTCGAACCGACAACGGGACGAGGACGTTCACGCTCGACGGCAAGAGCGGCAGCTACTGGGTCGTCTGGCTGACCCGGCTCGGCCCGCAAGGCACCGCCGCGATCACGAACGTCACGGCCAAGGACTGAATCGGCCATGTCCGGAACCGGGTTCCGGACATGGCCTTAACGGACGATCGGCTCCCGCTCAACCGTGCGGATTTGCATTGCCCCGCTATGTCCCAAGCAGCCACGTCCGGAACCGGGTTCCGGACGTGGCTCTAGAAGACGAGGCCGGAGCGGCGTTCGTGGCGTTCGAGCGCGAGCTCGATCAGCCGGTCCAGCGCCTCCGCGTAGCCGATTCCCGACGCCTCGAACAGCTTCGCCCACACGCTCGTCGCCGTGAAGCCCGGCATCGTGTTGAGCTCGTTGAGGACGACCTCGTCGTCGCTCGCGCGCACGAAGAAGTCGACGCGCGCCAGCCCCTCGCACTCGGACGCGACGAACGACTCGACGGCGCGCCGCTGGAGCAGCTCGATCGTCTCGTGCGTCAGCCCTGGCGGCGGCACGAGGAGCTCCATCCCGCCGTCGTCGTACTTCGAGGAGTAGTCGTACCACTCGTGCCCGAGCGTGTCGATCTGGCCGGGGAGCGACGCGACCGGCGGCGGGACACGGTTGCCGAGGACGCCGACTTCGACTTCCGTCCCGTCGACGAACTCCTCGACGAGCACCTTCTCGTCGTGGCGGAAGGCGAGCTCGACGGCGGGCGCGAGCTCCTCCTCGGAGTGCACCTTCGAGATGCCGACGGAGGAGCCGAGGCGCGCCGGCTTGACGAAGACGGGATAGCCGAACGGGTTCTCGACCGGGTCGCCGAGCCGGATCGCGTGGTGCGCCGCGACCGGGATGCCGCTGTCGCGCATCACCTTCTTGAAGAGGTCCTTGTCCATCGCGACGGCCGACGCCGCGACGCCCGCGCCGACGTAGGGGATCCCCGCGAGCTCGAGCAGCCCCTGCACGGTTCCGTCCTCGCCGAAGGGGCCGTGGAGGATCGGCAGGACGACGTCGACCTGGCCAAGACGCTCGAGCGGGCCGCCCGCGTAGGGGACGGGAAGCGTCGCGGCGGCGGACTCGGTTGCCTCGCCGGTGCCGAGCTCCCAGCGGCCGTCGCGCCCGATCCCGATCTCCGCGACGTCGTACCGTTCCGGATCGAGCGCGACCGCGACCGAGCGCGCCGACGCGAGGGAGATCTCGTGCTCGCTCGAACGTCCCCCCGCGAGCACCGCTACGCGCAGGCGGCGGCCGGGCGTCACGGTCCGGTTGGCGTCGTCGTCGTGGTCGTCGGCGGCGGGCCGGAGTACTGGCCGACGTAGATCGTCACGATCGAGCCCTCCGGAGCCGACGCGTTCCCGTCCGGGTTCTGCGACTGGACAATGTCCTGCTGGGCCGGGTCGCTCGTCGAAACCGGGACCTGGTGCACCTTGAAGCCCGCCGCCTGGAGATCGTGCATCGCCTGCTGCGACGGCTCGCCGATGACGTCCGGGACGGTCTTCTGCGGCGGTCCGTTCGAGACGTTGACGTTCACGATCGTCCCTTGCGGCTTGGTCTGGCCGGGTGCCGGATCCTGGCTGATCACCTGATTCTGGGGTGCGTTGTTGTCCACGTACGTCGGATTGACGTTGAAGCCTGCGGCATGGAGGTCGTGGATCGCCTGGGCGAGGCTCTCCCCGACGACGTACGGGACGGGCTTGATCACCGGCCCTGCTGCGATGTTCACCCTGACGGTTGAGCTGACGGTGGCGCTCTGACCGGCTCCGGGGACCGTCCCGGTGACGACTCCCTTCGTCTGGCCGCCCTTGACGATGTGCCGCACGGGTTTCAGGCCGAGGTCCTTCAGCGCCTTGCTCGCATCGGCCCACGTCTTACCGGCGAGCGGCGGGATCGTGACCTTCGGCTTGCCCGTCGAGACCCAGATCGTCACGGTGCCGCCCTTGGGGACGGTGCCCCCGGTCGGATCCTGTTTGTAAACCTGGCCCGCCTTGCATCTCGTTGACGCCCCGCGCTTCACGTCCGGATGGAGATGAACGGCTTTGATCTGGCTCTTCGCGTGAATCGCGGACTCGCAGTCGGAGTACAAGCCGACCGGCTCCTGCGGGCCGTTGCCGGAGAGCTGGTGCCAGACGATGACCCCGGCGATCGCGGCGGCAATGACGAACAGCGCGGCGACGAGCCACGGCCAGATCGGCCGCTCGCGGCCTTCCTCTTCGACGACCTCTTCACGGACGACGCCCGGGTAGCCGACCGCACTGGTTGCAGCGGGCGGCGCGATCATCGTCGCGGCGGTGTCCGCGCCCGCGGGAATGCGCATGATCTGCGTCGCGGTGTCGGCCGTCGACGCCGCGACCCGCGCGCCCCGCAGCACGCGCTCGAGATCGGCCTCCATCTCCTCGGCGCTCTGGTAGCGCGCCGCCGGATCCTTCGCGAGCGCGCGCATGACGACCATGTCGAGGTCGCGCGGGACGTCCCGGCGGATCTGCGAGGGCGGCCGCGGCGTCGTCGACAGGTGCTTCATCGCGATCTCGACCGGCGTGTCGCCGTCGAACGGCGTCTCGCCGGTGAGGAGCTCGTAGAGGACGATGCCGAGCGAGTACAGATCGGAGCGCTGGTCGACCTCGGTGCCGCGCGCCTGCTCGGGCGAGAGGTACTGCGCCGTGCCGACGATCGAGCCCGCCTCGGTCATCTGGCTCGTCCCGGCGCGCGCGATTCCGAAGTCGGTGACCTTGACGCGTCCCTCGCGATCGACGAGGACGTTGTGCGGCTTGATGTCGCGGTGGACGATCCCGTGCCGGTGCGCGAAGCCGAGCGCCGAGAGGATCTGGCGCGCGTACTCGACGGCGACGTTCACCGGCGCCGGCCCGCGCCCGACGACGAGCTCCTTCAGCGTCCGCCCGTCGAGATACTCCATCGCGATGTAGTACGTGTCCTCCGCCTCGCCGCGGTCGTAGATCGAGACGATGTTCGGATGGTTCAGCGCGGCGGCGTTCTTCGCCTCGCGCCGGAACCGCTCGATGAACTGGTCGTCGTTCGCGTGGCGGCCGTTGAGGATCTTGATCGCCACGCGGCGCCCGAGTTCCTGGTCCTCGGCGAGGTAGACGTCCGCCATCCCGCCCGCGCCGAGCTTGCGGACAATCTTGTAGCGCCCGTCGAAGAGCGTGCCTATGAGGGAATCGCCGGAAGCCACGACCGTCTAAAGCCTAGAGACCACGTCAGCGATGCAGGAGGTTTTCGAGGATGGCCTTCGCGATCGGCGCCGCAACCGCAGCGCCGAAGCCGTTCGGCTGCTTCTCGACGACAACCGCAATCGCGACCTGCGGGTTTGTCGCGGGCGCGAAGCACGCGAACCACGAGTCGTAGAGGTTGCCCAGGTTCAGCTCGGCCGTCCCGGTCTTACCGGCGACGTCGAGACTCGAGGGGAATCCGACGCCCGCGGCCGTCCCCCCTTGCACCACGAGTTGCATCATCTGGTTTATCTCCGCCGCGGTCTTCGCGCTGATCGGGTGCGCGATGGTGCTCGGCGAGGCGGTGCTCACGATCGAGCCGTCGGGCGCGGTGACCTGCTGGAGGAGGTACGGCCTCGGCTCGTTGCCGTGGTTGGCGATCGTCGCGGCGACGAGCGCCATCTGGAGCGGCGTGGCGAGCATCCGCTCCTGTCCGAAGGCGAGCGTCCCCGGGTCGACCTGCGTGGCCGGATCCTTAGGGTCGAAGAGCTTGCCCTTGTTGTAGAGACCGCTCGGGTAAATCGTGTCCGACGGCGTGTCGAGGGGCGGAGAGGAGTAGAAGCCATAGCGCTTCGCGTACTTGAGGATCTTCGCGGCGCCGATCTGCTTCCCGACGTTGCAGAAGACGGAGTTGATCGAGTGCTCGAGACCCTGCGCGAGCGTGACATTGCCGTACGCCTCGGCCCGGCCGTCAGGGCTGCTCGCGTTCGAGACGTGCCGGCCGTACTCGACGCAATAGCCGGGGTCGTAGAACGTCGAGGTCGGCGTGTACGCCCCGGAGTCGAGCGCGGCCGACGCGGTGACCATCTTGAAGGTCGAGCCCGGGGGATAGAGACCCTGCGTCGCGTTGTCGTAGAGCGCCGATGCGTCGCCGCACGTGCCCCGGATCTTCGCGATCTTCGCGTAGCCGTTCCGCTGGAGGATGAGGTTCGGGTCGTACGTCGGTGACGACGCCAGGGCGTACACCGCTCCCGTCTTCGGGTTCAGCGCGACGACGGCGCCGCAGCGCCCGGCGAGGAGACGCTCCGCAAGCATCTGCGCCGCCGGCCTGAGCGTCAGCGTGACGTTGTCGCCGTGCACCGTCCTGCCGCCGAGCCGGTCGAGCTCCTGCGAGAACGCGTTCGTGAGCGTCGTGTTCGAACCCGTGAGGAAGTCGTTGAGCGACTGCTCGAGGCCGGTCTGCGTCTGTCCCGTAGTTGCGTAGCCGACGACCTGCGAGAACGCGCCGTTCGTCGGGTAGCGCCGCGAGTACGTCGTCAGTCCGCCCTTCTTGTGCGGGACGCTCCAGGCGAGACGGGTTCCGTTCGCGGCGAAGATCGTGCCGCGGTCGATCTGGAGCTGGGTGACGAGCTGCACGGCGTTCCCCTGCCTGTTCGCGAGCTCGCCGCCCGCCCACGACTGCCAGTACGTCGTCGCGCCGATGAGCACGGCGATGAGGACGGCCGAAACGACAGCCAGATGCCGGAGCTGCGTGTTCACGCCGCGACCGCCTGGTCACGATTGGCTCGGTTGGAGATCAGCATCAGTCCCGCCACTAAGAAGAAGTTCGACACGACGCTCGATCCTCCGTACGAGACGAACGGAAGCGTGATTCCCGTCAGCGGGATGACGCGGAGGATGCCGCCGACGATGACGAACGTCTGCAGTGCGAAGCCGAAGCTGAGGCCCGCGGCGAGGAGCTTCGAGAAGCCGTCGCTCGCGGCGAGCGAGATCCGGAATCCGCGCAGGACGAACGCCATGTAGAGCAACAACAGTGCGGCCGCGCCAACGAGGCCGATCTCCTGCGCGATCGCCGAGTAGATGAAGTCGGTGTTCTGGTCGGGGACGATCGTTTGGCCGCCCGGAGTGGTCATGATCCCGCGGCCGAGGCCGGTGCCGACCCAGCCGCCGTGCGCGATCCCGTAGAGCGACTGGACGAGCTGGTAGCTCGCGCACTCCTGCCGGAGGACGGGGTGCGGGCTGAAGAAGCACGGCACGGGCTTGGACGACCAGGGCGAGAGCCAGTCCGTGATCCGCTCCTGCACGTGCGGCGTCGCGCGCCCGACCGCGTACGCGCCGACGAGGAACAAGCCGAGCGCCGCCGCGACGAACGAGAGCCGGGCGGTCGCGACGTAGAGGAGCGCGAGGAAGATGCCGTAGTAGAGGAGCGCGCTGCCGAGGTCGTTGGTAGCGAAGAGGACGAGCATCGCGCCGCCCCAGATCACGAGCAGCGGGCCCCAGTCCTTCAGCCGTCCCTGCGCCAGCACCTCGCGCTTCTCACGGAGGTACGCGGCGAGGAAGACGATGAGCGCGACCTTCCCCAGCTCGCCCGGCTGGAACTGGAGCCCGGCGAAGTGGATCCAGAGGCGCGCGCCGTTGATCGACTCCCCGATTCCCGGCGCGAGCGGCAGGAAGAGCAGCGCGATCGCGACAACGCCGAAGATGTACTTGTAGCGCTCGAGGACGCGGTAGTCCCGCCGCAGCCCGAGGAGCGTCGCGGCGAACGCGCCGACGCCGATCACGACCCAGACTCCCTGCCGCAGCGCGCTCGACGGGCCGAGGCGGTAGATCTCCGTGAGTCCGATAGCAGTGAGCAGTGCTGCCATCGGCAGGAGGTACGGGTCGGCGAGCGGCACGGTGATCCGCGCGACGACGTGGGCGACGAGGTAGAGGGCGAAGAAGAACGCGGCGTAGCCGAGGGAGCCGGTCGAGACCTGCGACTTGAGCGCGATGTAGACACTCGCGAAGCCGATCGCGGTGAGCACTCCGACGGTGAGGAGGGCGACGAGCTCGCGGTTCCGGAGGGTCAGCGCGTTAGCCCCCAGATGAGCAGCGCGGCGGCGATCACGAGCACGATGAGAACGGCGAGGACGAGGCGCACGCGACCCTGCGAGATGGCTGGGCCGGGCGCGATCTCGGCGTGTGGAGGCACGTCGACGGACTCCGGTGTCCGCTCGTCGGGCTCGCTCAGCGCGGGCATCGTCACTGTGTCCTCGATCGCGGGCGCGTCGCTCACGGGCTCGTCGCCGGCCGACATCCGGAAAGCGACGGCGGTGATGTTGTCCTCGCCGCCCTCCTTGTTCGCGAACTGGACGAGCGAGCGCACCGCTTTCTCGAGATCGCCGCGGTTGCGGTCGACGAGATCGAGGATGTCGACGTCGTCGACCATGTCACTGAGGCCGTCGGAGCAGAGGAGGAAGACGTCGCCGTCCTCCGCCTCGATTGCGAACGCGTCGACGTCGACCTCCGGGTCGGTGCCGACCGCGCGCGTGATGACGCTGCGCTGCGGGTGGACGTGCGCCTCCTCCTCCGAGAGCTTGCCGCTCTTGAGGAGCTCGTTCACGAGCGAGTGGTCCTCGGTGATCTGCTCCATCGTCTCGCCGCGCACGAGATACCCACGCGAGTCGCCGACGTGCCCGATCACGACCGTCATCCCCTCGACGAGCGCGACGGTCATCGTCGTGCCCATGCCGGACGCGGAGGGGTCGGTCGAGGCGCGGTCGTAGATGCGGCGGTTCGCCTGCTGGATGAGCGCGTCGACGCGCTCGAGCGCACCGAGCTCCTCCGAGCCGCCGGCCTCGAGCGTGGAGGCGGCGAGCTTCGACGCGACCTCGCCGGCCTGCGCGCCGCCCATCCCGTCGGCCACGGCGAAGAGCGGGGGCGCGACGACGTAGTTGTCCTCGTTCCGACGCCGCCGGCGCCCGGTGTCGCTTGCGACTGCGTACGCGCCGACCGGCACCGACTCAGGCCTCCTCGACGCGGAGGTCGGTCTCGCCGACGCGGAGGACGTCGCCCGGGCTCATCCGCTCGGCGCCGACGACCCGCGCGCCGTTGACGAAGGTGCCGTTCGTCGAGTCGAGGTCCTGCACCCAGACGCCGTCGCCACGCGCCTCGATGCGCGCGTGGCGGGCGGAGGCGAACTCGTCCCCGTCGAGGACGAGGTCGTTCTGGCCACCGCGTCCGATGGTGACCGGGGCGGAGTCGACGGGGAACACCGCATCCGCCTCGAGGCTCGGGCTGCGCTGTACGACGAGATGCACCGCCCGGCGCTGGCGAGCTGCTCCTGATCCCAGGCCCGCCGCGGCCGCGGCGCTCGGCGTGAGGATCATGCTGTCGGCCGGCGGGCCCGCGCCGGCGCCGGTGCGGGCGCCGGTGCTCGCTTTCGGCTCCTTCCCCGCGGTGCGGATGACGCGCCACACGAAGAGGTAGAGGAGGACGAGAAACGCGATCTTGAGGACGAGCAGGACCTGGCCGACGGATGAGGACGCGAGCACCACCATCGCGTTCGCCTATTCCCGCTCGGTCGAGAAGGTGACCGTCGTCTCGCCGATTAGGAAGCTCGTGCCGTCGTCGAGACGCGCGCGCTGCACGCGGCGGCCGTCCACTTCTACTCCGTTCGTCGAGCCGAGGTCGATGACCCACCACGTCGAGCCCTGTTGCACGACCTCGGCGTGACGGCGCGAGACGTTCGGGTCCTCGATCTGGACGTCGACGTCGCGCGAACGGCCGAGCACGGCGCGGTTCTTGTCGAGGACACGACGCCGTCCGCCCCAGGTGAGGACGCCGACCGTTCGGTCGACGGCGAGCTCCTCGAGGGACACCGCCTCGGTCGGCTGCGTCCTCGGCTTGTAGATCATCGTCGCGCCGGAGTCCGCGTCCTCGAGCAGCTCGTCGCCGCTGCGGCCGTGCTGCGCCATGCGCGTCGCGATCCCGAACTCGCCCACGCCGAGGTCGTCGTCCGTCTCGAAGAGGACGCGCGGCGGCGTGAGGAGCGCGTAGTTCTCGCGCATCGCGTGCTCGGCGAGGTACTCCTCGAGCTCCGAGACGAGCGAGTTCTCGTAGCCCTCGAACTGCTTCCGGTCGCTGCTCGAGAGATAGATCGTGTACTCGTTCGGGACGTAGATCCGCGTCACCGAGGTGGAGCGGTTCTCGTCCATCTCCTTCGCGAGCTTCCGCGCGAGCTCGACCGGCTGGACACTCGTCCGGAAGGCCCGGCCAAAGACCCCCTCGAAGATCTGCTCCAGTCTCTGCTCGATTGCCCTCAGCACTTGCCGGAATTTACCCCGCGCTAGGAGGGATCGGCGGAACGGTGCTCGTCGGGATGGCGCGCTGGGCGCCATGCGCAGCGCGTCAGCACGACACAGCCACTGTTTCGCCGATCCCTCCTACTGGGCAGCGCGAAGCGCCGAAAACGCACCGACTGCGATGGAACACGCCGCGAGCGGGGCCGCGAGCGAGAACGGCGCGCCCGCCGGCAGGACGAGAATCGTGGCCGCGAGCATCCCCGCGCCGAGCCCGATGCTCCAGCGGAGCCCCCTGCCGGCGACGTAGGGGAGTGCGACGGCGACGGCGGCGAGAAGGGCCGTCTCGAGGAGGAGAGCCGGGTGTCCGGCGGCGGTGTCGGCGAGCGTGCCGGCCACGCCGAGCGCTCCCGGCGCGCCGCGAAGGCCCGCGCCGCGCGGTGCGGCTCCGCCCACGAGTGGCAGCGCTCCGTGCCCGACGCCCGCCACGACGGCGGCGGTGAGCACGCCGAGCGCGGTGACGAGCGCGCGGCGAGCGCCCGAACCGATCCGCCACGTTGCGAGCGGCAGCAGCCCGATCAGGGCGAGCGGCGCGAGGAGCGGCCCGAGCGCGAAGAGGAGCGTCGTCTGCGGCTCCCGCCACATCACGACGAGAAGCGCCGCCGCCAGCGCTACGTAGAGGAGCGCTGCGCCCGACGAGAAGTTGCCGATGGGGAAGATCGGCACGGCGAGCGCGAGGGCGATTCCGAGCCGCTCGCGGGCGAGCGTCGCGGCCACGACGGCGCCGCCGAGGGCGAGCGGCCAGCCGGGCGGGAAGAACGGGATCGCCGCGGCCGTCCAGCCGGCGAGCGCGGCCGCGAGCACTGCGGTGACGGCGCGATCGCGCACCGACGCGCTCGGCAGAGCGACCGTGGCGCGGCTCGGCTCCTTCTTGTCGGCAGGTGCGAGTCCGCGCAGCTCCGCGGCGAGCTCCCGCGCGGACGGACGCTTGCCCGGATCCTGCGCGAGCGCGCGGTCGACGAGCCGGAGCAGGCGCTTCGGCAGTTCCGGCCGCAGGTCGCCGAGCGGCCGCGCACCCGACTCGATCGCGCGCGCCGTCTCGAGCATCGAGCCGCGCCAGAACGGATGCCGTCCCGCGAGCGCCTCCCAGAGCATCACGCCTACGGCCCAGACGTCCGCCGCCGCGGTCGCAGGCTTGCCCGCGAGCCGCTCGGGGGAGATGTACGCGAGCGTCCCCGGCACGTCTCCCTGCTCGGTGAGCGTCTCGGCCTCCTCCATCAACGCGAGCCCGAAATCGAGGACGCGCGCGGAAACGTGCGGGCCGTCGGCGAGGAGGACGTTCGACGGCTTGACGTCGCGGTGGAGGATCCCGGCCGCATGCGCGTGCGCGATCCCCTCGCAAACCTGCGCGCACGCCTCGATCGCGGCCTCGTCGTCCAGCTCCCGCGCGCGCAGCGCCTCGCGGAACGTCTGGCCGGGGATGTACTCGTACGCGATGTAGACGTGCCGCGAGTCGTGCGACAGGCCGTAGGTGCGGAGGCAGGCCGGATGGCGCAGGCGGGCCGCCGCCTCGGCCTCGCGCTCCGCGCGCGCCGCGGCCTTCCCTTCGCGCGCCACGATCTTGAGCGCGACGTCGAGCTGCGTCTGCTCGTCGCGGGCGAGCCAGACCGAGCCGGAGCCGCCGCTGCCGAGCGGCTTGAGGGGCCGGTAGCGGCCGAGCACGAGCTCGGGGAAGGCGAGGGCTTGGGCGGCCTCGGCCATGCCTTGCTGAGATTGGCGTTCGCGCCGGACACTCCTGCCCCCGCCGTAGACCTGAGTAAGGTTGCACCGCTTGAACACGTTTGACGACGACAACGAGCTCGGGCTCTTCGGCGAGCCGCGCCGCCCGCCACGCGACCGGGCGCGCCGTCCCCAACGCGGCGGGGAACGCCGGCCGGGGACGCCGGCCGGCTCGAGGAGCGTCCTCCGGCTCGCCGCTCTTCTCGCGGGCGGGATGGCGATCGTCTTCGGCCTCGTGCTCTCATGCAGCGGCCAGTCCAAGGGGGACTACTCCGCGTACATCGCGGCGATGCAGCCGCTCGCGCAGGACTCTGCGAGCGTCGGCGCCAAGTTCGCCACCGCGCTCGGAACACGCGGCCTCACGATGGAGAGCTTCCAGGCGGACCTCACGGACTGGTCGAAGCAGGAGCAGGCCGACTACGTCGCGGCGCAACGGCTCATGCCTCCGGGCCTACTCCAGAGCGCTCACGCCGAGGCGCTCGCGACGTTCCAGCTGCGCGCCTTCGGCCTCGCCGGGCTCGCCAATACGCTCACGCTCGCGAAGTCGAAGCACGACAACGCCACGGCCGCGGCGGCTGCGCTCGTGAGCGACGCGCAGCTTCTCAGCGCGAGCGACGTCCTCTGGGAGCAGCTCTACAAGCTGCCCGCGACGCAGACCCTCACGGCCCAGAACGTCACCGGCGTGATCGTCCCCGCGTCGCAGATCGTGCCGGACCCGAGCATCATGAGCGCCTCGTCGCTCGGGACCCTCTACCGACGGCTCGGCACCCCCTCGAGCGGCGGCCGGGTGACGGGCGTCCACGGCAGCAACCTCCTCGGCACGAACGCGGTCGAGAACGGCGTCTCGACGCCGCTGTCGAAATCGACGGCGACCACCGTCTCGGTCGGCTCGAGCCTCGTCATCGACGTCGTGTTCGAGGACTCCGGCAACTACCCGGAGGTGAAGATCCCCGTCACCCTCACGGTCAAGGCGGGGAGCAAGAGCATCTACACGGCGACGAAGACGGTCGCGCAGATCGCGGCGGGGGCGCAGACGACAGTGCCGTTCACGAACCTCCAGCTGCCGCCGTCGGCGTTCGGGCACAGCGCGGCCATCTCCGTGAGCATCGCGAAGGTGCAGGGAGAGGCGCGGCTCGACAACAACGCGGCGACGTATCCCGTTTTCTTCCAGCTCGCGCCGAGCTAGATGGTTCTAGGGGTGTCGTACTCGGCGGCAGCGGCGATCGCGATCGTGGCGGGCATCCTCGCCGTCGCCGGGCTTGCGCTCGCGGCATTCGCTTGGAGTCGCCTGCGCGCGATTCGCGCCGCGCAGCAGGCGCTCCTCGGCCACGGCAGCTCCGACCTCGTCGACTTCGCGGTCACGCTCCAGGGGCGCCTCGACGAGACTCACCGCAAGCTCGACGAGCTCGCGGGAGGCATCGGGCAGGTCGACCGGCGCGTCGACGGGGTGGTCTCGCGTGTCGCCGTCGTCCGCTACGACGCCTACGAGAACACCGGCGGGCACCAGTCGGCGTCTGTCGCGCTGCTCGACGCGTCGCGCACCGGTGTCGTCCTCAGCGCGATCCAGGGCCGCGACTACGCGCGGATCTACGTGAAGGAGATCGAGGACGGCCGCTCTCCGGTCGCGCTCTCGCCGGAGGAGCAGGAAGCCATAGACCGCGCAATGAAGGGTTAGCTACCTTTCGTCCAGGTTGCAGCACGTTCTCGTCCTCAACGCGAGCTACGAGCCGCTCAACGTGTGCACGGTGCGGCGGGCGCACGTGCTCGTGCACAAGGGCAAGGCGGAGGTCGTCGAGCGCCTCGACAAGCCGCTCCGCTCCGCCGAATCGAGCTTCATCTGGCCGCACGTGATCCGGCTCGTCAACTACGTGCGCGTGCCGCGCGCGATCCAGCGGAAGATCTCCCGCCGCGCTCTCTTCGCGCGGGACGGCTGGAAATGCGCCTACTGCGGCACGACGGCCGGCAGGCTCACGCTCGACCACATCGTCCCGCGCTCGAAGGGCGGCGAGTCGGTATGGGAGAACGTCGTCACCGCGTGCGCGCCGTGCAACTTACGCAAGGGCGATCGCTCGCTCGAGCAGGTCGGGATGGAACTTCGCACCCTGCCGCGTCCGCCCGCGCCGGCGCTCTTCATCCGCCTTGCCGCGCCGCGGATCCCGTCCGGCTGGACGCCGTACCTGCCGGGCGCCGCGACGGCATAGGCTCGTCGCGCGACCTGTGGCGTTTTACCGATGCGATCGCTCTCGTCCTTGGCTCACGCTTGTGTCTCCAGGCCCCGGAGTCGCTTCGCGAAGCCAAGGAGGTGACATTCCGTGCCGGAGAAGGAGACGAAGAAGGAGATCAAGAAGGACGTGCACAAGCACGACAAGTAGTCCTTCTAACTCGCTTTAGCGGGCCGGGTTACACAGCAAACACGCAGCACCCGGCCCGCCCCCTTCGACGGTAGACGGATCCAAATCGTGCCCGGCTCGATGGCGACTCCCGCGACGGTTCCCTGGCGCCCGCTGGTCGAGCTCGTGCGTCCACTGCGCTGGGGGCTCGCGGGCATGGTCGGTCTCAGTGCCGGCGGCGTTCTCGTCGGTCTCGTGCCGCCTCTTCTGCTCGGCGTGCTCGTCGACGCCCTCGTCGAGCACGGCGACAAGCGAGAGGCAGCGTTCCTCGCGGGGCTGATCGCCGTGGCGATCGTCGTCCAGACCGCGGCGTACATCCTCTCGACCGGGATGTACTTCCGGAACGCCGGCAAGCTTCATCAGAGCCTGCGCGTGCGGATGTTCGACGGACTGCGGCGGCGCGGCGACACCGAGGACGAGGCGCTCACCGGGATCTCTGCTCGCTTCATCTCCGACGTGCTCACTGTCGATCAGGTCACGGTTGGCTTGCTCGACACCGGCTCGATGGTCGTCGTCCAGTTCGTGAGCGGGGTCGTGGCGATCGGCTTGCTCGAACCCGTCACGCTCGTCGCCACCTTCCCCCTGCTCGCCGCCATCTGGATCGTGACGAGGCGGACGCAGGAGCCGGCCGCGTCGGCGGGCCTTCGCCGGCAGGAGGCACTCGAAGAGCTGACGGCAGCGGTCGGCCATGAGGTCGTGGAGCCGGATACGGCGGACGCGACAAGCGGCGTTCGGGCGGCGGTCGAGCGGGTGATGCACGCCGAGATTCGCTACGGCTGGCTGCAGGCGATCAACATCCAGGGCTCGGGCGGGCTCGCTCTCCTCGGCCCGATCGCGGTCGTCGTCACCGCCGCCTTTGCCGGCGTTTCCCACGTCGGCACGCTTCTTGCTCTCTATCTCCTCGCCCAGCGCGCCTTCGGAGGGTTCGACGGCATCGTCGACCTCAGCCTCGCCAACAAGAGCGTGCGCGGCGCCGTGAACCGCTGCTTCGAGTACATCGACAGCGACGCGCGCCCGGCGCGGGTCCCGGTGCCCGCATGACCGGCGAGCAGCCCATCCTCTCCATCAGGGCCACCGTTCCGGAGCTCGAAGCCGACGCGTTCACGGCGGAGGCTCTGCACGACGTCCGCGTCTACATGCAGGAGCACGACGTCGCGCCGGCCGGGCCGCCGTTCTCGATTCGGCGGCCGCGCGGGGACGAGGTCGACGTCGAGGCAGGCTGGCCGACGGCCGGCCCGCTCTCCGGCACGACTCGTATCCACTCCGGGCTCATTCCTCGGTCGCTCGCCGGCCGGCAGGCGGCTCCCAGCCTGCGCGAGCCTGTGCTGCCTTAGAGCTCCTGACGGAATGACCACGCGCTGACTGGGCGTGATGGGCGAGTGCGATGCAAGGACGCAGGGAGCGTGAATAGCAGCGCTATTCGCGCGACCGAGGACGCCGCAGCGCGCCGCCCAGCGCGGCTAGGCGGCCCGTGCTTCATTGTGTTAGGAGCTCTTAACCGATTCCTGGCGCGGGCGTGGCGAACGCCTGCCAAATCGTTGCCCGGCCCTTCCACGCGCAGTCGTAGAACTGCGGGTGATGAAAGGAGACCGCCAGATGACCCGCTACCGCCTCACCTTCGACGCCAATCCGAAGGAGCTCGCCCGTCGCGACTCGGGGATCAGCCACATCGCACTCCTCTGGAGCCGGCGCCGGCACCGCGCTGCAGTCGTCGTAGAAGACGACGCCACTGGTGAGCTCGTCGAGCTCGACGTCCGCGAAAAGGAAAACCCCCTCGAGCTCTACGAGCATCCCTACGCCTACCTCGCCGCCCGCGGACATCCGGGCAGGCGTCTCGATCCACCGGGCCTCCACGCAGCGTGAGCCGGCCCCGACCCAGGAGGTGATCCCAGCAGCTCCGAGTACGGCGCCGTGACACTCGAAGTCGCGGCGCCGTACAAAGGGTATGACCAGACTCCGGTACGTCCTCCTCATCTCCGGCGTGCTGCTCGTAGCAGCAGCCATCGCCGGGGTCGCGCAGCCGTCCAAGGGCGGCGCGGCCAATACGTCCACGACGACGATCACCGTGACCGGCAACGGCACGGTGAATGCGACACCCGACAAGGCCTCCTTCGACTTCGGCGTCCAGGTGAACGCAGCGACTGCGGCAGAGGCGATCAGCAAGGACAACGACCAGGCGAACGCGATCATCGCTGCTCTCAAGAACGCCGGCATCCCCGACTCCGCCATCCAGACGACCTCCGTCTCGCTCTGGCCCCAGACCTCGAGCAACGGGAACACGATCACCGGCTACCAGGCGTCGAACTCCGTCAACGTGACGGCTGGGATCGACAAGGCCGGCTCTCTCCTCGGCGCCGCCGTCGGCGCAGGAGCGAACAACATCGATGGGCCGAACCTCTCCGTCGGCGACCCGAGCTCGTACAACGCGCAGGCGCTGAAGCTCGCAGTCGACGACGCGAAGACGCAGGCGCAGGCGATCGCGACGGCTGCCGGGCTGACCCTCGGCGGGATCCTCCACATCACCAACGAGAGCAATTCCCCGACCCCGATCATGTACGGCGCGCTCGACGCTGCGAAGGCCGCCGGGACGCCGATCGAGGCCGGCACCCAGCAGATCCAGGCATCCGTGACGGTGGTGTACTCGGCGAGCTAGAGCCCAGGCTCGAGCCCGGCGTGGCGGGACTCGATGCAGTCGAGCGCCCAGCCGTTCGCCTCCAGCACGATCCGTTCCGCGAGCACGTCGGCCTCAGGGCCGGCGTGCTCGCTTTGTAGGGCGACGACGACCTGGTGGACGGACGCCTCGACCGCGCCGCCGAACTCGTGCCGCTCCTCCGAGACGATCGCGAACGCGGGGACGAGATCGCTCACGCGCCTCGCGAGCTCGTCGATCTCCGCGGCCGTCGCTGTGCGTCCGGCGAAGACGCCGAAGTTGATGCGCACCTCGATCTCCGGCTCCTCGAGGGTGCTGACGCGGAGCGCGACGGCCGGCTCTATCTCCCGCGTGGCTCCCACTGGAACTTCAACGCCGTGAACACGATTCCGGCTACGCCCCAGGCCGCAAGGACGGCGATCGCACCGGGCTGCGTCCAGAAACCCTGCGCGTGGAGATAGACGGCGTCCACGAGCTTGACGAAGTACGTGAGCGGCAGCACGTCGCCGATCGCGCGCAGGACGGACGGATAGCCCTTCGTCGGCCCGAACGCGCCGCTCAGGAAGGCCATCGGCAGCAGGATGAAGTTGACGACCGCGGATGAGCCCTCCGCCGAGCGGATGACGGAGGCCATTGCCGTTCCCAGCGGGGCGAACACGGCCGCACCGATCGCGATCGTCGCGACGAGCGATCCGAGCGCGTGCGGGAAAGGCGTCCCGTAGAGCGCGCGGCCGAGGAGGAACAGCGCGACGGTCTGGAGGGCGAACACGATCAGCGTCGAGACAAGCAGCGCCGCGACGTAGATCGGCGGCGCCAGAGGCGTCGATCGGAGCCGCTTGAGGATCCCGCCCTCGCGCCGGATCACGAGCTGGATCGCCACGCCCGCGAAGGCGGTGTTTGCGCAGCCGTACGAGACGAGCCCGGCGAGCACCGCCCACCTGATCGGCTCCCCCTGGAAGTGCCCGTGATAGACGGCGCCGAGAAGGAGGAACAGCAACAGCGGGAAGATGAAGATGAAGAAGGCGGCCTCCCGGCTGCGCCAGAAGACGAGCTGCTCCGTCCGCAGCTGATGGAAAAAGATCCTCACGTCCCCGGCCGCCTTTCGCTCCCGCCCGGCGGAGCCGGGCTCCGCGAAAGGCTGACGACGCTGGCTGCAGGAACCGGCGCGCGCGCCGCTTGGTCGTACGCCTGTGTACTGCCCTTCGCGGCGCGCGCTTGGCTCCTTTGCCAGCGCCGCCCCAGGAACGTGAGCGAGCTCATTCAGGAGGCTCCTCGTCGACGAGGTCGAGGTAGACCTGCTCGAGCGTCGGGCGGCGCACCTCGAGCGAGTCGAGCTCTTCTCCACGTGCGAGCGCGTCGCCGGTCAGTTCGTTGAGCACGCGCGTCGGCTCGGACGTTCGGACGACGACGTCCTCCCCCTGGCGGCGGTAGCGGATCTCGACCTCGAGATCCGCCGTCGTGAGCTCGCGCGGCGTGCCGATCCGGACGATGACGCCGTCGCGGAGGACGGCGACGCGGTCGGCGAGCTGCTCGGCCTCGTCGAGGTAGTGCGTCGTGAGGAGCACGGTCTTGCCCAGCGACCGGAGGGAAAGGATCATCTCCCACGCCGCGCGCCGCGCCGCCGGGTCGAAGCCCGTCGTCGGTTCGTCGAGGAAGACGAGCTCCGGGTCGCCGACGAGCGCGACGCCGAGGTCGAGCCGCCGCTTCTGGCCGCCCGAGAGCGTCTTGACGCGCGCGCCGGCCTTCTCGGACAGGCCGACGAGCGCGATGACCTCGTCGACGTCGCGCGGCTTCGCGTAGTACCCGGCGAACACGGCGTGTGTCTCGCGGACGGTGAGGTTTGGCCAGAGGTCGGACTGCTGGAGCACGACGCCGATCCGCTCCCGGAAGTCGGGGCCGGGTCGCTCGGGATCGTGTCCGAGCACGCGCACCTCGCCGCCGTCGCGCTTGCGGTAGCCCTCGAGGATCTCGACCGTCGTCGTCTTGCCGGCGCCGTTCGGGCCGAGGAGGCCGAAGACCTCGCCCGCCTCGATCGTGAAATCGACCCCGCGCACCGCCTCGAGGCTTCCGTAGGCCTTGCGCAGGCCGCTGACCTCGATTGCAGGCATCGGCCGACTAGCCTAGATGCATGGCGTCGTTCCGCTACGTCGTTGCCGACGTCTTCACGGACGTACCGCTCGCGGGGAACCAGCTTGCGGTCTTCACCGATGCGCGCGCGATCCCCGAGGAGCAGCTGCAGCCGCTTGCGCGCGAGGTCAATTTCTCGGAGACGGTCTTCGTCTACCCGCGTGGCGGCGAGGGCGACGCCCGGATCCGGATCTTCACGCCCGCCAAGGAGGTGCCGTTCGCGGGGCACCCGACGCTTGGGACCGCCTTCGTGCTCGCCGGCCCGCTCCAGCTCGAGGAAATCCGGCTGGAGACCGGCAGCGGCGTCGTGCCCGTGCGGCTCGAGCGCGACGGCTCCCGGATCGTGTTCGGCCGGATGCGGCAGCCGACGCCTGCGATCGAGGCTTTCGAGCACGAGCGCGAGCTGCTCGACGCCCTCGGCGTCGAGTCGGCGCTCCCGGTGGAACTGTACGACAACGGGCTGCGGCACGTCTACGTCGCGCTTCGCTCGAAGGACGAGGTCGCGGCGCTGCGGCCGGACTTCGCGCGCGTCGCCGAGGCTGCCGGCCCCGTCGGCGTCAACTGCTTCGCGGGCGAGGGGACGTCGTGGAAGACGCGCATGTTCCATCCGGCGTTCGGCGTCCCGGAGGATCCCGCAACCGGCTCCGCTGCGGGTCCGCTCGCGCTCCATCTCGCGCGACACGGGCGGATCGCGTTCGGCGACGAGATCGAGATTCACCAGGGCGTGGAGATCGGCCGCCCGTCGACGCTCTTCGCGGTCGCGCGCTCGGAGACGGACGTCGAGGTCGGCGGGTCGGCGGTGGTGGTCGCGCGCGGGGAGTTCCGCCTG
>Ga0307373_10002613_pt1 | contig 32201 bp, 34 predicted proteins | sample OX2MG_FD_202534 | JGI IMG/M metagenome (GOLD analysis project Ga0307373, IMG submission 202534) | Soil microbial communities from Risofladan, Vaasa, Finland - OX-2 | ecosystem: Environmental > Terrestrial > Soil > Coastal area > Acid sulfate soil | place: Finland: Risofladan, Vaasa | collected...
CTCGCCGGCATTGCGCTTGCCGTCGGCTGTAAATCGCTGCTTGCCTCACGGCTTCTGGCGTCGATGCTCGTGCTGTTCGGAGTTGCAGTATGGATCCCGATCTTGATCGCCGATCCAAGAACGCCCTCGAACTGGAGCGAAGGCATCGAGACCCTTGCGATAGCCGGAGTTGCATTGATCGTTGCGGACTTTCTCGGGCGCGAGAATCTCGCGCGAGAACGCGTCGCTGCAATCTGACTCAGCGTCGCCACGAGAGCTGCGATCCCGCCGTACGGTGCCAGGCGCTTTCGTGGATGAAAGTGCCGTTAGCTTAAAGGTGTCCCGCGCAATTCATCCGGCGCGTACGGCTCAAGGGGCGGTTGAATAACCGATGCTCGCCAGAACTCGCTGTGTCGCGACCGCTTCCTCGAACGTTGGGACGGCGCTGGCTCCGGTTTCGATCTGTTTGAGCCATTCGTCGTAGAGTTCCATCAGCGGCGGGACGTTCTCTAGGACGCTTTCGAAACGCGCGTACGGGGATGGTTTCACATCGAGTTCGTCCGTGGCGTCGGCTTCGATGGCGAAGAGACGCATGTCGAGCAAACCGGTACCGCTTGCGACGGCGGTGCGTTGTTCTCCGTGGACCGCGAGCGTGAACTGTTCGACGTGCGTCGTTGCGTCGGTGGTGAGGCGGGCGACTAGGCCGTCACCGTAATCGAGCAGGGCGAAGGCGCCGTCGTCGGTTTCGCTGGTGAAGGTGCCTTGTTCGTCGGTGCGCTGGGGATTGGCGATGCGCGTGTATCCGGTAGAACGAATCGGCGGACGGCCTGCCAGATGGTTTGCGCCGTCGATCGCGTGAGACATCAGCGCGCCGCAAATACCGCCGCCGGCCTTGCGTTGGAACATCCATCCCCGCGGTTTCAGGTCGGTTGCGCGTCGGCCCGGCATGAGATGGGTGAGTTCGATTTCGCGCATCGGCGCCAGGTGGCCGTTGGCGACCATTTGCTGCAAGGCGATTCGCTCGGGCGCCCAGCGAAACTCGTGCGAGACACCGCAGCCCGTTCCCGCCGCCTTCGCCGCGGCGAGCATTTCCTCGGCTTGCGCCACATTCAGTGCGAACGGCTTTTCGCAGAGCACGTGCTTGCCGGCCGCGAGAGCGGCGAGCGTATCGCCGTGGTGCGCAAAGGGTGGCGACGCGATAACGACGGCGTCGAGTTCGCACCCGGCGAGCATCTCCGCGCACGACGTGAACGCGTGAGGAATCGACCGCTCCTTCGCAACGCCCGCGGCGCTATGCGGCGATGCAAGCGCCACAACGTCGAATCGTGGATGCGCCAGCAGTGCGGGCAGGTGCGCCTTGACGCCGAATCCGGCGCCGACGACGCCGACGCGATATCGTTCTTTCATGATTGCCCGGTTCGACGCGCGCCCGGTTAGGCTTCTTCGCGCAGCTCCGATTCGACCAGATCCATCGCTCGCAAAAGCTGCGTATCGGAGATCACCAGCGGAGGGGTCAGCGAAATCACCTCGCCCTGCGGCCCTGCCTGCAGGGCGATCACGCCGCGCGCCAAGAGGCGCGTAACGATCCGTTCGGCCAGCGCACCGTCGCGCAGTTCCAAGCCCCACATCGCGCCGCGCCCGCGCACCGCCGACACCCCCCGGTATTCGCGCAGCATCGCAAGGCGGTCCGATAGGAGTCTCCCGATGGCGCGGGCCCGTTCGGGAAGTTGCAGCCGTTCGAGTTCGTCGATGGTCGCGAGCGCGGCCGCGCAGCCCATTGGGTTGCCGAGGTAGGTTGAGGTGTGGAGCGCTTCGCCGGTCGATCGCGGCCACGCATCCATGACGGATGCTCGCGCAACCATCGCGCTGATCGGAAAGCCCGAGCCCATGGCTTTGCCGATGCAGATAATGTCCGGGGTAACACCTTCGTGGTTCGCCGCGAACCAATCACCCGTGCGTCCGAAGCCCGTATAGATTTCATCGAAAATCAGCAAAATGCCAAGCTCGTCGCAGAGCGCACGGAGGCCCGGCAGATACCCCGGGGGTGGAACGACGCATCCACCGCGCCCTTGGATCGGCTCGACGAGTAACGCGGCTAGGTCGCTGCGCTGTGATAGCGCCCTGCGGGCGGCCGCCAAAGCGTGTTCCGCGGTATCGCGTTCGGCCCGGGGGTAATCGAGAAAAAGCGTATCTGCGGCAATGAGTCCCGCAAACGGCGTGCGGAATTTGTCGATGCCGCTCACAGCGAGCGCGCCGAAGGAGAGGCCGTGGTAAGCGTTGTGGAATGCAGCGAAGGCGTGCTTACCGGTTGCCAGCATCGCGGTCTTGAGCGCGGCTTCTACGGCCTCGGATCCCGTGGTTGCGAGGAACGTTTTATTCAAGCCGGCCGGTACGATGCCGGTCAGGCGTTCGAGCAGTTGAGCGCGAATCTCGGTGGGGTGAACGTCGCCCATACCGTGCATTAAACGCGCTGCTTGTTCGGCGATCGCTGCGATCACGCGCGGATTGCTGTGTCCTACATTTGCGACCCCAAAGGCCGAGGTCAGGTCTATGTACCGGTTTCCGTCGACGTCGGTAACGGTCGCGCCCCGCGCCGACTGCCAGAACACCGGAAACGTTTCCGAAAGGAACGTCACGTTCTGCGATTCGTAGCGCTGCAATTGCGGGACCAACGCGGCGGTGCGCGGCCCGGGGATTGCGCTTGCAAGGTGTTCGCGCTCGTCGCTACCGGCCATCGTCGGCTCCTTCATGAGTTTCGTCGGTAATCCATCGCACGAACTCCGCGATGCGCGGACGACCGCCGTGGTATGCGAGTAACGGGGGACGCTGTAATTCGCCGAACCGCGCGATGCGGGATGCTCCCAGCGTTTGCGCCATGCGCGCGATCGCGGGCGTGTTTCCCGCAACGGCAATCGCCTCAAGGGGAATGCCGTGCTTTCGCACGCATGCCTGCGCGTCGTGCGGTCCATCGACGCTATAGGCAGCGAGGGTGCGCGGCAACATCGGCGGCGCTTCGTTGGCCGGCGGGTCGAGCAGCAGCACGAATGACGCTTGGGGATTGGAGAAAACGCTCCCGCTCCCGCCCGCCGCGCGAAACGCCGCTAGGTCGCGCGCGCTCGCGACGGCGGCGCTCGCCCCGGCATCGCGCGTGCCTAGCGGAAATTCAACGGTCGCGCGTTCGATTTCGGCCGCCAAGATGCGAGCAAAGGCCTCCGGTGTGATGGTTCCGCCTCGTTCGATAAACAACATGTGAAGCGACAGGCAGCCTTCGGTATCGTACAACACGAAATCGCGGGCGGCGCCCGCAGCGATCGCGGCGGCCGCGCGCTGGTCGGACAGCGCGGATGCGCAGATATATCCGGCGCTCGCCTTATTGCCGTAGGCGACGTATCGCGCGTTCGGCGAGAGTTGTTTGGCGATCCGGGCGAGGGTCGCATCGTTACCGAACGCAACGACGGCGTCGAAGGCTTGCAAATCGACCGCATCGTCGTCGCCGGTCCACTGCTGCGCGCGCGCGGCGCCCGCAAACTCGTCGAGTTCTTCGGCGAGGGTTGAGAAGAAGGCGCGAATGAAGCCGTCTTCGCGGTCCTTGACGAGCACGTCGCACTTCGCGCAGAGCGCGAAGAGCGCGGGCCAGAGCGCGACGCCGATGGTCGTGCGGCTTGAAACGATGCACGTATGCCCCGCCGGCAACGCACGCGCTCGAACGTCGCCGCCCTGCGAGGCATACCCATCCAGCACCGCGAGCTGCCCGAGTTCGCGCTCGATCGTCGCAACGATGGCGGCCGGTTGCAGCGACGAAAAAAGTTGATCCAGCGCATACTCCACCACCGGCAACGAGTATCCGGTGCGCTGCACGACGAGTGCCTGCGCGCGAACGCGAGCCGGGAAGTCGGCGTCGGCCCAGCGTTCGGCCGCGTCCGCGATCGCGCCGACGATCCGGGCCACGGGGACGTGCGAGAGGGCGGTCACGCGCGCAGCAGTTCTTCGGCGTCGAGCGAGCAGCCGCGCAGCGCGGCGCCGTGCTCGCGCCCAATCAGGATAAACCCGCCGTCGTGCGCGACGCCCAAGTCTTCGGTAGCGACCGCCAAACACGACGAGCGATTGGCAAGATCGACATGCACGAGCGCTCCAACCGTTCCATCCGCAAGCGTGGCGCCGTCGGGCCCTACCACGCGCGCGCGCAGCCACGGCGGAGCGAGCTTGACCCGCGTCGGCAACGAGCGCATGGCGGGCGCATCGTAGTACTGCGAACTCAGTTCGGTCATGCTGTATTCCGCTACGATCGCTTCAACGGGCAAGGTGAATCGTTCGCAAATACCCGCGTAGAGCTCGGCGCGCTCGACGACGCGCGTGCGTCCCTTGAAGCCCCCCGTCTCCATGACCCGGGAGCCGGGCGGTAATTCCAACCGGAGATCGCGCGCGGTCATCGCTTCGATCACGTGCACGAGCGCAAACGCGGTTGCGGCGATGCAGACGGGTTCGCGTGACGCAATCGCATCGTGCAGATCGGCCAGAAAGGCATCGAAGAACAGATCGTCGCCCCGGAGATACCACCCCGTTTGCTCGTTCCCGCGCTCGGCACTCACTCGCCCCATCATATAGCCGAGCGAGGATTGCGGGCGGTCGGCCGGGTTGGGTACGAGGTTGAGATACCGCAGCTTCAATCGGTCGCCGAGCATGAAGCGATCGAAGCTCGCCAGGAGCGAGGCGTCGTAGAGATCGCGCGACTCCATAAAATGCCGTCCGCCGATACCCTGCGTGGTGCCGCTGGTTTCAAAGGCTAGTGCGGCAACGGCCGGGTCGAACGTCGTCATCGTCGCTTCTTTAAACGCGGCGCTGGGAACGGCGGGAATCTCGTGGTAGCTCGCGGGCAGCGATGCGAGGCTGAATCCGAGGCTTGCGGCGTACCGAGCGTACGGCTCGTTATACGCGAACTGATGCGCGAAGATGCGCAGGGCGAGGTCGTTGAAATCGCCGTCTTGCATCGGTGTGCCATGGCGATGCCACGCATCGATCCAATGGAGGACCTCGGCGTCGAGCGTCTGCGCGTCTTGGCGGTAGTGAGGCATGGCGGGGACATTCTCGGCCAGCGCGCGAACTCCCAACCCCATGGGCATGACACTTACGCAGAAGATCCTCGCTCGCCATGCGGGCCTCGACCGGGTCGAACCCGGGCAGATCATCAACGCCAACGTCGATTTGGTGCTCGCCAACGAGCTTTCCGCCGCCGTCGCCATCGGCGTCATGCGCGGCATGAAGGGCGCCGACCGCGTCTTTGACGCGAACAAGATCGCGCTGGTCGAGGACCATTTCGTTCCGGCCAAAGACGCGCAATCGGCAAAGCTCGCGAAGCTGATGAAAGATTTCGCCGTCGAGCAGAAGATCAAGCATTTCTTCGACGTCGGCCGCGGCGGCATCGAGCACGTCGTGCTGCCCGAAGAGGGCTTGGTCGCCCCGGGCGAAGTAATCGTCGGCGGCGATTCGCACACCTGCACCTACGGCGCCTTCGGCGCGTTCGCGACCGGTATGGGATCGACCGATATCGCGGCCGCGTTCGTGCTCGGCGAGGTTTGGCTCAAGGTTCCCGGTACGATCAAAATCGTGTACAGCGGAACCCTCAAGAATCACGTATACGCGAAGGACTTGATGCTGCGCACGGTCGGCGAACTCGGCATCGACGGCGCGACCTACCGTGCGATCGAATACCACGGAAGCACCGTCGACGCGCTCTCGATCACCGGCCGCATTACGATGGCCAACATGGCGATCGAAGCCGGCGCGAAGAACGGCATCTTCCACGCCGACGAGAAAACGATTGCCTACGTTCAGGAGCGCACCGATCGCCCGTTCATGGTCGAACGCGCCGATAACGATGCGATATACGAGCGCGTCATCGCGATCGACGTTGACGATCTCGAACCGCAAATCGCGTGCCCGCACACGCCCGACAACGTCCATCCCGTCTCCCAGGTAACGCGCGAAGACATTCCCTTAGACCAAGTCTTTATCGGCTCGTGCACCAACGGGTACATCGAGGATCTGCGGGTCGTCGCGAAGATTCTTCAAGGCAAACGCATTTCGCCGAACGTGCGCGTCATCGTCAACCCAGGTTCGCAAAAAGTCTGGATGCAGGCAGCCGAAGAGGGCATTCTCACGATCCTGGCCGCTGCCGGTTGCGCGGTGAACACCCCCGGCTGCGGCGCCTGCTTCGGCGGGCACATGGGCACCCTCGGCGACGGCGAGCGCGCGCTCTCCACGACCAATCGCAACTACGTGGGCCGCATGGGCTCGCCCAAGTCCGAAGTCTATCTCTCATCGCCCGCTACCTGTGCCGCGTCCGCGCTGACCGGCATCATCACCGATCCGCGCGTCGTCGACGCCGCACTCGTCTAGCTCGCAACGCTCGAAAAGGAACCATCGTGGAATCCACACTACGCGGACACGTGCACAAGTTCGGCAAGAACGTCGATACCGACGTGATCATCCCCGGTAAATACTGCAACATCATCGATCCGGCGGAGCTCGGCAAACACGCGCTCGAAGGCATCGACCCCGAATACACGGCACGCATGAAAGCGGGCGACATTATCGTCGCCGATACGAACTTCGGCTGCGGTTCGAGCCGCGAGGTCGCGCCGATCGCGATCAAAGGCTCCGGCACCTCGGCCGTTATCGCCAAGAGCTTCGCGCGCATATTCTATCGCAACGCGCTGAACATCGGCTTGCCCATCTTCGAATCGAGCGAAGCGGTCGACGGCATCGAAAACGGTGACGAAATCGAACTCGAACCGGCGACCGGCGTCATTCGCAACATCACGCGCGGCACGTCGTACCAAGCGGCGCAATTCCCGCCGTTCATGCAATCGCTCATCGACGCCGGCGGGCTTGTTCCGTACGTAGAAAAGCGACTCGCCGAAGCGAATCGCTAGTGATCGCGTTGTAGTACCGCGCGAGAGCGGGCTACACCGGTTTGCCGGGGCCTGTGAAGGAGGAGCGGAGCCAGGATGGCGGGAGCGACGACGAACGGAGCCGGATTTTTCGCACGATGCGAAAAATCCGTGCGTCCCCGGCAAACCGGTGTAGCCCGCTCTCGCGCGGTACTACAACCGGTGCAGACGGACTTACTGCGGGGGGAGGCCGCTTCCGCCGGTGCCGCCCATACCGCCGAGGCCGGTGCCGGGGTTGATGTTTTCGATCCAGTTTTCTTTCGGGCGATAGGCTGCGGTGAACGGGATCTCACCCTTCGGATCCGTTAGCAGGCCGAGCATGTCGGTGGTTCCATCGAGGGTTGACTGGAAGAGCATCGTCGTGCCATCGGGCAACGAGACGACGACGCGCATATGTTTGCCGTCGACGGAGCCTTCGAGCGGATACTTCTTGCCGTTTGCATCCATATACTCACCGGTCAACGTGTCGGCGACCTGGTCGAGTTTGAAATGCGTGTATTGCGTGCGCGCATTTTCGCGCTGAATTTGGATCTCCCACACGCCGGAGATGCCTTTGCGCGCGTTGATCGGCGGCGTCGGTGTGGGCTTCGGCGTCGGCACGGGCTTGCCGTGCACGAGAAGCGGAATCGGGGTTATCACCGGGGTCGGGAAAGCGGGCATCGTGCTCGTAACCGGTGTCGGGAGCGCGCCGGTTGAAGGGGCCGCCGACGGCGCCGTCAATGGCGGCGGGCTCGGTGGCGGCGTAGAAGCGACCGCTACGCTTGCTTGCGTGAGCGACGGGGCCAAGAGCGCGGCGAAGGCGCTAGCTGCAAGGAAAAAAGTCGACTGAAATTTCACGCTGTTGCCTTATGCACGGTTGCGGATGGTCCTTTGCGTTAGGGGCTGGTGAGTGGGTTTGGTCGCCGCAGTTCGTTGGGCGGAAGCCGAACGGGGCGGGGCATCGTATTGAGATTCGCCGCTTTTTGCACGGCGGCTACGTCGGCGGCCAGCGCCCCAAGCGCGGCTGACGACGAGGGACATTGTAGATCGCCGGACGCCCAGCCATGATACGTCAAGATCGTCGTCGATCCGAAGGACGCGCTTTTCATACAGTGCCCGCTCTGGGCGCCGGCCTCCCTCGCCGCTTTCGCATCGGCGAGGAGCCGCTGCGCGAGCGCGGACGGCACCGAGATAGGGTGGGGGGCCAGCGGCGCCGGCGAGGTGCCGTAGCGGCGCTGACCGATCGTGTACGTGCCCGAGCCGTCGGAGCGGATCGTGAGCGTCCACGGGGCGGTGTTGGTCGACCCGCTGTTGGCTACCCGAGCGCCATCCAGGGTTGGCGCAGCAGCCATCAATCCGAGCGTTGCAAGGAGGGCGACGACGCCGACTTTCATCGTAGTGACAAATCTCATATAGTACTCCGGTAACGACACCGAGTGGTTATTTGTTCCCCCTGCGGGGCAGGTGAAAACTTAACATTTCTGAACGACCGGACGCATAGACGTTCGGGAAATTCGAAAAACGTCGCAGGAAAGCGGTGCTCTTGGCTCCGGTTACGTGCGTACCTTTTTCTGTTCCCGGGCTTCGCTGCTGCAATAGCTTTTGGAGTTTGTCTCTATGCGACAACGCATTTTTCTCATAGCAGCGGTCGCGGCGTCCCTAGCCCTTACCGCTTGCGGTGGGGGTGGTTCGGTTCCGAGCCCCGGCTCGCCCACCGCCTCGCCCGCTCCTTTTAACGTCGTCTTTAGCGGCACGAAAAACGTGCAAGCGACGTACGCATATCCGGCCGCGTCGCCGTACCCGAATGAAAACCTCACCTCGCAGATCAACGAATCGACGACGATCACGAGCCCGGTTTCAAAAACCACCTACTACCAAACCACCGAGACTGAGGCCCTGCCGAACGTGACGCATACGTATACGACGCAGGAAGAAGTCGCGCAGACCGCCGGCACCGGCAATCTGCAGAATCTCGTCGTCGGCGGCATCAACTATAGCGATGACAGCAACGATTCGCAGCAGGTGCGCTATTCGCCCTATCTGATCATCGACGAAGAGCCGGAGAGCAACGGCCTCACGTGGTCGAATACTGCGGCGTTAACTGCGAACGAAAAATACGCCGACGGCACGACCGTCGCGCGGACGCAAAATGCGGATGGCAGCTACACGGATGCCCTGGTCGCGCCGGATGGAACCAACGCGACGATCACGCTGAACTCAGATGGTTCGGGCGGTATTTCCACGCCGAGCGCTTCGCCCGCGTTGTTCGGCGGACAGGTTATCTCGTACGGTTTCTCCGCGCCTTCGGCTGCGCCGTCGGCCGGCGGATTGATTACCGTCTCGATCGACTACAACCCGGCGTTGGGTATAACGCCAAATCCGTATATCATTCAGGGTAATGCGTGGTTCGCGCCGATTTCGGCGACGAATCCGCTCTACAGCGATAGCACCGTCACGAGCAGTGCTACGTTCCCGGCCTCGTGCAGCGTTCCGGCTGCTTACGGTACCACCGGTAACGACGTCCGCCGTACGGTACAGTCGATCGATCCGATTTTAGGATACGAAGAGATCACGCAGACCGACGCGTACGTCGACCCAACGGTAGGGCCCGTGTGCGTCGCGCTGCAAGACGCGGTTCTGAGCTATTATAACTGGCAGGGAACCAATACATATGGTTCGCACAACTTCAGCAGCGGCCAGCCCCTGCAGATCACCAACACCACGCAGACGCTCACGTTACAGAGCGGCAGCGGGGCCGGTATCCAGGGATTGCTTTCGTTGGCTCCAGCCGCTATCGCCGGCGCGGAAGCGAACTTCAACGCAAGCATCAGTGCCGTTCACATGAAGCGCACGGCGGCCTTCGTCAATTACATTCGTACCTTGAGCACCAACGGAGGTCGCCCGCAGTGAAGACTTCATTACTAGCACGGGCGTTCGCCTTCGCGCTCGCCTCCTCGCTCTTCGCGGCATGCGGCGGCGGCGGCGGTGGCGGAACGACGTCGTCTATTCCGCAGACCACCAACGGCGGCGGACAAAATACCGTCCCGGGATCGCTCCAAGACTTTAGTTGGGGAGCCTCGTTGCTCCAAAACGCACACCAAATCGGTCCGGCGCAATTCAATCAGATGTCGGTCGATGTGATGGTCAACCCGCAGAACGCCCAAGGGTTACTGCAATACGCCCAGGAGGTAGCGAATCCGGGCTCCGGCCTATACCGTCACTTCCTGACTCCGGAACAAATCGGACAGCAGTTCGGGGCGTCGCAAAACGATGTCACCGCGGCTGAGGCGTATTTCCAGAAGTACAACCTGGGGGTTGGGACGTGGCCTCAGCATCTGCTGATGGTCGTTACCGGCAAACAAGCCGATCTCGAAGCCGCATTCGGTACGAAGTTCGGCGTCTTCCAGGGCCAGGGCGGGAACCAATTCATCGCGCCGGAATCGGCACCGCACTTCGCGCAGGTGGTTCCGATCGCCGCCGTCGTGGGACTGGTGAACGAGCACTTGAATCGCACGTTCTTCCTGCGCCCCGGTAACGGTTCGTATTTCGGAGAACATCCGGCGCAGATCGCTCGGGCTTTCGATTATACCGGCGCCTACTCGAAATCGTTCACTGGAGCCGGAATCAATATCGGTATCATCGGCACGGGCGGCATCTCGCCTGCTGATTACCCGGCCTTCGCCGCGGCAACCGGTGCGAAGATGGCGCCGATTACGCTGGTTCCGGCGGTCGCCCAAACCCCGAGCGCGCAGAACAACAACACCGGCACGGGCGCCTTTGACGATCCAACCGGATTGTCGACTCCTCCGGCCGTAACGGCACCGTGCTCCGGCGGCAGTGCCACATTCCCAACGGCGTCGTGTAATCCTGAGGATGGCGAAGCCCAGCTCGACACCGAGCAAGCCGCTTCGCTTGCCCCCGGTGCGAACGTACTGTTCTATCTCGCGTTCAATCACAACGATTGCTTGGGTGGCGGCTGCCCGCCGGGAGCGATTGGGCTTCAGGGCCTCTACTTAACCGACGACGAAATTCAGCAAGCGATCGCCGATAATACAGCCGACGTTATCACCATGAGCTACGGCCTAGGCGACCCGGATGCTCTCGGATATTATTTCAACACTTCGGGTGTAGGCGTAGGACCGCTCGAGTTCGCGGCGCTCGCCGCGGAGGGCATCGCGGCGTTTGCCTCGTCGGGAGACAACGGCGCATATAACTGCTCTACGCTTAACGCGAAGAACCAGGCAGTTCCCACGGCCCAGATGTGTGCAAACTACCCCGCGACCGACCCATCGGTTGTCGCAATCGGCGGCGTCAATTATCCGATGGATAATGCCGGGAACCTCGTTGCGGGCCAGCAGATCACTGCATGGGCGAGCAATACGACCGCGAGCGGCGACGGATTCTTCGATAACTCTGCGGGCTCGGGCGGCGGCCCCTCAGGGACGTTCGCGGCGCCTCCGTGGCAAGCGGCGATCCCAGCCATCACGGCAATGACGGGGGGGCTTCGTGGAACCCCTGACATCTCGATGTTGGCCGACCCGAACACCGGGCCGTTCCTCTTGATGAACGGCGGATTCGCCGGATTTGAAGCGCAAGGCGCTTCGGGCGGCACCAGTGCCGCTTCGCCGGAGTTTGCCGCGGCATGGGCTCTCGTGCTCCAGGCCTGCAAACAAAACGCGGCGTGCGCTGCCGGTGGAACCGGCCCGCACCCGTATCGTCTCGGCAATCCGGCCGGCTTGCTCTACAAGATCTACGCGGCAAACGGCTCCTACGCGGCGCCGTCGGCGTTCTACGACATCACCGCCGGGTCCAATAGCGTGAGCAACCAAGGTACGATTCAACCCGGCTTCTCGGCCGGTCCGGGATACGACCAGGTCACCGGCGTCGGCGTGCCGTTCGTCGGATACCTGATCAACCAGGCCCTTACTACTGCGGGTGGCACGAGTCCGAGCGTTCCGTAACCGGGTACTCCCGGCACCGGATTTCGGCCTAACGAGGGGAGTGTCACGTTGGTGGCACTCCCCTCTTGCCATGGCTGTTATAATCGAGGGGCTGTGAAACAGAATATCCACCCCAAATGGAACACCGAAGCTCGCGTCCATTGCGCGTGCGGTAGCACTTTTACGACCGGTTCGACGCTCTCGGACATCTCGGTTGAAATTTGCTCGGCTTGCCACCCGCTCTTTACCGGTCAGCAGAAGCTGATCGATACCGCGGGTCGCGTCGACAAGTTCAATCAGCGTGCCGCCGCAGCCAAGAAGAAGCAAGAAGAGGCTGCAGTTCGCAACGCCGAGCGTGAATCGAAAAAGGTCGCGGTCGAAGCGTAGCGTCCCCATCCACACCTGTAGACGAGTCGCTCTAGCGGCTCGTCTTTTTTGTGCTGAACGTGGTTGAATAGAGACGATGGCTGGATTAACCGGGAGCGTAGCGGCTCGCCTCGATACGATGGTGCGCCGCTTCAACGAAATTGAAGCGAGCCTCGCGAACACGGGCGGCGCATTCGATCAGGCGCGCTTTACCGCGTTGGTAAAAGAGCGCGCATCGCTCGAAGAGACCGTGCAGGCCTATTCCGAATATCGCAAAGCGCTCGACGAAATCGACGCGAACGACGCGCTGATCGCCCAAACCGACGATGCGGAGATGCGCGAACTCGCGCGCGAAGAATCGAGCGCGCTGCGCGAACGCGCCGAGGCGCTCGAAGCCGAGCTGCAGCTCCTGATGATCCCCAAGGATCCGAACGACGACAAGGACATCTTCATCGAGGTCCGGGCCGGAGCGGGCGGCGACGAAGCGGCAATCTTCGCGGGCGATCTGGCTCGCATGTACATGCGATTCGCCGAATCTAAAGGCATGAAGGTGGAACTCGTCTCGGAGAGCGAGAGCGACGCGGGCGGTTATAAAGAAATCGTCTTCGGCGTACGGGGCGACCAACCGTACCGCTACTTCAAATACGAGTCCGGCGTCCATCGCGTGCAACGCGTGCCGGCGACCGAGGCGCAGGGGCGCATCCACACCTCCACGGCGACGGTTGCGGTGCTGCCGCAAGTCGATGATGATGTGGAGATCGAGATCAAGTCGACCGATCTGCAGGTGGACACCTATAAGGCCAGCGGCGCGGGCGGCCAGCACGTCAACAAAACCGAATCGGCCATTCGCATCACGCACGTGCCCAGCGGCATTATCGTTGCCTCGCAACAAGAGCGCTCGCAGATGCAGAATCGTGAAAAAGCGATGACGATGCTGCGCTCGATGTTGTACGAACGCCAGCAGCGCGAAAAAGAAGAAGCGATGGGCTCGCTGCGGCGCAGCCAAGTTGGCAGCGGCGATCGTTCGGAGAAGATTCGGACCTACAATTATCCGCAAGATCGCGTGACCGATCACCGGATCAACCAAAATTTCGGAAAGATTCCGGCGATCATGAACGGCGACATCGGCCATATCGTCGACGAATTGCTCAAAGACGAGCGCGCGAAATTGCTCGCCGGCGAAGCGACCCCCGCGTAACGGCGTGCTCGGGTCGGACGTGCCCGTCACCGTCGGTGATAGCCTGGCTGCGGCGGCCGAGCGGCTGGGCGCGAGCAGCGATTCGCCGCGTCCCGACGCGCAGCTGTTGCTCGCGCATGCGCTGGGGACGGGCCGCGATTGGCTGATCGCGCACGCCGATGCACGCGTCGATGCGCACGCCGGCGAGCGGTTCGAGGGCTACGTGCGCAGACGTAGCGGCGGGGAGCCCGTCGCCTATATTCTCCAGACCGCGTGGTTCTACGGCCGCGAATTCACCGTCGGCGCGGCGGTGCTCGTACCGCGTCCGGAAACCGAGCATCTCATCGATGAAGCTCTGGCGCACCTAGGCGGCGCACGCGCCAAGTCCCCTGCACTTCTCGACATCGGCTTAGGCAGCGGAGCGATCGCGTGTACCCTCGCTGCGGAGCTACCGAGCGCGCGCGTTACCGGCACCGAAATCAGCCCCGAGGCGCTGGAGATCGCGCGCGAAAACGCGCGGCGGCTCGGCGTGTCATCGCGCTGCGAGTTTCTGCTCGGCGATTTGGCGACGCCGGTGCGCGGCCGGCGCTTCGATACGATCCTCGCGAATTTGCCGTACGTCGCAACCGCGCAGATCGCCCCCGCACCGGACCCGGTCAGCTTCGAGCCGCGCCTCGCCCTCGACGGCGGCGCCGACGGCCTCGGCCCGTACCGCAGGTTGCTACCGGAGCTCCCGGCATTGCTCGAACCGGGCGGCTTGGTGCTGTTGGAAGCGGCGCCGGCTTCGGTGGCGGCCCTGGCGGCCTTGGCCTCGGATGCGTTCCCGGGTGGGGCGGTCTCGATCGGCTTGGACTACGCGGGGCACGAACGGTTCGTCCGGGTGCGGGAAGCATAGCGCTCGGCGCGGAATACCGTCTTCCCGAGATGGCGAAGTATATTTTCTTTACTGGCGGCGTTGTGAGCTCGCTCGGTAAGGGCATCACCGCGTCCTCGCTCGGGCGGTTGCTGAAAGCGCGCGGAATCAGCGTATCGATCCAAAAATTGGATCCGTACATCAACGTCGACGCCGGCACCATGAACCCGTATCAACACGGGGAAGTCTTCGTCACCGAAGACGGCGCGGAAACCGATCTGGATCTGGGCCACTACGAGCGCTTCATCGATGAAAATCTGCTGCGCGCGAACAACGTCACGACCGGGCAAATCTACAATTCGGTCATCGAAAAAGAGCGCCGCGGCGACTATCTCGGCGCGACCGTTCAGGTGATCCCGCACATCACCAACGAAATCAAGGCGCACATCAAGCGCGTTGCCGAAGCGAGCCACGCCGACGTGTGCATCGTCGAGGTCGGCGGCACGGTCGGCGATATCGAATCGCTCCCGTTCCTAGAGGCGATTCGCCAAATGCGCTACGACGTCGGCGACGAGAACGTGATGTTCTGCCATCTCACGCTGGTGCCGCATTTGGGCGCCGCCGAAGAATTAAAGACCAAACCCACGCAGCATTCGGTGCGCGAGCTCCGTGGGATCGGCATCTCGCCGGACGCGATCGTCTGCCGGACGCAGTCCTCGGTGCCTATGCCGATCGAACTCAAGGAGAAGATCGCGCTCTTCTGCGACGTGCCGCCCAGCGCCGTCGTCCAGAACGGCGATGCGAAGACGATCTACCAAGTGCCGCTCAATCTGGAAGCTGAAGGGCTGGCAGATGCGGTGGTGCGCAAGCTCGGCCTGGCCACCACGCGTCCGCAACTCGACGAATGGGCGAAGATCGTCGAGCGGATCGGCCACCCGCTGCGCCGCGTCACCATCGCCTTGGTCGGCAAGTACGTCGAACTCAAAGATGCCTATATTTCGATCAACGAGGCCCTCTACCACGCCGGCATCTTCCATCAAGCCGAGGTTGAAATTCGGCGCATCGATTCGGTCGTCGTGGAGAACGACGGCATCGACGTCCTCAAGGGCGTCGACGGTATCCTCGTAGCGCCGGGGTTCGGAGCACGCGGCGTCAACGGCAAACTGCGTGCGATTCAGTACGCTCGCGAACACAAGATCCCATTCCTAGGCATCTGCTTCGGGATGCAACTCGCTTGTGTCGAGTTCGCTCGGGATGTGTGCGGTATCCCGCGCGCGATGTCGATCGAAGTCGACGAAGCCACGCCCGATCCGGTGATCGATTTCATGCCGGATCAACGCGACCTGGAGATCTACGGCGGAACCATGCGTCTGGGCGCCTACGCCTGCCAGCTCGAAGCGGGGAGCCTGGCCGCCAAGGCGTATGGAGACCTCGAGATCAGCGAGCGTCATCGCCATCGCTACGAGTTCAACAACAAGTATCGCGCGACGTTCGAAGAGCACGGGATGCGATTCTCGGGGCATCACTCGGTCGGTAAGGCGACGCTCGTGGAAGTCGTCGAACTCCCGCAATCGATGCATCCGTGGTTCGTTGCGACGCAGGCGCATCCCGAATTCAAATCGCGCCCCAACAAACCATCGCCGCTCTATCGCGATTTCGTCGGTGCGGCGCTCGTGCATGAAGAGCGCATGCGCGGCGTTCACGGCCAGACGGCCCCGCACAGCACGCACTCGCTCTGAACGTCACCAGCGTGACCGCCGCGATCCTCACGCGCGATGAAGAGCGGCATCTTCCGCGCGCGCTGACCAGCTTGCCGCGCGAGATGGCGGTCCTCGTGCTGGACGCGGAGTCGGACGATCGTACCGTCGAATACGCCGCGGCGGCGAACGCCGAAGTGATCGTGCGGCCCTGGATCGATTTTGTAGATGCGCGGACGTACGCTCTGGCTGCCGTCCGCACGCCGTGGACTCTCGTGCTGGACGCCGATGAAGCGCTGGACGACATCCTGCGCGAGGCGATTGAGCGCGCGCCCGAAGACGTCGACGGCTACATCGTGCGCCGGACGACCTATTTTTGCGGTAAGCCCTTACGGATGTGGCGCAACGAGCCGCTGCTGCGACTCGTGCGCACCGGACGCGCGCGCGTCGTCGCACGCCCCGCGGCGGGTGGTAGCGCGGCGCTTCACGAGCGTCTGGTCTGCGATGGGCCGGTCGGCGAACTCGACGGAACGCTGCTGCATTATTCGTACCCGACGATCGAATCGTATCGTTCGAAATTCGCTCGGTACACCTCCATCGAGGCCGCCGGGATGCAGGCGAGTTTCGTGCGCGCCCTCGCGGCAACGCTGATCGCCCCGCTCCGCTGTGTGGATTTCTTGGTGCGCCGCGGCGCCGTGCTCGACGGCCCGCGCGGCTGGTACGTCGCGTGGTGGTCGGCGTGCTACCCGGCGGTGGTTGCCTGGAAGGCGGCGTTTCGCGCGCCGGACCACCCATGAAGCGCATCGGGTTCGACGCGCGGGTCGGCCGCCGCGTTTCGGTCGGCATGGCGACCTATATCGGCGAAATCGTCGCGCGCATGCCGCGCGTTGCCCCGGAGTTCTCCTATCGCGTGTACGACAAGGGCGGCAATTTCGGTTTCGCGGAGCAAATCGGCATGCCGTTGCGCATGCGTCGCGACCGGATCGATTTGACGCACTACCTCGCGCACTACGTGCCGTATCTCGCCGGCGGCCGATTCGTCTTTACCATCCACGACCTCATCCATCTGCGTTTCGAGCGGTACTTCCGCGCGTACATCGGGCCGTACTATCGCACGGTGGTCAAGAAGGCGTGCCGTAATGCCGCCCGCATCATTACCTCCGATCGCCGCACGATCGCCGATCTCGTCCACTACTACGATGTCGACCCGGCCAAGATCGCGGTCATTCCGCTCGCGGCCCGCGACCGGTTCTTTACCCCCGTCGAGCCCTTCAGCGCGGAGCGGCCGTATATTCTCAATGTGGGCAATCATCGCGAGCACAAAGATATTCCGACGCTCCTTTCGGCATGGTCGGCACTACCGGCCGATCTCGAGGTCGATCTCTACCTCACCGGCGCCGACGATTTCGGCGGAGCATTACAACGGCTCTCAACCCCGCGCCGCCGCGCGATCGCTCTGGGTGACGTAAGCGACGACGAGCTTGCGGCATATTACGCGGGAGCGCGGGCGCTGGTGCACCCCGCGCTCCTCGAGGGTTTCGGGCTGCCGTTTGTCGAGGCGATGGTCGTGGGCTGCCCGGTGATCGCGACCACCGAATCGATCCCCGAACCGCTCGCACCGGTAAGCCTGCAATTCGAACCGCGCGATGCGGAAGCGGCGAGCGCGCAGATCGAACGCGTGCTGCGCGACGAGACGCTACGCCGGGATCTCCTGGAACGCGGCAGAGAGGTCGCACGCTCGCTGACGTGGGAACGCACGGCGCAGGCAACTGCAGAGGTGTATCGCTCCGTCTTTGCGGAAGGGGGCGACGTATGAAGCGAGCACTCGCCGTGGTGGGACTGGCTCTTTGGCTGCTGGGCGTTGCGCCGTTGCCGAGCGCTACGCCGCGCGCGATTTCCATCGTGATCAATGGCGACGTGCTGCCCATGCAGCCGCCGCCGCGGTTCGAGGGCGGGCATCTCCTGGTTCCGGTGCGGCGCACCATCGAATCGCTCGGGTTGGATTTTAATAAGAGCGGCAAAATCATCACGACGCACGTCGGCGCGCGCACGGTAACCCTGGCGATCGGCAGCCGCATAGCCCACATCGACGGCGAACCGGTGTACATGGATGCCGCCGCGATCGAAATCAAAGACGTGCTGTATGCGCCGTTGCGCTTCTTTACCGGCGTGCTCGGCGCGCAGGCGAGCTACGATCGCCTCGCCCACCAGGTGACGATCGTGGCGCAACTGGTCGGCCGGTCGGGCGCGGGCGTCACCAGCACCAAGAACACGATCGTCCGCATCGGGACCGTGACTGCGGTCGATATCGATTCGGATCCGCCCACCGTCACGCTCACCTACAACGCCTCGGTGCGCACGATTCCGATCGGTTCGAACGCAAGCATCGAGATGCACGACGTCAACGCGAACGTCACGGTACCGGGTGAGTTGAGTAGCGTACGTCCGGGAGATTTCGCGCGCATCACGATGCGTAAAAACGGACACGTGACGCGGGTTGAAGACGAGTATGGCTCCTACCAAGGGCGCGTTGCCGCGGTAGCAGCGAATCGTTTTGTGTTGGCCGACGGCCACGTGATCGCTCCGTCGCGCACCACGGTGATATCGATCAATGGTGTGTCCGCGCAGATCGCCGACCTGCATGTGGGTGACGGCGCGACCGTCCGCTATAACGTCGAAACCAACGAAGTGCGCGAAATCCTGGTGAGTCGCGCGGTCGCCGCAGTTGCCGGCCCGGCGGCCGGCCCGCAGATCGCGAGCGTCAACTCGAGTGCCGATCGCCCGCTACGCGCAGGCGAAAGTGTGAGCGTCACCCTCCGCGGGACGCCGGGCGGGTCGGCGACGTTCGACATCGGCCCGTACGTCGGCAATTTAGCGATGAGCGAGGGGCCGTCCGGGCTCTATCAGGCGTCGTATCAGATTCCAGCGGGTGCCAATTTCTTCAATGTGCCGATCATCGGGCATCTGAGCTTGGGGGCCGTGCAGGCGCCCCTCGTGCAGGCTCCGCAGATGCTCTCGGCGTCGAGTACGCCGCCGGGGGTCTCCGGGTACGCTCCGGCGGCCGGCGAAACCGTCAACACGAGCCGGCCTGCCGTCTATGCGACGTTCGCCTCCGTCAGCGTGCCGGTCAATCCTTCGAGCGTGCTGCTCTGGGTCAACGGGCGCGACGTCACCGCCGATTGCGTGCGAACCGCGCAGTTCATTCAGTACATGCCCGCGTATAGCTATCCGAACGGCACGATCTCGGTGAGAGTCCGCGTGGCAGATCTCGCCGGGAACACCACTACGAAGTCGTGGAGCTTCATCATTCGCAATCGCTAGGAGGCTGTCGGAGTTGAGCCGGAAACGTGCTCAATTCCGAGAGCCTCCTAAGGGGAAACATCGGTGGACTGTATTTTCTGTGACATCATAGCGGGCAACATTCCCAGCAATCCCGTCTACCAAGACGAGGATGTGATCGCTATCAACGATATCAATCCGCAGGCCCCCGTTCACAGGCTCGTCATCCCGAAGAAGCATTTCGCCGATGTCACCGAGATCGAGCGCGCAGAAGACGGCGCGTTGCTCGCAAAGCTCTTCGCGACGGCATCTCGCCTGGGCCGCCAATCCGGCGGCGGATTTCGCCTGGTCGTCAACACCGGCGCCGAAGGCGGCCAAACCGTCGATCACGCCCACATTCACGTCCTCTCCGGCCGCTTCATGGAATGGCCCCCAGGATAGCTCGGGCGCCCTCGTTGCCCCATACGTCGTTTGACCCTGGCTGCCGGCTGTGATACAGTACGGCGGTTGAGGCCGTTTTCGGCCTTACGCATTTTTTGTCGTGGGCCATGGTGCCGCGGCGCGAAGGGGGGTCGTACAAGAATGGAAGTTCGCATAGCTCCGGGCGAATCGATTGAGAGCGCATTGCGCCGCTTCAAGAAGGCCACCCAAAAGGCCGGCATCTTGGCAGAGGCACGCAAGCACGAACATTACGAAAAGCCGAGCGTTCGCAAAAAGAAGAAGTCGGCCGCCGCGCGCAAGCGTCGCACGTAACCTTCCTCATGGCAGCCCTTAAAGACCGTCTCTCGTCCGAACTGAAGGACGCGATGAAGGCGCGCGACCAGATGCGCCTCGATACCCTGCGTTCGGCACTCTCCGGCTTCACCTATAAACGGACCGAAGCCGGAAAAGACCTTACCGAGGACGAGGAGCTCGATGTCGTGCGTCGCCTGGTCAAGCAGCGCAACGATTCCCTGGCCGAGTTCGAGAAGGCCGGGCGTACCGATCTGGCCGAGAAAGAGCGCGCCGAGCGCGATATTCTGGCCGCGTACCTGCCGCAGCAAAAATCGGCCGAAGAGGTCCGAGCGATCGTGAAATCGATCCTGGCGGAGCTTCCGGCGGATGGGCGCAATCAGGGCGCCGCGATGAAGGCCGTCATGCCGAAGCTCAAGGGCTTGGCCGACGGTAACCTCGTGCGGGCGATCGTCACCGAAGAACTCGCGTAACCCCCCGAGTTTTCTCGTAACCTTTCATGCCGCTACCGAGTAGGTAGCGGCATGATGGTTTTCCAGCGCGTTCGCGCCGCGTGTTCGGCGGGACTCATCGCGTTCGGTTTCGTCGGCTTAGCCGCGGCGGCGGTTCCCACGCAGGCGCCGGTGGAGCTCATCCCCATCCAGGGCACGATCGACCAAGGTACCGCGAACCTCGTCGCGCGCGCCCTCGCGCAGGCTCAAAGCTCGGGTGCCGCAGCCATCGTTCTCAACGTCGATAGCGGCAGCGGCCTTCCCGCTGCGGCAAGCGAGATCCGCGCGGCGCTAGGCACGGCGGGACGGCCCGTTTACGCCTACGTCGAGCACCGCGCCTATGGGGCGGCGGCGCTCGTAGCCCTGGCCGCCTCCCACGTCGTCCTCGCCCCGGATGCCTCCATCGGTGCGGTCGAGCCGCTTCCCGGGATGGCGCAAAGCCTGACGTCACCCCTGGACGCCAATGAAGCGATCCGCGCCCACGTTGCTACCGGTACCGCCGCGACGCTCGACGCGATGCTTGAGAACGAACACCTTGCCGACGCGGCGCTTCAGACGGCGACGTATTCACCGGGCGAGCAGATCGCTCGGATTGCCACCAACCCGATCGTGAGCGGCCTGCTATTGACGCTCGGACTGCTCGGATTGCTGGTCGAGATGCAGACGCTGCACGGTATCGCCGGCGTGATAGGCCTAGGCGCGCTCACGCTCTTCTTCGGAGCGCATATTTACGCGGGCTTCGCGGGCGGCGTCGTCGCGCTCTTGGCGATCGCGGGGCTGCTCGGGATTCTTTGGGAATTGCACGTCGTCCCGGGGCACGGGGCTCCCGGAATACTCGGGGCGGTGGCGCTGATCTGCGCGGTGCTGTGGGCCTTCGGTTTACCGCTCTTGTTCGTGGGGATCGAGACGATTTCTACGTCGATCGTCCTCACCGTGATCCTGTTCGCGGTCGTCACGCGGGCGTTTCCGGAGAACGCCTGGATGAATAAGTTGATGCTGAGAGCGGATCAGGGCCCCGATTACGTGACCAGTTCGGATTTTAGCGGTCTGCTCGGCGCTTCCGGTACGGCGGATTCGTACTTGCGTCCCTCGGGTGTTGCGAACATCGACGGCAAACGCGTCGACGTCCTGACCGAGGGCGAATTCATCGCGCAGGGAACGCCCATTCGCGTAACGCGCGTGCAAGGCGCACGCATCTTCGTGGAACCCGTTCACCTCCCAAGCTACCAGTAACCACCAGAAGGAGCTCTTCGTGGTCGCAGTCAGCGCGCTGGTCATCATCGTCGTCGCCTTCATTCTCTTCTTCGCATTCTTATACTATTTCCCGATTGGGATGTGGATCCGCACGGTGGCCGCGGGCGTTCCGTTGGGCATCATCGCGTTGGTTCGCATGCGACTGATCGGTATTCCACCGAGCGTGATCGTGACCAATTACGTGCGGGCGCGTAAGGCGGGCCTGATGCTCACGGTCGATCAAATGCAATCGCATTATCTGGCCGGCGGTAACGTTGAAAACGTCACGCTTGCGATGATCGCGGCGCAACGCGCGCAGATTCCACTCGAGTGGCAGCGCGCCGCGGCGATCGATTTAGCCGGGCGAAACGTCGTCGAAGCCTTGCAGATGTCGGTTACACCCAAGGTGATCGAAACCCCGATTTTCCAAGGCGTCGCGCAGAACGGCATTCAGCTCAACGTCAAGGCGCGCGTCACCGTGCGCAGTAACCTCGATCGGTACGTCGGCGGTGCCGGCGAGCAAACCATCATCGCGCGCGTCGGCGAAGGCGTTGTCGCAGCGGTCGGCGCGGCCGTCGATCATAAGGAAGTCCTCGAATATCCGGATCGCATATCGAAGACCGTCCTTTCCAAGGGACTGGATGCCGGTACCGCGTTCGAGATCGTTTCGATCGATATCGCGGACGTCGACGTCGGTAAAAATATCGGCGCGGAGTTGCAGACAAGCCAGGCCGAAGCCGATCGCCGGATCGCCCAGGCGAAAGCCGCGGAGCGGCAATACGCCGCGATGGCGTCGGAACAGGAGCAGAAGGCCGAAACGCAGGCGATGCGCGCTCGTGTCGTCGAGGCCGAGGCGTCGGTACCGGCGGCGATCGCGGAAGCGTTTCGCAGCGGGCATCTGGGCGTGATGGATTACTATCGCCTGAAAAATATCCAGGCCGATACCGATATGCGCAGCTCCATCGGTGGCCCGACGGACGGCGATACCTCGCAGCCGCCCCAGCCGCCGCCGAACAAGTAGCGCATGAATCCTCACGATGTCGTTTCGCTGATTGTCGCGGCAGTCGCCGTCATCGGCGTCATTTCGACCATCGGCTCGAGCGCGCAAAAGGCCCGGGACAAGCGCCGGCAGACGCTGGGAGGCGTGGGAATGGCAGCTCCCACCGTCGCTCGGCCGCCGGTGGCGCCCGTCCCTCAGCGCGTCGCACGGGCGTACGCGCAACGCCTCGCGGCATCGCTACCCAGCGCCCCGCCCCCAATATCGGCGGTACCGGTGCCCCCGGTATCGGTCTCGGCCCCACCGATAACCGCGCCGGCCCCCCCGCCGCCGATCGTCGCGCCGGCGCCGCCGCCGCCGATCGTGTCGACCCCGCGCATCGTCGCCGATCACGGCGTGCTGCAGCAACCTTCGCTCCGAACCGGGGTGTTGCGCGGTTTGTTCGAAGATAGACGTAACTTGGTACGAGCGGTCGTGGCAATGGAAGTACTCGGACCGCCCATCGCATTACGGGAGCAAGCACCCTGGACTCTACAGCCCAGCGAACCATCGACCTAACCCCACTCGGCGATCGCATGCGCCTCTTCGGCCAATTCGATCGCAATCTCTCGGCCTTGGAAGAGCGCCTCAACGTCTCCATTCGGGCCGACGGCGACACCCTGGTAGTGGCCGGGAGTAACGGCAACGTCGAGCGGGCGGAACATGCGGTGCAGCATATGCTCGAGGCCGCGCTCGGCGGCGCTCAAATCACTCCCGAGGATGTCGAACTAGCCGTCACCGACGCCCGCACGCAAAGCGGCGGCCGGTCTCTTCCCGGTACCCTGATCCGAACGCATCGCGGTAAGGAAATTCGTCCGCGGACCGACGGCCAGCGCGCCTTCGTGCGCGCCATGGAAGAGCGCACCCTTACGCTGGGGATCGGCCCGGCCGGTACCGGAAAGACGTTTCTCGCCGTCGTCATGGCGGTACGGGCGCTCAAAAATCGGGAGGTCTCCAAATTGATCCTCTCGCGCCCGGCGGTTGAGGCCGGCGAAAAGCTCGGCTTTCTTCCGGGTGATTTACGCGAGAAGGTCGACCCCTATCTGCGCCCGCTCTACGATGCCCTCTCCGAATTGCTCGACGATGCCGTGGTGGCGAAATATATGGAGCGCGGCACGATCGAAGTCGCTCCGCTCGCCTACATGCGCGGCCGCACGCTTTCGGATGCGTACGTGATTCTCGACGAGGCGCAGAACGCAACGGCCGACCAACTCAAAATGTTCCTAACGCGGCTGGGAAGCGCATCGAAGATGATCGTAACCGGCGACGTGACGCAGATCGATCTGCCGAACGGCGCGCGCAGCGGCTTGCGCGATGCGGCCAACCGTCTGCATGGCGTTGACGACGTCGGCATTGTGGAACTGACCGAGACGGACGTCGTGCGCCATCCGTTGGTGGCGCGGATCATTCGCGCATACGCTCGGCCCACACCGTGATCTACTATCACAATCGAGTGCGAAGGAGCGGCATCGACGCGCGCGCGGTTAAAAAAACGGTTGAAGCGCTCTTGGAAGCGGTTGACGAGCCCGGCTCGACGCTTTCGCTCACGCTCGTTAACGACGCGACGATTCGCGAACTCAACCGCGAGCATCGTGGCAAAGATGCCACGACCGACGTGCTGAGCTTTCCGCTCTTCGATCCGGACGAACGCGAGCAGAGCCGGGCACTGCCGGAGCGAATGCTCGGCGACATCGTGATCTCCGTCGATACGGCGCGCAGGCAAGCTGCGGACTACGATGCACCGCTCCAGCGCGAACTGGAGCGCCTCCTGATCCACGGCATCTTGCACCTGTTAGGCCACGATCACATGAAGCCGGGCGAGCGCGCCGAGATGGAGGCGCAGGAGCGACGCTTGGCGACCGCGATCGGCATGCCGTGGCCGTACGAGGAGGCGCGATGAATCGGCTCTGGCGCTCTTTCAACCACGCCTTCGAAGGCATCATGTACGCAACCCGGACGCAGCCCAACATGCGCGTGCACTTGGTCGTTGCGGCTCTGGTCCTGCTAGCGTCGCTGGTGCTGCACCTGGAGCGCTACTATATCGTCGCGTTGATCGTCCTGATCGCGCTGGTGCTCTCGCTGGAATTACTCAACACCGCCATCGAAGCGATCGTGGACCTGCTGACCGTCGCCCATCACCCGCTGGCAAAAACCGCCAAGGACGCGGCCGCCGGCGCGGTCCTGGTGGCCTCGGTCGCGGCCGTGGCCGTCGGCTACCTGATCTTTTACCAGGGCATCACCACCGGCGGCGAAAGCGTGTTCAATGCCGTTCAGTCGGTGCCGGCGAATACGGCGCTGATCGTGCTCGCGGTGGTCGCCATCGCGACGATTTTCGCTAAGGCCTGGGTTGGGCGCGGATCGGCCCTGCAAGGGGGCGCCGTTTCGGGACATGCCGCGCTGGCGTTCGCGGCCGCCACCATGCTGGCGTTCTTCTACCAAAAACCGCTGGCCGGCTTACTCGCGTACTTTATCGCCTTCCTGGTGGCTCAGAGTCGCGTGGAGGCCCGCATCCACACCTCGATGGAGGTGTTGACCGGGGCGGTGCTCGGGAGCCTGGCGGCCCTGGCCATCTATCTCTTGGTGCGTCCTCACGTTGTGTTATAATGGCGCGGCCTTGAATACCGACCCATATCGAAGTCCCCGCTCGCATCGCAGCCCCTGGGAGCGTCGATGAGCGAGACGCTACAGCAAGATTGGCCCCAGCTCGGCTTTCTCGTCCTGCTCGTGGTGCTAGCCGCGTTTTTCGCCGCCTCGGAAGCGGCGCTCATCTCGATTTCGAAGATTCGCGCCCGCACGATGCTCGAGCGGGGGCTGCGTCGCGCGGAGGACGTGGTATTGCTCCTCGAGGACCGCAACCGCTTCCTCACCTCCGTGCTGGTGGCCAATACGATCGTGCTGCTGGCGGCCGATTCGCTGGCGACCTACACCGCGATCAAGATCGGCTTGCCGGACGCTGCGGTTTTCTCGACCGTTTTGATGACGATCATCTTGCTGCTCTTCGGGGAGATCATCCCGAAGACGTTGGCGACGAGCGATGCCGAGCGGTGGAGCCTGCGGCTTGCGCCGGCGATGCGAACCGTCTCGTGGGTACTCACGCCGGTTTCGCGAGCGTTCCTCTTCACGGCCGAGCTGATCGTGAAACCCTTCGGTATCAAACATCCGCACCAGTTCGTCACCGAGGAAGACATCCGCACGCTCGTTGACGTCGGCGCGGAGCAGCGTGTGATCGAAGACGAAGAGCGGGAGATGATTCATTCGGTCATCGAGTTCGGCGATACGATCGTTCGCGAGGTGATGCAACCGCGCCCGAATATCGTGGCCGTCTCGGTCGACGATTCGCCGCGCCGCGCGCTCGACGTGGTGATCTCCGAAGGCTATTCCAAGCTCCCGGTATTTCAAGAATCGAAGGACGATATCGTCGGCGTCGTACACGACCGCGAATTATTGATCGGTCTGGCTACGGGCAATCTCGCGCAAAGCAGTTTGCGCACGCTGATGCGTCCGGTCGTCCACGTGCCCGAGACGAAGAAACTCGCCGAATTGCTGCGCGAGATGCAGCGCGATAAATTCTCGATGGCGATCGTCGTCGACGAGTACGGCGGTACTGCCGGCCTGGTGACGATGGAAGATCTGCTCGAAGAAATCGTCGGCGAGATTCGCGACGAACACGACGAAGACGAGCAGGAGGCGATCGCTATCGTTTCGCCGCGCGAAGCGGTAGTCGAGGCCGGCACCAGCATCGACGATGTGAACGACGAACTCGGCACGGCCTTGCCGACCGACGATTTCGAGACGATCGGTGGCTACATCGTCGGTTTATTCGGACGTTTGCCGACCGAGGGAGAAGAAGTCGAAGCGGACGATCGCACGCGCTTGCGCGTCGAGCGAACGCGGGGGCGTCGCATCCTAGCCGTACGCATTTATACCGACGGCGACGTGCAGCAGACGCAAAGCAATGGGCAGGCGGTGGCCGGTAGCAGCGATGTCTCCTGAGGCGCTTTTGGAACGAGCGCGCGCGGCTCGCGGGAGCGCATACGCACCCTATTCGCAGTTCGCCGTCGGTGCGGCGGTGGAGACCATCGACGGCGACGTCGTCGTCGGATGCAACGTGGAGAATGCGAGTTACGGGCTCTCGATCTGCGCCGAGCGGGCGGCGTTAGTGCATGCGATAGCCTTGGGGCATCGGTCGTTTCGTGCGATCGCGATCGCCGGCCCGGATGGGGCTGTGGCCGCGCCCTGCGGCGCCTGTCGCCAGTTCATCGTCGAATTCGGCGAAGGGATTGCGGTGATCTACGTGGGCTCCGCCGGCCCGATCCAAACGAGCGCCGGGGAACTGCTCCCACACGCGTTCGGGCCGCACAGCCTCGCGTAAGGAGCGGCAGTGAGCGCAGCGCGATCGTACAAAACCAACGCGGTCGTCTTGCGCGGTCGCCAGTTGGGCGAAGCCGACCGTATCTTCACGCTGTTCACCGATCAGCGCGGAAAGCTCGATGCGGTCGCAAAGGGGGTCCGGCGGCCGAAAAGTCACCTCTCCGGTCGTTTGGAATTCGGAAACGAATGCGTGATGACCATGCACCGCGGGCGTTCGCTCGATGTCATCGTTGCCGCGGATATTGCGCGAGCGCCGTGGAGCAAGCTGGTCGATCCCGATCGCTTCGCGGTGTTTTCGCTGGTCGCCGAAGTGATCGACGCTTTCTGCGAGCCCGATCTGCCCATGCCGGACGTGTATGCGCTGCTGACCGGAGCGGTCGCGGCGATCGCGGCGAGCGACGAGCCGCGATCGCTGATTCCGCGCTTTTCCATACGCCTGCTGTGCGCGCTCGGGCTAGACCCGGCGGTCGATTGCTGTGTGCGTTGCTCGCTCGATTTCGAAGGACACGCGTGGCTCGATCCCGATGCCGGGGGCTTGATCTGCGGAGCGTGCCGCGAGCGCTGGCGCGATTTGATCGAATTCGACGAAGCGGACTTGCAGAACGTGCGCGCCGTCGGAGCCGCTAAAGGGAGCGCGGCCCGCGCCACCGTACGCGCAACGCCGCGCGTCGAACGCGCGATCGAAACGCTACTCGCGCACCACTTGGGCCGCCGCCCGAAAGCGAGCATCCGATGAGTATCATGGCGCTCGACGTCGGCACCAAGCGGATCGGTGTCGCGATTGCCGACCCGAGCGGAACGTTCGCCTTGCCCGTCGGAACGGTCGAGCGCTCCACCCTCAACGCCGATTTGGAGCGACTCGCCGAGTATCTCACGTCGTACGCCGTGACCGATTTGGTGATCGGCGATCCGGTCGCGCTCTCGGGGGAGCGCGGGATCGCGGCTCAAAAGATGGATGCGTTCATCGAACAACTCGCGCGGATCTATGCGGGGCGCGTCCACCGCGTAGACGAGCGCATGACCACGGCGCAGGCGACCAAGACGTTGATCGCCGCGGATGTCTCGCGCAAGAAACGCAAAGGAGTGGTAGATAAGATGGCGGCCGCGCTCATTTTGGAGACGTTTCTGTCGCGGCGCAGAAACGAGGCGCGCTGATGCGCGTACTCCTGCGAATCCTCGCAACGCTCGCGACCGTCGTCGTTCTGGTGGCCGCCTCGATCGCCGCCTGGTTCGCCTACGCGGCGTTTGGGGACCGCTCCCTGCCTGCCGTACCCAAGCAAGTCGTCATCGTTCGCGGTTCGTCGCTGGCCGATATCGCCGAGGAGCTTTCGAACAACCGCGTGATCGCAAACGGCCTGGCCTTTCGGTTGCTTGCGCGCCTCCAAGGTAGCGAAGAAGACGTGCGAGCGGGCGCGTACCGATTTGCCCCGCATCAGAGCCAAAATGAGATCCTCCAGGAACTGCGCACGGGCGGAGCACAGATCGCGCGCTGGGTGACGTTCCCCGAGGGATTTACCGACCGGCAGATCGCGCAGCGATTGCAAGACGAAGGTATCGCGAGCGCCGCAGTGCTCGATCGCCGGTTCGCAACCACCGGGCTGAACGTCGGTGGTACGCGCACGCGGAACCTAGAGGGCTATCTCTTTCCCAGCACCTACCTGGTCGACGTAGCCGCGACGCCTTCGCAGATCGTGACGATGCTGACGGGGCAGTTCTTCAAAGAGCTTCCGGCCGACGCCGCCCAGCGAGCGGCAGCGCTCCACGTGACGGTGCCGCAGGCGGTCACGGTCGCATCTTTGGTCGAGCGCGAAGCCAAGATCGATGCCGATCGCCCGATGATCGCCGGGGTCATCTACAACCGGCTGCGGGCGCACATGCCATTGCAGATCGATGCCACCATCGAATACGCCCTCCCGCATCACAAGGCGGAACTCTCCTACGCCGACCTGAAGATCGATTCGCCCTATAATACCTACCTCCACGAGGGGCTGCCCCCCACGCCGATCGCCAATCCCGGGTTACCCTCGCTGGAAGCGGCCCTGCATCCGGCGAAGACCGATGCCCTCTATTACGTCTACTGTGGCGGAGGCCACCACGTCTTCGCGAAGACGCTAGAACAACACCAAGCCAACGTAGCTCGCTGCTTAAAATAGGAGCATCCCCATGTCGTCCAACAACGGTGAAGCCAAGAGCGGACCGCTCGAACTGAGCGAGGTGCTCCATATCGAAACCAAAGAGGGTACCGAATTACCGTTCGAAGTCGTTGGAATTCTCGAAGATCCCGATGACGGCGCATCGTACGCGGTGCTCATGCACGAACCCGAAGATGAAGAGGGCGAGAGCGAATTCATCGTCACCGATCTCGAAGGCAATCTGCTAGAAGACGAAGATCTCGCACAGGAGATTCTCGATGAATTCCTGGTCTTCGCAGAAGAAGCCGGCGACGACGGGGGCGAGGCCTAATTCGCGTTCTCGTTCTTTCGGCGAGCGTCGGCGTCGGCCACGTTTCGGCTGCAAATGCGGTCTGTGCGGCATTGCGCACCATCGATCCCGAGGCGCACACGCAGGTTGTCGATTCGTACCAATACGCCGCGCTCGTCGTCTCTCGCGTGGTTTCGGACGGGTATTTGCGGATGGTCAAAACGATTCCGCAACTCTATCGCTACGTCTACGACCGCGCCGAGCGTGCCACCGAGGTGGGGCCATTTCGCACCTGGGCGCACCAATTTACGGCCGGTAACCTGCGCCCGCTCATCGAGCAAGAGCGGCCCGATGTGGTGGTCTGCACCCATGCCTTTCCATGCGGTGCCATGGCCGAGTATAAGCGGCTGTACGACGATGGGCCGCCGGTCGTCGGAGTCTTGACCGATTTCGCCGTCCATGGATTTTGGATCCACCGGAACGTGGACGGCTACGCGGTGTCGACCCAGGCGATTCGCGAAGTCATGCTTGCGCGCGGCGTGGAAGCTTCGCGCGTGGTCGTGACGGGAATCCCTGTGAATCCGCGCTTTGCACCGAGCGACGAGCCCCAGGAACTGTTGCGCGAGCGGCTCGGGCTTCCGCGCGCTCGTAAACTCGTGCTGATGATGGGCGGAGGCTTGGGCATCGGTCCGCTCGAGCAAATGCTCCGGTCGCTCGAACGCATCGAGACGCCGATTGGGGCAGTTGTGGTCGCCGGCAACAGCCGTCGCGTCGAACGGCGCGTCCTCGAGGCGGCGGCTTCGGCAACCTACCCGGTGCGCGTCCTGCGCTTCGTCGATAACGTCTACGATTACATGCACGCGTGCGATGCGTTCGTCACCAAGCCGGGCGGCCTGAGTACGGCCGAGGCCCTCTGCGCGCAGATCCCGATGGTCTTGTGCAAACCGCTGCCCGGCCAGGAAGAACGCAACGCGCAGCTATTGGTCGAGTGGGGTGCGGCGCTTCGCGCGGACATGGACGAACTGCCCGCCGCGATAACGCGCGTATTCGATGGCGAGCAACGCCGTGAAATGATCGGTGCGCAGCGGCGTACCGCCCACCCTCAAGCCGCTCTTGCGGCGGCGCAACTGATCGCGCGCATCGCGCGCGGGCAAAAGGAGCCGATATCCGCATGACCTTGCCCTCACCCAAGACCTACGCATTCTGGCTAGCCGTGCTACGCATATTCACCGGCGCCGCATGGATCGTTCACGGGGTCGGAAAGTTCACCCAGAGTACGATGTTTATGCCGCCAAACGGCTTTATCGTTGGATTCATCGCAAAGGCTGCGACGTCGACGACGGGGCCGTATCACGATTTTCTCGTCAACGTCGTGCAACCGAACATCGCGATCTTCGCCGAACTCGTGCGTTTAGGTGAAGTGCTGACGGGCTGTGCCCTTCTGTTGGGTGTTTTCACGCGCCTTGGCGGATTCGTGGGCGTGCTGCTCACGCTGAACTACATGGCCGCGAAGGGCGCCCTCGGATCGGTGGAGGGTATCGCCGGAATGGATGCCGCCATGCTCGCGCTTTCCGCAATCAATGTGGTGTTGCCGACGGGACGGATGCTGGGCATCGACGCATTGCTGGGACGGCGTCGCGCGGCCCCGCCCGTTGTCGTCGCCCCGGTGCCGGTCCATGCGGCTCCGGTGCACGCGGAATTCGTTGAAGAACAGCCGCTCGAAGGGCCGTCCGCTCCGAAAGAGTGAGCCGAAGCGACAGAAGTCCGATAGGTGAGTGCTGCGCCGATGTGGTATAGTCGTCGGCGCACCTCCCCGGGGTGCGATCGCGGAGAGGTGGCCGAGCGGCTGAAGGCACTCGTTTGCTAAATGAGCATACGCCAAAAGCGTATCGAGGGTTCGAATCCCTCCCTCTCCGAATCGATACACCGGAAGGAAAAAACGTCGATACGACGTATCCGGGAAGGTCGCCGCAGGCGACGCGTGCGGTCGTAGCTCAATTGGATAGAGCAACAGGCTACGAACTTGTAGGTTGGGGGTTCGAGTCCCTCCGACCGCACCATCTGCAAAACGGGCTTCGCAATGCGAAGCCCGTTTTCTTACGAGTCCGAGTCACGCTCGTAGCCGGAGACCCGTTCATCCAGGGTCGGGCGCACAATCGGGGTGAGATATGCTTGCACAGCTGGTCTTAGGCGTGCTTCTGGCGGACGCGCCGCCTACGCCGCTTCACCAAATCGGTCACGTGAAGGTTAGCTTGGCCTGTAGCACGTTACATCAGAGCGTTGCGCCGGCGATCCAAGGGATCCAGGCTAACGACCGCATCATCGGCATCGGTAAGCAGCTCTTTTTTATTATGGGGAAAGATGCAACGCAGGGCGGCAGCGGCGCCGCATTTACGCTGGATCAGCTAAACATGGAACGCGGTGTGTCGCTGCTGGTAGCAAATCTCGCAAAACTCGATGCGCTCATCGCAACAATACCCGCCCCGAAAGGCGATTCTCCCGACGATCGTCTCGCTGCGGCCATGCGGAAGCGGCTGGAAGCGGTGGCCGATCAGCAGCGAAAAGCGATCGGCATTATGAACGGGGTCGTTGATTCGGAGAGCCTGGGCGATCTTCAAGGCGCCGGCGACGATCTCACCAAAACGACCATGCCCGAAGAAGTGCGGGGACGTCAGCTTATCCTCGGGTATCCTCCGC
>Ga0307373_10002615_pt1 | contig 32182 bp, 25 predicted proteins | sample OX2MG_FD_202534 | JGI IMG/M metagenome (GOLD analysis project Ga0307373, IMG submission 202534) | Soil microbial communities from Risofladan, Vaasa, Finland - OX-2 | ecosystem: Environmental > Terrestrial > Soil > Coastal area > Acid sulfate soil | place: Finland: Risofladan, Vaasa | collected...
GCCAGGCCGGAGAGAGCGCCGCCGGCGCCGGGACGGCGAACCCCGCTCTTTCCGGCTACGGCGCCAGTCGGCTGTGGCGGGTGGTGGACGGCCCCTGGCAGCTGGTGTCCATCGACGGCTCCGGTCATGTCGCGTTCAAGGCGAACCCCAAGTACAGCGGCCCCGTGAAGCCCTCTGTGTCGTCCTTCGTCGAGGTTCCCTTCGCCACCTCGGCTGACGAGTTCACGGGCCTGGTCGACCGAACGGTCGACGTCGGCTACCTCCCGCAATCCGAGGTGCCGGCGGCGAAGAAGGGCGGAGGGCCGTCGGGCAACAACTCCCGACTGGCCGACTTCCGGTTGAGCCCCCTCTACCGCTGGTCGCTTCAGTACATTCCGTACAACTTCAGCTCCACCGGCGACGGCGCCATGACCGGGAAGATCTTCTCGCAGCTCTACGTCCGTCAGGCCCTGCAACTGCTTGTCGACCAACCGGGGATCATCAAGACCGTCTTGAAGGGCTATGGCGTGCCCACCTACGGCCCCGTTCCCCTGGAGCCGGCCAATCCGTTCGTCTCGAAAGCCGCGAAGGACAACCCCTACCCTTACGACCCGGCCCGGGCCATCCGGTTGCTCACGAGCAACGGGTGGAAGGTGGCGCCCGGGCAGGTATCGCACTGCGTGAACCCCGGGACCGGCGCCGGGCAGTGCGGGACGGGGATCGCCCTGGGGGCGAGCCTCAACTTCACGCTCCAATACGCATCGGACGTCCCCTGGACGGCGGCGGTCCTGACGGCGGAGAAGGCGTCGTGGGCTCGGGCCGGAATCGAGGTGGATCTCACCCCGGCCGCCGGCACCACGGTCAGCAGCAATGCCACGCCCTGTGCCGGCGGACTGAGCTGTAGCTGGGAGCTCGAGGACTGGGGAACGGGATGGTCCTTCGCCCCCGAGACCTACCCGTCGGGGGAGGCGCTCTTCGGCACCGGCTCCGGCTCCAACGCCGGGAGCTACAGCGACTTCATCGCCAACGAGCTGATGGCCCAGACCGAGCACGGCGCCGGTGACCTCAGCGGGTACCAGAACTACCTGGCCAAGCAGCTCCCGGTGGTCTTCGAACCCAGTCCCGCCTCCTCGCTGACCGAGGTGAGCAGCACCCTCAGGGGCGTGACGCCCCAGAACGTCCTGGGGGCCCTGACGCCGGAAACGTGGTACTTCGTCCACTGACCGGGGGCGGGCCCTCGGGCAACCGCCGGGAGAGGGAGGAAAGTTCACACTCCGTGCAGATATGGCGCGAGGATGTCCGCGAAACGTTAACTTGTCCGTCACATCTCCGGCCGGGACACCGGATTTCGATGAAAGGGGTCACACGTGCGGCGACTCAGGGCAGGGACAGCGATCGCGATGGGCGTCACACTCGCCCTCATGCTGGCGGCGTGCAGCAGTGGCGGCGGATCGGGCAACGGCGCTTCCACGGGGACGACGACCGGCAAGATCACGTTCGCCCTGGACGAGACGATCCCCGGGTGGAACATCAACACCTCCGCGGACACCGAGTTCGTCCTCCAGGAGATCACGAACCTGGTCTCTCCTCAGCCCTTCATCATCAACTCCAAGCTCTTGCCCGTGCTGAACACCCAGCTGCTCGAGAGCGCCACCCAGACCTCGACGAGCCCGCAGACGATCGTCTACAAGATCAACCCGGCTGCCAAGTGGTCCGACGGAGTGCCGATCTCCGCCGACGACTTCATCTACAACTGGCAGGCGCAGAGCGGTTTGTCGCAATACACGGACGTGGGCGGTAAGGCTTTCGACGACGCCTCGAACACCGGCTACAACCAGATCAAGTCGGTGACCAGCTCGGACGGCGGGAAGACGGTGACGGCCGTGTTCTCCACGCCCTTCGCCGACTGGAGGAGTCTCTTCGCGAACCTGATTCCGGCGCACATCGCCAAGACGGTCGGCTGGAACACCGGGTTCAACGACATCAAGAACCTGATCTCGGGCAGTTGGTACGAGGTGTCCAGCTATCAGAAGGACCAGTTCCTCATCCTGAAGCGCAATCCGCACTACTGGAGCACCCCGGGCAAGCTGGCCACCATCACCTTCCAGATCTTCAACGGCGACGACCAGGCCGTGCCGGCCATGCAAAACGGCGAAGTGCAGATCATCAATCCTCTGGAAGTGAGCCTTCCCATCGTGCAGTCGGCCGCCCAACTGACCAACGTGACCCAGTCCCTCGAACCCGGGCTCGAATTCCAGCACTTCGACTTCAACGAGTCCGACCCCTACCTGGCCATGCTCCCCGTTCGGCAAGCCATCGCCTACGGCACGGACCGCAAGGCCATCATCGCCAGGACGATCGGTGAGTTCGCCAAGGGGTCGCAGCCCCTGGGCAACCGGATGCTCGTCCCCGGTCAGACCGGCTTCGTGAACAACGGCGCCGCCTACGACAACGTGAACGTGGCCAAGGCCAAATCGCTTCTGGAATCGGCGGGGATGAAGATGGGCTCCGACGGCTACTACCAGCCGACCTCCGGGCCGCAGGCCGGGAAGGACCTCACCTTCACCATCAACTCGACGACCGGCAACGACCTGCGGTCGAACATCGAGCAGTTGTGGCAGTCCCAGATGAAGACCATCGGCATCAAGATCCTCATCGCCAACCAGGACGCCAACCAGCTCTTCGGGACGACACTGATCCAAGGGACGTTCCAGATCACCTTGTTCGCCTGGGTGTCGACGCCGTTCCTGTCGGGCAACCAGTCGATCTATTGCTCCTACACCAACGGCTCGGCCTGTGGTCAGAACTGGGACCACTACGCCAATGCCGCGGTGGACAAGGACCTGAGGGACGGGGCCCAGGCGGCGACGCCGGCGCAGGAAACGGCGGCCTACAACGCAGCCGACAAGCAGTTGTGGGCCGACATGGTGACGCTGCCGCTGTTCCAGGACCCCATTCTCTTCGTGTGGTCCAACAAGTACACCGGCATCGTGCCCAACGGCTCCAGTGTGGGCATCACCTGGAACGCCAACCTCTGGGCCCTGAAGAGCTAGTAGCCAAACTGTCCAGACGAGCGGAGCGGGCCCCGGTCGACCGGTGAGCCCGCTCCGCTCGTTTCTGGTTCGGAACCAGCCGGGGAAGCGCTGACTCTCATGCTCGCCTATATTCTGAGGCGGCTCTTCTACAGCATCGTGGTGCTGTTGGCGGCCACCATCTTGGTGTTCCTGCTGGTGGCCGAGTCTGGGAATCCCCTCGGACTCCTGCTGGCCAACCCGAAGATCCCGCACCGGGTGATCGTCGAGCGCGAGAATCTGCTGCACTTGAACGATCCCCTCTGGCAGCGCTACTGGATCTGGTTCTCCCATGCCATCCACGGGGACTTCGGCTCGACCATCGCCGGACTCCCGGTGGCGCCGCAGATCGAGTCGCATTTCTATGTGACGCTGCGGATGGTGATCATCGCCACCCTTCTGGCCATCGTCCTGGCCATTGCCACCGGTGTCTACTCGGCGCTGCGCCAGGGTCGTCTGGGCGATCATGTGGTGACCACGACGAACTTCCTCTTCTTCGCCGTCCCGACGTTCATCGTGGGCGTTGTGCTCAAAGAATTCGTGGCCATTCCCATCAACAAGCATGTGGGGACGACGATCTTCTATACGATCGGCGAACAGAGCCCCGGGCTGAGCGGCAGTTTCTTCAGCCGGCTGCCCAACTATGCCGGGCACACCGCCCTTCCCGTCATCACGCTGATGCTCGTCAGTTACGCGTCATGGGCCATCTATCAGCGGGCGGCCACGCTCGAGGTCCTCGATTCGGATTACGTCCGTCTGGCCCGGGCCAAGGGCCTGCACCCCCGCCGGGTGCTCAGTCGTCACATCCTGCGCAATGCTCTCGTCTCGGTCGTCACCATCGTCGCCCTCGACTTTGCCGCCGTTCTCGGCGGCGCCATCGTGACCGAGACGATCTTCGGATGGCAGGGCATGGGGGTGGAGTTCTTCAACGGGGTGACGACACGGGACATCAACGTCGTGCTCGCCTACCTGCTGATCACCACCGTCTTCGTAATTCTCTTCAATCTGCTGGCCGACGTCCTCTACGCATTTCTCGATCCCCGGATCCGCTATGGATGAGCCCTTCGGGTCCCACGATCGTGATCCGCGTGCCGCCGTCGACGTCGCCGGATTCTCGACACTGGAACAGCCCTTGCCGGCGACGGGGCCGCCGACCGGATCCGAAGACACACCCTCCGACGAGCACGGGATGTCGGGTGAGACGCGGGGACAAGTTCGGATCACATTGTCGCGGTTTCGGCGTCAGCGCCTGGCCATGGGCTCCCTGGTGGTCTTCCTTATCCTCGCGGCCGCCTCCGTACTCACCGGCCACTTCTGGAAATACGGGTTCACGCAGATCACCGGACAGTACGCCTCCGGTCCGTCGAAGCTGCATTGGTTCGGCACCGACGACATCGGCCACGACGTGTTCGCCCAGGTGATGCGGGGAACCGAGAAGGACATTCAGACGGCGCTCCTTGTCGCCGCTCTCTCCATGGTGGTCGGCACCTTCATCGGTGCCATCGCCGGCTACTACCGGGGCTGGGCCGACAACGTCCTGATGCGACTGGTCGACCTGGTTCTGAGCATCCCCATCCTGGCCGTCCTGATCGTGCTGGCCAACATCGTGGCCAAGCTGGCCGGCAATTGGTTCTGGATCGCCATCATCATCGCGGCGACGTCATGGACCTACGTGGCCCGGCTGGTCCGAGCGGACTTCCTGTCGTTGCGGGAGCGGGATTTCGTCGAGGCCACCCGGGCTCTCGGTGCCACCGACCTCCGGATCATCGGCCGCCATATGCTGCCGAACGCCGTGGGACCGATCATCGTGAACGCCACCATCACCGTCGCCGCCAGCATCGTGTTGGAATCGACGCTCTCGTTCCTCGGGCTCGGCATTCAGCCACCCGACGTGTCACTGGGATCCCTCGTGTCCTCCGGTTCCAACGCGGCGACCACCGAGTGGTGGCTGTTCGTCTTCCCGGCCATCTTCCTGATCGTGCTCATCATGTGCATCTTCCTGGTGGGTGACGGGCTGCGTGAGGCGTTCGACCCCAAGAAGTCACGCGTGCGAGCCTGACGTGACCGACACACCACTCGTCGTCACGGACCTCCAGGTGGAGTTCCCCACGCAGGAGGGAACGGTGCGCGCCGTGAGGGGGATCGACTTCAGCTTGCGGGCCGGCGAGGTACTCGGCATCGTGGGTGAGTCCGGCTCGGGGAAGTCGGTGACGGCCATGTCGGTGATGGGACTGCTTCCCCGCAGTGCCAAGGTCGAGGGATCGGTTCAGTTCAAGGGCCGGGAACTGCTCGGGCTGAAGGAAAAGCAGCTGATGTCCGTGCGGGGCCAGGGCATCAGCATGATCTTCCAGGATCCGATGACGTCGCTCAATCCCGTGTATTCGGTGGGCTGGCAGATCGTCGAGGCGATCCGGGCCCATCAGAACGTGGGCAAGGAAGAGGCCACCAAACAGGCGGTGGAGCTGCTCCGCAAGGTCGGCATCCCCCATCCCGAAGGACGGGTCAGTGACTACCCCCATGAATTCTCCGGGGGGATGCGCCAGCGTGTCGTCATCGCCATCGCCATGGCCAACAATCCCGATGTGATCCTGGCCGATGAGCCCACCACGGCGTTGGACGTCACCGTGCAGGCCCAGGTGCTGCAATCACTGAGGACCGCCCTCGACGAGACGCACGCCGCACTTCTGTTGATCACCCACGATCTCGGTGTGATCGCCGGGCTCGCAGACCGGGTGCTCGTCATGTACGCCGGGCGGACCGTCGAGCACGGGACCGTCGACGACATCTTCTACCGTCCGGCCATGCCCTACACGGTGGGACTGCTGGGCTCACTGCCCAGGCTCGACGACGACGGAGCCGAACGCCTCCGCCCCATTCCGGGTTCGCCTCCCTCGATGGTGGGCGTGGGCGGCGGGTGCCCGTTCGCCCCCCGTTGCCCCCTCCGGGCACCGATCTGCGACGAACAAGAACCGCCCCTGCGTGTGGTGGCCCATGCCGACTCCTCTCGAGCGGCGACTCCCGGGCCCGATGGGGCGCCGATCCCGGACGCCAGCCCGGCTTCATCGGACACCGGGACCCCGCTTCTCCACGACGATGTCTTCGCTCCGCACGTCGCTGCCTGCCACTTCGCCGACGAGGTCTCGAGCGGCGCCGCCGGTCAGATCTTTCAACCGACGTCGGCCGATCTTGAACCGGTGCTCGATCCGTGACCGACGGCGATCTCGGCCACGAGAATCTGACCCCGGCGGCCGTGACCCAGTTGGCGGCCGAACCCCTGTTGGCCGTTCGGGAACTGGTCAAGCACTTCCCTGTTCGGGGTGGCAGATTCATCAGCCACGACGTCGGGGTCGTTCATGCCGTGTGCGGGGTGTCGATCGACATCCAGGCCGGGGAAACGCTCGGACTCGTCGGTGAGTCGGGATGCGGCAAGTCGACGACGGGACGGGCGATCCTGCAACTCATCCAACCGACATCCGGATCGGTGAAATTCGAGGGACTTGAACTCTCGCAGATGCACCGGGACGGGCTGCGCCGGGTCCGACGCGATCTGCAGGTCGTCTTCCAGGACCCTTTCGCCTCGCTCGATCCCCGGATGCCGGTAGGTGAGTCGATCGCCGAGCCACTGCATATCCATAAGGTCTGGACGAAACGGGAAGGTCATCGCCGGGTAGACGACATACTGCGCCTGGTGGGCCTCGAGCCGTATCACGCCAACCGCTATCCGAACGAGTTCTCCGGCGGTCAACGTCAGCGGATAGGAATCGCCCGGGCGTTGATTCTCGAGCCGAAGCTCCTCGTGCTCGACGAACCCGTCTCGGCTCTCGACGTGTCTATTCAGGCGGGCATCGTGAACCTGCTCGAGGACCTCCAGGAGCGCCTCGGCGTCGCCTATCTCTTCATCGCCCATGACCTCTCCGTCGTCCGGCACATCTCTCACCGAGTGGCCGTGATGTACCTCGGCAAGGTCGTCGAAACCGGCAGCCGGTCCGACGTCTACGACCATCCGTCACACCCTTACACCCAGGCTCTGCTCTCGGCCGTTCCCCTCCCCGACCCACGGGCCGAGCGCCGTCGGCAACGGATCGTCCTGACAGGCGAAGTTCCCGGCCCGCAGAATCCGCCTTCGGGCTGCCGGTTCCGGACCCGGTGCTGGAAGGCGCAGGAGATCTGTGCACAGGAGGAACCGGCGCTGGTCGAGCGGGGTCAGGGCCACCCTGTCGCCTGCCATTTCGCCGCCGAGACCGCCGTCATCTGAATCGACGGTCAGTGGGGACGGCGGCGTTCTGCGAACTTCCCCCTTCGGCGCGCGCGGACGCTCGGTACCCATGATCCGAGCAGCAGGGAGTCTCGAGACGACCACGGCAGAGCTCCGCGCCGCCGGGTGCGTGGCCGCCGCCGAGGAGGCCGCCGAGCTGATGGAGGCCGCCGGTGGGGATCCCGGGCGTCTGCGGGCCCTGGTGGCCCGGCGGTGCTCGGGAGAACCCCTGGCCTGGTTGACCGGTTCCGTGCGCTTCGGCGGTGAGACCGTCCTCGTCCATCGGGGTGTCTATGTGCCTCGTTGGCAGAGCGAACCCCTGGCGTTCGAGGCGGCGGCCAGGCTTCCCGAAGATGGGCTCGCCGCCGACCTCTGCACCGGGGCCGGTGCCGTCGCCGTCGTGCTCGCCCGCCGCCGGCCCCGGGCGCGGGTGGTGGCAACCGAGATCGATCCGGTGGCCGTGGCCTGTGCGCGGTCCAATGGCGTCGAGGTCTACGAAGGAGATATGGCGGCCGGCCTACCCGACGAGTTCAGGGGACGGATCGACGTGGTCACCGCCGTCGTCCCCTATGTGCCGAGAAGCGAACTTCGTCTGCTGCCGCGTGACGTGACCGCCTACGAGCCTCTCGCCGCCCTCGACGGCGGCGAGGACGGAACCGATCTCCTCGTCCGAGCGGTCGGCGAATCGGCGGTTCTGCTACGGCCCGGTGGCTCGCTGCTGCTCGAGCTCGGCGGAGACGAGGCCGAACTGCTCCAGCCGGTCCTCGAGTCGCACCACTACACGAAGGTGGAGTTCCTCCTCGACGAGGATGGCGACCTCCGCGCCCTCGCCTGCCAACGTTGACGCCGGAGGCGTCTGAATCCATAGACCGTCGTGCGGGAAACGAAGAAGCCCCGTCGCCGAAGCAACGGGGCCATCTTCAGAAAAAAATCCGGCGACGTCCTACTCTCCCAGGGGAACGCTCCCCAAGTACCATCGGCGCTGGCGGGCTTAACTGCCGTGTTCGGAATGGGAACGGGTGTGGCCCCGCCGCCATGGTCACCGGAAACCTTGCTCAAGGCGGACGAGAGGCGACCGGCCGAAACCGATACCTCCGTCCGCCCCCGAGCGGCCTTGCGGGCCGTCCCGTGAGCGTTCCATAGCGAGCACGAGCATGAAAAGCTCTCCAAGCCCTCGGCCGATTAGTACCGGTCGGCTGAACACGTTGCCGTGCTTACACCTCCGGCCTATCAACGTGGTCGTCTAGCCACGGGCCTTACCAGGTTGTCCTGTGGGAGACCTCATCTTGGAACGAGCTTCGCGCTTAGATGCTTTCAGCGCTTATCCCATCCGTAGGTCGCTAACCAGCCATGCCCTTGGCAGGACAACTGGCACACGAGAGCTACGTCCGTCCCGGTCCTCTCGTACTAGGGACAGCCTTCCTCAGGTCTCCTACGGCTGCATCGGATAGGGACCGACATTGTTGTTACCACCGGCATATCAACGCCGGGGGCCAGGGCATTTCTGCCTGGCTCTGCATGTCGCCATGCAGATCGGACCATATCTTCACCACGTACTTCGAATGGTGCCTGGCGTATGGTCTCTGAGGATTCTGGATCCTGAGCTCCGGTGAAGTCGGCGGTACCGACCACCACCATTCATCCGAACGGCTTCCGCAGCAAGCTGCCGAAACCCTTCGTCCTGCAAGTGTTCACCCGCATCCATTCGTCGGACGATGCCGGCGAATGTCACGAATTCCTCCTGCTTGCAGCTCAGTAACGGGTTGCGCTCGAAGAAGGGGAGGACTTTCTCAAGCAGATCGGACCGCTTTCGAACAACCAGCACCATGGTGTGGTCGTTCGACTTACGGTGATTCTCTCGAATCAATCCACAGTCGATGCGTTCCTGGATCAGATTTAGAACCTGAACCCGACTCACATCTTGACTGACTCGGAACTCCGGGACGAGTTGCCAGCGCAACCTCGTGCTCGGATTCCTCTGTACTGCTACGTGAAAGCTTCCTTCTCCATCAACAAAACCCGCAATATAGGCATCCAGTCTTTCCTGCTGATTGACCGCACCTGTCGCATTTTCACTTTCCGCATTGTTCACAACCGTCAACGTATATTCAGGCTGTAACAATCATGAATCTTTGCGAATGAGTAGCGCAGGATTCAACCGGTGTTTCCAGCATATAGCCAAGTTTATAGACAGCGCGTATGTCCACTGTCTCACGCATGAACTCCCGTATTACTACGGGCATAGACTATACCTTCACCCTATTTCTAGGGGCCGGCGTGTCATGGCGTCCGTGAATGTTGGAGATCTCCAACTGTTTATGACGCCATCCCTTCGCTGTGGCTAGCGAAGAAGTCGTTACAGGGGCACAACACTCCCATGCTACGCAGATGTTGCTCGACATCCGCGGCGAATATCCGCTTCCTTTTCGAATAGTTTAGGGTCGGAAACGCCAACCTTCTGACGGTTCCCTATTGTGTTGGCCTTCCCTCGGTATTGCCCTGAAAAGACGTTCGGTGGTCTTAATCAGGGTTTCACCGATATGAGCCGGTGTGCACCTAGGAATTACTCCCTAGGGACGCAGTGATAACTACGTTCTAAACCCAGCTCGCGTACCGCTTTAATGGGCGAACAGCCCAACCCTTGGGACCGGCTTCAGCCCCAGGATGCGACGAGCCGACATCGAGGTGCCAAACCTTCCCGTCGATATGGACTCTTGGGGAAGATGAGCCTGTTATCCCCGGGGTACCTTTTATCCGTTGAGCAACGGCGCTTCCACAAGCCACCGCTGGATCACTATGCCCTGCTTTCGCACCTGCTCGACTAGTAAGTCTCGCAGTCAAGCTCCCTTGTGCCATTGCACTCGACGGCTGATTGCCAACCAGCCTGAGGGAACCTTTGGGCGCCTCCGTTACAATTTAGGCAATCTGTTAGCCCGACAATTTGTATCGCATGCTAGGCAGAATCTCGGAATGGATATATGCGATCAAGTCCGTCACGGAAGACGACGGTATGTAGATCTGCAACCCATCCTTTTGCTGTCGCACGCTGGTCTTCACTCCAACGTCTCGTCGTATCACCGATCTGAGAAGTTCGACTTCTAACTCGGTGAAACTCTGTGTGTTCAAGTAGAGACCACGACACTGATTCGACTTTCTCGAACCATCATCCATGAACCAAACAGCCATGCTCAACGCACTCAACTCAAGGTCCTGAGGAATCACCTTGCGGCGGTTCTCGTAGAATCTTAAACGAAATTCCTCAAGCTCTGGGTGCGAAAGGGTACTGAAACCAACATTCATTGAAGTGGTTCCAATCCGATTTCGCCGGGCTCTCCTCCTTGGCGGAGTACGGACCCATTCTCGCCACTCACGAAACTTCCAATCGACATAGGCCGACTGAGACACTGAGTGTTCGATCTTGAGCCGAGCCGATACAGCTCCACTTTGCCTCTCGAGATGACCGTCGCCGAGAAGCAATCCATTGAGGATTTCCTTCTGGCGCTCACTCATCTTCAACGAAGCCTTGTAGTGCCGTAAGGCCAATGTATTCATGGACGAAATTGCCGTCTCGAGGTCATTTCTGCCTCGATCTGCATGTCGCCATGCAGTTCAGACCATACCATCACCCGTTGCAATGCAACGGGGCTCTCGTTGTGGTCGTTGGGGTAGGTGGCTCTTCGCCACCCAACCTGCTGATTGTCCGCACTGGTCAGATTGTCACTATCCATGGCACGACCCTAGATACCGGGTGTGACATGACTTAGTACTGCCAGATACTCGGGTGTTCCAGCATACGCCGAGAGTTTTATTTCACATGGTTTCCCATGATTCGCCCCATTTTGTTAAGGCGACCGCCCCAGTCAAACTACCCACCTGACGCTGTTCCCGATCCGGATCACGGACCTAGGTTAGGGCCCCGGCACGAAAAGGGTGGTATTTCAAGGTTGTCTCCACCACGGCTGGCGCCGCAGCTTCAAAGACTCCCACCTATCCTACACAATCCGTACCAAAGCTCAACATCAAGCTGCAGTAAAGGTCCACGGGGTCTTTCCGTCCTGATGCAGCTAACGAGCATCTTTACTCGTACTTCAATTTCGCCGGGTCTGTGGTTGAGACAGTGGGAAAGTCGTTACGCCATTCGTGCAGGTCGGAACTTCGTCGTTATCCCCTCTTTCGAGGGGGACAGACTATGCCTTCATCTCTGCGACATCACCGAATGCAGAGAGCCCGCGTATTGCCCCAGCCATAGATTTGTCGTCCCAGCAATGAAGCCACTGGTATGACAGGGACTGGAGCCTCACCCCGAAGGGATCAGTCGTTACGGGGCCATACCGCAATGCTTCTTGCGGCAGAGGGCTTCCCACGGCATTCCCCGTCGGCTGACGTCTCGTCCTTGTGGTCGAGACAGCCGGTGTGGGCTTCGCCGTTATGAGCGGGTGTTCACATGGGATCGCTCCCATGCAGGGCAAATTTCTTACCCGACAAGGAATTTCGCTGAGCACTGTTACAACCGATCCAGTCATTCAACTGGTTCGGCGGGCCGGTCGTTTCCGCCGGCCTCCCCACGTCGCCGTGGGGCTCGGACCATCTCATCATCTCGTCGCATTCACGACGAGACAGTCGGCGTATGGTCTCTGAGGATTCTCAGGAATTCAGATGGCTTTCGATGATTCATCGTCTCAACGATCTCCGCGATCTTGGTCATCCCACCAATCGTGAGATGCGATCGTGAATCCATTAGTTCGATGATTTCGGCGAACTTCTCGAAGTTGTCTCGCTTCGTTGTTCGGAGTGGGTTCTTTCTGAAGAACGGGACGATGATCTCCCGCAATTCAGCGAATCGACTGACGTAGAACCGATACAAATCTTCTCGGTGATTGTCATATCGACGGTTGATGTACACCTTCCCACAGCCAAACGCGTTGACGAAATCTTCAAGAACCTCGCGACTCGACTCTGACTGCACCACTACGAACGTGGGTTGGACTTGCCAGCCGAGCTTCGCCTTGTGGTTTCGAAACACAGGGCAGCTGAAACAGCCTTCCCCATCGACGAAACCAACTATCCATCCGTTGTTCCAGAGCCTTTCCTGCTGATTTTCCGCACCTCGCACATTGTCACTGCGTTCCATAACCTGACGATACGAACTCGCTGTAACAGTCTGATCGTGAAACACGAGTAGTGGAGGATTCTCGGGTTTTCCAGCATATGGCCGACTGCGCACCGCATCGTCACCGACACGGGGGGCAGCTGCCTCCAGCACGTAGGAGGCTTTCCTACCTTAGGACCGTTATAGTTCCCGTGATCCCCATATCGCTATGAGGCGTGGACCATATCTTCTTCCACCTGGCTTCACAGGTGGAGCTCTGCGTATGGCCTCTGAGGATTCCTACTCCCTCAATACGTTGAAGATCGCTCTTCTTCGTACAACTCTCTCTGTCTGGTTGTCGTCCTCAATTCGAGGGCGTGGGCAACCGAATTGACATTCGATCGTCGATTGGTCGGGACGAGCGCACTTCTCGCGCTCTCAACGGTCGGGAATGTGAAGCTTCCCTCTCATTGACGATCCACGTCGTCTAGTCGTTCAGATTTCGTAGATTTCGATCCAACCAATATGAGGAACTAGGCCTTTCCTGCTGATTGTCCGCACCGGACGGTTTGTCACTGACCATTCGCACCTCACGATGGTGCGACATGGACGAGTACCGCCGGATACTCGGGGTTTCCAGCATATAGCAGAGTTTGTTCCAGACGGTTACCCATCTGGAGCCGCAACTGGTGTTTACGGCCGCCGTTTACCGGGGCTTAGGTTCACAGCTTCGCCCGAAGGCTAACCGTTCCCCGTAACCTTCCGGCACCGGGCAGGCGTCAGAGCGTATACATCGTCTTAGGACTTCGCACGCTCCTGTGTTTTTAGTAAACAGTCGCTTTCCCCTATTTTCTGCGGCCCCCTCAGGCTCAGGACGCGAAGTCCATCACCCTAGCGGGGCCCTCCTTCTCCCGAAGTTACGGAGGTATTTTGCCGAGTTCCTTAACCACAGTTCTCCCGATCGCCTTGGTATTCTCTACCCGCCCACCTGTGTCGGTTTGGGGTACGGGCACCATGCCAGCTCGCTAGAGGCTTTTCTCGGCAGCATGGGATTAGTGACTTCGCCTGAACGGCTCGGCATCGCGTCTCAGGATTAATGGGGTCCGGATTTGCCTAGACCCCTCCCTACACGCTTACCCCAGGACAACCAACGCCTGGGCTCACCTACCCTCCTGCGTCCCCTCTTCGCTACCCGCCACGGGATCGGTCGGTTCGGCCCGAAGGCCAGCCCCTTAGGAGCCCCGTATTGGGTTGGTCGCGGACACGGTGGTGCTGGAATATCAACCAGCTGTGCATCGACTACGCCTCTCGGCCTCGCCTTAGCTCCCGACTCACCCTGGGTGGATTAGCCTTCCCCAGGAACCCTTGGGCTTACGGCGGAGGGGTTTCTCACCCCTCTCTCGCTACTCATACCAGGATTCTCACTCGAACCCGCTCCACGACGGTTCACACCCCCGCTTCACGGCAGAGTTCGACGCTCCCCTACCACTCCTATCCGTGACTCCTAAAGCGGCACCGCAAGCGGTACGTCTTCAGGCGGAATAGAAATCCGCAGCTTCGGCTCTTGGCTTGAGCCCCGTTACATTGTCCGCGCAGGACCACTCGACCAGTGAGCTATTACGCACTCTTTTAAGGATGGCTGCTTCTGAGCCAACCTCCTGGCTGTCTTTGCGTTCCCACATCGTTTTCCACTTAGCCAAAAATTTGGGGCCTTAGCTGGCGGTCTGGGCTGTTTCCCTTTCGACCAACGAAGCTCATCCCTCGTGGTCTCACTGCCGGGCTCTGGAGTATCGGCATTCGGAGTTTGATTGGGGTCGGTAAGCTTGTAGGCCCCCTAACCCATTCAGTGCTCTACCTCCGATACTGAACACCCGACGCTGCACCTAAATGCATTTCGGGGAGAACCAGCTATCACCGAGTTTGCTTGGCCTTTCACCCCTATCCACAGGTCATCCCCCCTGTTTTCAACCAGGGTGGGTTCGGCCCTCCACGGGGTCTTACCCCCGCTTCAGCCTGCCCATGGATAGATCACTCGGCTTCGGGTCTAACACATGCGACTCTACGCCCTATTCAGACTCGCTTTCGCTACGGCTCCCCCTCTCGGGTTAACCTCGCCACACACGTTAACTCCCTGGCTCATTCTTCAAAAGGCACGCCATCACGGCCGACCATGAATCCCATACCGAAGTATGGGGGTCGACGACGCTTTGACTGATTGTAAGCCAACGGTTTCAGGTACTATTTCACTCCCCTCCCGGGGTACTTTTCACCTTTCCCTCACGGTACTAGTCCGCTATCGGTCGTCTAAGAGTACTTAGCCTTACGAGGTGGTCCTCGCAGATTCACACCGGCTTTCCCGGATCCGGCGCTACTTGGGAAATCCAACTGGAGATCTCTAACCATTCGCGTACGGGGCTCTTACCCTCTGTGGCGCGGTGTTCCAAACCGCTTCTGCTTAGTTGAGATTTTGTAACTCCATGAAGGGTCTGATGCCCCCTCTGTCGGCTCCCACGACCCCGAACTGGCAACGCCATCAGGCTTGACACCAGCTCGGTTTAGGCTCTTCCCGTTTCGCTCGCCGCTACTCAGGGAGTCGCTGTTGCTTTCCTCTCCTCGGGGTACTGAGATGTTTCAATTCCCCCGGTTCCCTCTCCTGGTGCTATGTGTTCACACCAGAGTGACACCCCATGACGGGTGCCGGGTTTCCCCATTCGGACATCCACGGATCGAAGCTTGGTCGGCAGCTCCCCGTGGCTTTTCGCAGCCTCCCACGTCCTTCTTCGGCTTTAGACGCCTAGGCATCCACCGTTGGCTCTTTGTAGCTTGGAGAACAAAGATGCTCGTGCTCGCTATGGAATTCTCAAGGGACGCGCGGCACCTCGACAGCGTAATCGTGCTGGAGGCGGGCCGATCGAATACGCGAGCGGCCGACCGTCTCTGAAAGGACGGCCGGCATCGCGACGGAAGTGACTATGTCACTCCCTCAAAACGGAATAGTGAGGTCCGGAGATCTCTCGTGCCCGGAATACGGGGCCGGCCAGGCACATCCCCGAAAGGATATGGGCAGCCGGCAGCCGCCGGGAAACGAAAGAAAGCCGAATAACCAGTGATCGACTAGGAAGTCCCTGACCGGAATGGTCAGGAAAGACTCCTTAGAAAGGAGGTGATCCAGCCGCACCTTCCGGTACGGCTACCTTGTTACGACTTCACCCCAATCACCGATCCCACCTTCGACAGCTCCCTCCCAAAAGGGTTGGGCCACCGGCTTCGGGTGTTACCGACTTTCGTGGTGTGACGGGCGGTGTGTACAAGGCCCGGGAACGTATTCACCCCGGCGTTGCTGATCCGGGATTACTAGCGACTCCGACTTCATGGAGTCGAGTTGCAGACTCCAATCCGAACTGAGACCGGCTTTTGGGATTGGCTCCCCCTCGCGGGATAGCAGCCCGTTGTACCGGCCATTGTAGCATGTGTGCAGCCCTGGACGTAAGGGGCATGATGACTTGACGTCATCCCCACCTTCCTCCGAGTTGACCCCGGCAGTCTCCTACGAGTCCCCGCCATTACGCGCTGGCAACATAGGACAAGGGTTGCGCTCGTTGCGGGACTTAACCCAACATCTCACGACACGAGCTGACGACAGCCATGCACCACCTGTTTAGGACCCCGAAGGACACCGTATCTCTACGGCTTTTCCCTAAATGTCAAGCCCAGGTAAGGTTCTTCGCGTTGCCTCGAATTAAGCCACATGCTCCGCCGCTTGTGCGGGCCCCCGTCAATTCCTTTGAGTTTTAGCCTTGCGGCCGTACTCCCCAGGCGGGGCACTTAATGCGTTAGCTGCGGCACGGAACCCGTCGATAGGGTCCCACACCTAGTGCCCAACGTTTACGGCGTGGACTACCAGGGTATCTACACTCCTGTTACTTCTCCCATTTCCAGCCATTCGTAGCTGTTCCTGGAATACTGACCAAGCCCACATATGGGCTTGGCGGACCACCCATTTCTGGTGATCTCTCGCTGTTACCAACGAGGTCGGACTATGTCATATCCCTTGCTCTGGTGAACAAGGGCCCAGCGTACAGTCTCTACGGGGTTCGTTCTCTCCTCGGTACGAGCTTATAACGCAACTCTGGCAATATGTGTGGTCCTATCTTCGACCGAAGCGATCCAACATCGGAGGCGGCTATATAGATAATCCACTTTCCCTTGTTGGCCCTGGTTCTCGGTTGAATCCTGAACCGCTCTGCCATTGTCGCTACCAGACGCTCCACCTCTAATAACTCAAAATTATGAGTCTGGAGGTTCAACCCGGCATAGTCTGCGCCCCCGTCATCCATGAACCAGATGGCCATGGATAAGGGCGTCAGCCATTGTGCAACCTCGATCGGGACGACCTTGCGTCGCCCTCGGTAGAACCGGTTGTGCCACTCAGAGAACAACGGGCTGGTGCGTGTCGCAAATTGCACCGCCGGGTACAGACGGTTCCCGAGTCGCTGATCGAACTCGTGGAGCGGCATCGTGACGAAATCACGAAACGCCTCTCGTTTCAGTTCGACCAGGCTCCTCTGGGCAAACTGATGCTTGACATGAAGACGATGAAATCGTCCATGTTGCGCCAAGCACCCATCACCCAGGAGAGTCCCAACCAGTATTTGTTGCTGCCGACTTGTTAGTACTTTTGGAGTCGAATGAACTTCCCTCGGCGTTATCCTTGCCACACCTCAATCGTATGAATGGGGTGTGACAGTCGGACTTTCACCGATACAGCTGGTTTAGTCATCGACATTACTGTCGAAGAGGACAAGATATTTATCCTGTTCGCTCCCCACGCTTTCGCTCCTCAGCGTCAGTTCCGGCCCAGACCACCGCCTTCGCCACCGGTGTTCCTCCTGATATCTGCGCATTTCACCGCTACACCAGGAATTCCGTGATCCCCTACCGGACTCTAGCCATTGCAGTATCGAGTGGCGGCTCCAGGTTGAGCCTGGAGGTTTTACACCCGACTTGCAAAGCCGCCTACGAGCTCTTTACGCCCAATGATTCCGGACAACGCTCGCCCCCTACGTATTACCGCGGCTGCTGGCACGTAGTTGGCCGGGGCTTCTTCTGCAGGTACCGTCATCATCGTCCCTGCTGAAAGAGGTTTACAACCCAGAAGGCCTTCGTCCCTCACGCGGCGTTGCTGCGTCAGGCTTTCGCCCATTGCGCAAGATTCCCCACTGCTGCCTCCCGTAGGAGTCTGGGCCGTGTCTCAGTCCCAGTGTGGCTGATCGTCCTCTCAGACCAGCTACCCGTCGAAGCCTTGGTGGTCCGTTACACCACCAACAAGCTGATAGGCCGCGAGTCCCTCCCAAAGCGAAATTCATTTCCTCACCAAACCATGCGATTCGGTGGGGATATCCGGTATTAGCACCGGTTTCCCGGTGTTATCCCAGTCTTCGGGGCAGGTTGCTCACGTGATACTCACCCGTTCGCCACTAGGTCTTCACCAGTGTTGCCACCGGATGGACCTCGTTCGACTTGCATGTGTTAGGCACGCCGCCAGCGTTCGTCCTGAGCCAGGATCAAACTCTCCATCGAGATCTTCATTGTGGCCCGAGGGTCACGCCGAAAATCGGAGAGCCGGTTCGGGTCTAGCTACCCCTCACCGACTGGCACAGCACAGATTGTTGTTGTCCGTGACAGTGCTTAATTACTTAGGTTCAACTGCCTGGCACGCCGAAGCGAGCCCTGCAGTTGCCCGCACTGGCTTTTGGCTCTCACTATTCCGTTTTCAAGGAGCGACGCGACACTCACCACGACAGAGGAGTTGGTGTCGGATCCCCGCGGTGGGTTTCCCGACCGGGGGACCGTCACTGTACCCCCGGTGACCTGCGGTGTCAATATCGTCGGACCAGAGATTCGAGGCCCGACGGGTGGAGACTAGCCGGTCTTTCGCCCGCCACCTCGTCGCCACCGAGACCGCGTCGGGCGCCCGCCCCGGGTCCGACCGAGCGTCGTCCGCCGCCCACCGAGCCGAGCTCCCCGCCAACCCTTCAATCCCAGGTCAGGACACATCTGGCCTGCGAGCTTGGCCCGAGTCCCCCCTCCCCCCCGTGCCAACGTGGCGGCCACTGTCGAAGACCGCATAGAAGACCGGTGTCACGATCTGTCTGGGTCCTCCACTTCGGATTCGAGTGCTCCAGCGAGCTGGCGACGAGAGCGGATGCCGAATTTGGCGTAGGCGCGTGCCAGGTGGGCCTCCACCGTGCGGGTCCCCATGACGAGCTCCTCGGCGATCTCACGGTTGCTCGAGCCCGTCGCGGCCAGCGCGGCGACCCGACGCTCGGTCGGCGTGAGGAGGCCGGCCCTCGCGTGCAGGACCTTGCGGGGATGGGCCCCCGTGGCCAACAGCTCCTCGCGCGGGCCTGCTCGACGAGCGGGGCGGCACCGCATAGGTAGGCGATCCTCTGGCCCTCCTGGAGACGGAGGCGCGCGTCGCGGGAACGTCCACTCCTGCGCAACGCGGTGCCGAGGGCGACCAGGGCGTTGGCGTGTTCGAGCGTCGACTGCGACTCCTCCAAGACCGCGACGGCCTCCATCAGCATCGTCAGGCCCTCTTCTCCCCCGACGACCTGTCCGGCGGCACCCAGAGCGTGCCCGATGGGCCGCGCCATGCCGAACGGTCGAGCGAGCGCGAGCCCGCTCTCGGCGAGCTCGTGCGCGAGGGTACGGCTGCCTGAAGCGTGCGCGGCGAGCGCGGCATAGGGCCGCCACGGCAGCCACGTCGGATGCTCCATCCCGTAACTCTCGAAGTCGCAGAGGCCGGCGGCCTGGAAGTCGGAGAGCGCCCGCTCGGGAGCTCCCTCCGCCATGGCGAGGCGGCCACGGGCAAAGAGCACGAGAGCGTGCTCGGGCCGGTCGGCTCCGAGCTGTTCGCCCAGACGGACCGCGGCGTGAGCAGCCTCGTTGCGACCCCGGAGCAGTTCGGCGAAGGCGAGTGTTGGCACCGCGAGGGTGCTGAAGAAGTTCCAGCCCTGGTGGCTCACTTCGCAAGCAGCCTCGGCAAGTCGTACGGCATCGAGAAGCCGGCCCTGGTGCCAGCGGACATTGGCCAGCGTCTGGGAGGCCTGGGCCTGCGCCACCATCGATCCGGTCTCCCGCGCGCGCCGGGCCGCGCCTTCGGCGACGGTCGACGCGATGTCGTAGTCGCCGATCAAGATGAGCGCCCCCGACAGCATCGCCGGGGCGAATCCCTGGGCCGTCTTGTCCTCGGCAGGCCCGTACCTCATCGCGGTTTCAGCCACCTCGCGCACCAGCGCCGGCGGGCATCCCCCGCAGGGCCATTGCGCCGGCCACCTGGGCACACAGCTGGGGCTCCGACGGGAGGACCCCGGCCTCCACCTCGGCGACGAGCGCCAACACCCTCGGGTCGTCCTCGGGCTGCAGCCGGGGCCAGAAGAACGCAACCGCCAGGTAGTCCGCCAGGAGCCGGCGGCCGAGGGGCGTCGTACGTGCGGAGGTGTCGCCCGCATCGAGATCGTCGAGGGCCAGACGTATCATCTCGCCGGCATCCGCGAACTCGCCTCTCAGGAATCGCAGCCGCCCGAGCGACTGACGGACCCTGGCTCGCTCTTCAGGGTCTCCGATGAGCGCGAGCGCCTCGTGGAGGTGCTCGACGGCCCCGGGAATCCCCGCCGAGGTCTCGGCATGCGCAAGCGCGACGAGCAGGTCGGGTCGCTCCGAGGGGGGCGGGGGTTCGGCCAACGCGCGGCGCAGGTAGGAAGCCGCCGCGTCACACGCCCCGGATGCGATGGCGGAGTTCCCGGCGGCCGTCAACCGCTCGGCGACCCACGGATCGCCCGCGGGGATCAGTGCCGACAGCTGTGCGGCGATCCGCTCGAGTGGGCGGGCCGGCTGGCTGTCGAGGAGGCGCGCCGCCCGGGCGTGCAGGATCTGGCGATCACCGAGGCTGAGATCGGCGTAGACCCGTTTCGCACGATGGGGTGGACGAACTCGAGGGGCTCGACGCCGGCGATGACGCTGGCCCGGGTGAGGAGGCCGGCAAAGTGGGCTGCCGCTGACGGATCGAGGTCGACGAGCGAGGCCGCCTCGCGGAGCAGCGCGTTGCCACCGAGGACAGCCATGGCCGCCGCCAGCTTGCGGGCGTCGTCGGGTAGCTGGCCCATCCGGACGAGCACCGCACGGATCACACCCTTCGGTGTCATCTGACGAACGCGCTCGGCATTGGCACCGGACGGCTCGAGACCCTCGCCTCGGGCCGTGAGCACCAGCTCGGTGAGCAGGAACGGGTTGCCCCCGCTGACCTCGGAACAGGCAGTGGCAAACGTCGCGTCGGGCCGCGTCTCCAGGCCGGCTTCGAGCAGAGAGGTGACCGCCTCGGTGCTGAGGGGTGAGGGGTGAGGGGTGCACCACGATGGCGTCGGCGGCGATCGTGGCGAGCAGCTCGCGGCGCTCTCCGGCCTCGTGTGGGCGCGTGCCGAGCAACACCAGCGCGCGGAGCGCCTCGACGCGCCGGCACAGGTAGTGGACCAGGCGCAGCGACTCGGCGTCGGACCACTGCGCGTCGTCGACGCAGACCAGCAGAGGGTTTCGGGCGGCCAGCCCGGCCAAGGACTGGAATCGTTCCTCGAGGGCTTGGAACGGGGCTTCGCCGATCGACGGGCCGGCTGCCCCACTTCCGATCCGGCGGGAGCCGAGGAGCTGGTCCGCGACCCCGAAGGGGTGGTCGCGCTCGAGCACGGAGCCTCGAGCCATGAGGACCTCGAAACCCTGGGCCAGGGAACGCCGGCGGGCAGCCTCGATCAGGGCGCTTTTTCCGATCCCCGGTGCTCCCTCGATCACGGCCGCCGCTCCGGATCCCTGCCCGGTCAGGGTCAAAAGCGTCTCGAGGCGCGCCAGCTCGTTCTCGCGTTCGAGGAGGATCACGGCCGCGCCACCCACATCGCCCCAGCGTAGGGCCCGTCCTTCGTGATGTCCGTAGTCGTGTCCGTTGTGCTTGCGGATGTGCGGCGACCGATCGGAGCGGATGATCACGGCGATGGACGTTCACCGCCTGACCTTGGACATCGACGGTCATGACGTTCACCCGAGCGGGTGGTTGCACGGCGACGATCTGCCCCCGCGACGCTTCGAGGGCTATGTCCAGCTGATCGGCGCCCTCGAGGAGTTTCGGGGGGCCATGGCCCGGGCCGCCGGGCACGAGACCGAAACGGAGAGCACCGATGCGCCCTACACCGCCTGAGCACAACCTCCGAATTGACGAGCCGGTCATCGACCACCCGTACGACCATCGCTCCCGGGGCTCGGACCGTCGCTCCCGAGCCTGGCGGAGCCGAGTGTCCGCCCTCGTCGCGGTGTGCTCTGCGGTGGTGCTGACCATGTCCGGTGTGGGCCTGGTCACGCAGAGCCCGGCTGCTGCCGCCGGCTCCACCTACTACGTGAGCTCCGGCGGGACCGGGAGCTGCACGTCGAACAGCGCCTCGAACGGCCTCGCCACCATCGCCTCCGCACTCTCGTGCTCGGCGAGCGGCGACACGATCAGCGTCGGCCCGGGAACCTTCGCCGGGGGGTTCACCATCTCCGACGACGTCGTCCTCCGGGGTGCCGGGCCGGCGACGGTCATCACGGGCCCCTTCACCACCGGTCTCAACGAGATCACCGTGGCCGACGCCACCACGGTCAGCATCGAGGACCTCGCCGTGGACGGCGGGCTCGGACAGGCGGGGGGGACGACCGCCAACGGGGGGATCCTCGCCGGCTCGGGCGCGCTCACCCTGGCCGACGTCTCGGTCACCGACGCCGAGAACCTCAACACCGGCGACGGGGGTCCGAACTATGGCGCCGTCGCCGACCTACCGCCGTCGGGCACCGCCGCCGACCTCACCGTCCTCGACTCGACCCTGGCGGGCAACGCCGCGGCGACGACCGACCGGGGCGCCGCGCTCGACCTGGGCTCGTCGACCGCCACCCCGGCGTCGTCGGCGACCGTGGTCAACAGCACCCTCACCGGCAACGCCGGCGAGAGCGTCGGCGCCGTCTCGGCCGACTACTTCGGCCTCACCGTTCGCGATTCCACCATCTCCGGCAACTCGGGGTCCATCGGAGGGTCCGGCGGCATCGAGCTACTCGGCACTTCGACCCTCACCATGGCCGACAGCATCCTGGCCTCCAACAATGTGAGCCAGGGCGGTGTCACCCCTGACTGCAGGAGCGCGGGCACGCCCGGCTTCCTCATCGACGACGGTCACAACCTGGTCGGCATCGACACCACCGTCGGCACCATCGCCAGCTACGGCTGCGGCTTCGTCAACGGGACCGACGGCGACCTGGTGGGCACCGCCACCGGTCCCATCGACCCGATGCTCGGGGCCCTGGGCCACAACGGCGGGCCGACTGAGACGCTCGCCCTGCTCTCGGGCAGCCCGGCCATCGGGGCAGGCGCCGCGGCCGACTGCGAGGCGTCGCCGGTCAACGACCTCGACCAGCGCGGGGATGCCCGCAACGCGACCGTCAGGGGCTGTGACATCGGCGCCTACGACAGCGGGGGCGTCATAGGCGCCCCGCTGTCGGTGACGACGAGGAGCTTGCCCGCCGGCGAAGTCGGGCGGGCCTACTCGGCAACCCTCGCGGCGTCCGGCGGCACCGCGCCCTACCACTGGGCTCGCTCGGGTCACCTTCCCGCAGGGCTGTCGCTCGATCGCTCCACCGGGATCATCTCCGGCACACCGACGACACCCGGACACTCGAAGTTGACCATCCGGCTCACCGACTCCGCCACGCCGAAGAGGCACAAGGCCCATGCGAAGTTTTCGATCCAGGTTGCCCCGCCACCATCGTGATCGCACCGACGGGCCGGCGGCGGCGGCCAGTCGACGTCATGACGAACGCACGTTCGATGACGTTACCCCCACAACGCTCCCCCAACAAACCGGACTTCCCCGACAAACAGGGTGGCCCCGACGGCGGAGACAACCGGGCACCTCGGGCACGGGCCGGCCCGGACGATGCCGTCTCGTGGCGGCTGACAGTGGCGGGACGCTGTGAAGGTGCGCGTTTTTCTTTTGGTGCGTCACGCGGCCTTCATGTTGCAGTGGTCAATTGACAGGTATGGCCGACGGGAAGAAATGGAAGGTCTCCGGTTCCGAGCGCCGAACCCGATCGATCGGCTCCCCATGGGAAGGCTCGCCACCGGCCATCACCACGGCGGGGCCGTTGCCGTCGTTGGCCGGCCGGGCCGCCGTGACCGGTCGAAGAACGTGGGGGCACGAGCCATGGTCTCGGTGACCTTCGAGCCGAGATCGGTCAACCCGCGCAAATCCAAGCTCGGCGCTCGGCTGACTCCGGAGGCTCCAGCTCCCCGACCGTGGGTGAGGCCGGTCGCCTTGCTCCTCGTTGGACTTGGGTTGGGGGCGACCGTCGGCGTCACCCTCACCGCCGAGACGCTGGGCGAGCTCAAAGCTCCGGGGGGGATCGCGATCTTCCTCGGTGGGCTGACCGGGCTCGTCGGCATGTACCTGGCTCTCGTGATGGTGCTCCTCATCAGCCGGATCCCGGCGGTGGAGAGGGTCCTTGGGCTCGACGGGCTCGTCCGCTGGCACCGGGGGCTCGCCCCGTGGCCGATCAGCCTCCTGGTCGCCCATGCCGTGATCATCACGATCGGCTACGCGCAATCGGCCAGAGCCGGGGTGTGGCACGAGTTCGGGACCTTGGTGACCGGTTTTCCCTTTATGCTCATCGCCACTGTCGGGCTGGGATTCATGGTCATGGCCGCCGTCATCTCGATCCGGGCGATCCGGAGCCGCCTTCGGCGCGAGACGTGGTGGGTCATCCACCTCTCCATGTACCTGGCGCTGGCCTTGTCGTTCGCCCACGTGATCGCGCTCGGGCCCTCCTTCGTGGGGCACCCGTTGACACGCTGGGTGTGGTCGGTGGCATGGGCGAGCACCGCCGGGGTCGTCCTCGTGTATCGGATCGGGCTTCCGATCTTCCGCAGCCTCCGCCATGGACTGCGGGTCGTCCAGGTGAAAAAAGAAGCCCCGGGTGTGACGACGGTGATCTGCTCGGGACGGAACGTCGAGCGATTGGCCGTGTCCGGTGGGCAGTTCTTCTCGTGGCGCTTCCTCGTTCCGGGGATGTGGTGGCAGGCCCACCCGTACTCGATGTCCGCTCTCCCCCGCCCCCCGTACCTCCGGTTGACCGTCAAGAATGTCGGTGACCACTCTGCGGCTGTCGCGAAGCTGAGGCCCGGGGTCCGCGTCGCGATCGAAGGTCCGTACGGAGCTTTCACTCGGCACGCCCAGCGCCACACGACGGCCGTCCTCATTGCCGCGGGTATCGGGATCACCGCCTTGCGGGCTCTCCTCGAGGACTTGCCGAGCAGCGCGCAACCGGTCGTCATCATTCGAGCCTCCCGCGAGGAAGATCTGTGCTTCCGCTCCGAGGTGACGGAATTGGTGAAGCAGCGTCGAGGCAAGCTCCACGAACTGGTCGGCCCTCGGCACCAGGTGCTCCTCGACCGACGATCGCTTCCGCAACTCGTCCCCGATCTGCTCACACGCGATGTCTACGTCTGCGGACCCGATGGCTTCGTCGCGGATGTCGTCAGACTGGTTGGTCGGCTCGGTGTCCCTGAGGAGGCCATCCACCACGAAGCATTCAGCCTCTGAATTTCTGCCTAAAGATGATCTTTCTGCCTAAGGAGTGAATGGATGAAACGATTCCCCATCGTGTTGGCTGGCGCCGTCAGCGCACTCGCTGCCGTCGTCGGGCTCCATTCCCGAACCGCGGCTGGTCATGCAATATCCGTCGGTCCGGCCAATGCCGGTTCGGCCAACGGCTCGGCCGGCACCACTCAGGCCACGTCCCCGCCGACGACCAATCCGTCCCCGTCCACGACCAATCCGTCCCCGTCCACGACCAATCCGTCCCCGTCCACGACCAATCCCCCGCCGCCGACGACCGCACCCGCCACCGCGGTGGCCCGCACGAGCACTGGCCCCGTCGAGCAGTACGGCTACGGAGAGCTCAGCGTGCGAGTCACCGTCACGGGCAACAAGATCACCCACCTTGCAGTGCCCACCCTGCAAACGGCGGAGCAGTACTCTCAGCAACTCGCCGCCCAGGTCATACCCATGCTCACGTCCGAGGTCCTGAAGGCCCAGAGCATCAACATCTATGGGATATCGGGCGCGACCTATACCGCCGAGGCCTACGTGACGTCACTGCAGTCGGCGTTGAAGAACCTCCATTTCTCGTGATCCAGCTGCGGTGAGCGGAGGCGGCGGAGCCGGTTCGCCGATGGTGCACGACGAGACGGTGATGGGAACCGTGACCTCGTTCACCGTGTTTCAGGGAGCACTCTCGCCTGGTGAAGTCGAAGCGGCCGTGGACGCGGCCTGTGCCGAACTTCACCGGCTGGACGACATATTCAGTACGTGGCAGGACGAAAGCCCGATGAGCCGGTTGCGGCGGGGCGATCTCGCACTGGCCGAGGTGCCGTCCGAGATCTCCGACGTCCTCGCCCTCTGCAGAGCGGCGAAGACGGCAACCGCCGGTTGGTTCGATCCCTGGTCGATGCCCGGTGGGGTGGATCCGACCGGGCTGGTGAAGGGATGGGCCGTCGAAAGTGCGGCCGAAGTGCTCCGACGCGCCGGAGCCCCGTCGGCCATGATCAACGCCGGGGGAGACATCACTGCATTCGGGGCGCCGGCTCCCGGACAAAAGTGGACGATCGGCATTCGTCACCCATGGCGAGTCGATGCGCTGGCCCGCGTGCTCGAAATCGTCTCGGCGGTGGCGACGTCGGGCACCTACGAGCGGGGAGAGCACCTGGTCGACCCCTTTACCGCCGAGCACGCGAGCGCGGTGGCGTCGGCCACCGTGACCGGGCCCGACCTGGCCCTTGCCGATGCCTTCGCGACCGCCCTGGCCGTGGCCGGCGAGATCGGTCTCGACTTCGTACGCGAGGCGGTCGGCTACGACGCTTACCTGATCCTCCTCGACGGCACCGAGGTGTCAACCGACGGGATCAGTTTCGCCCTGCCAAAGACGTCGGATGGGCGGGGCGGGGACGGATCCGGACGGTCGGCGTAACGCGAGCATCCGCCGCGTCGTCGTGATGCAGGCGGAGCGGGCCCGCTGGTCCGGCGGAGCGGGCCCCCAGACGGAGGGCCAAGACGGCGGGCCCAAGACGGCGGGCCCAGGCGGAGGGCGGACGAATGGGGCGATACGGATGAGACGATACGGAATGTTGTCGGTTGGTGCCCTGCTGGCGGTGGGCGTTGTCACCGGTGTGGCCGGCGACGCCGGGGCCCACACGCCGAAGCCTCCCGTCTCGACGGTGACGTCGGTCGTCCCCGACCACGGGCCGACCGACGGCGCGACGACCGTGAAGATCAAGGGCAAGAACCTGATCACCGCCTCGGCGGTGGTCTTCGGGACCACGCCGGCGACCAGTTTCACCATTCAGGGGAACTCGGTCGTGGCCACATCGCCCGCCGAGACGGCGGGACCCGTCGATGTCCGGGTGACGACATCCGACGGAACGACCGCCATCAGCTCGGGTGACCAGTTCACCTACGAGCTCAGCACTCCGACCATCCAGAACATCGGGCCGAAGAGCGGGGCGTCGATCGGGGGGACCAAGGTCTCCATCGTGGGGTCGAACCTATCCGGAGCCACAGTGGTGAATTTCGGGGCCACGCCTTCCCCGTCGTTCACCGTGATATCGCCCAAGGTGATCGAGGCCGTGTCTCCGCCAGGCGCCCTCGGGACGGTGGCCATCTCGGTGACGACCCCCGACGGGACCACGCCTGCGGATCCGGCCGACCTGTTCACCTACAAGGTGGACGCCCCGAAGGTGAACTCGGTGGCCCCGGACACCGGCCCCAATGCCGGTGGTAATTCGGTGACGATCACGGGATCAGGGTTCTCCAAGGTCACCGCGGTCGACTTCGGCTCCACTCCCGCCTCGGTCACGATCGACAGCGGGAAGTCCATCACGGCCACCGCGCCGGCCGGCTCAGGAGTGGTGGAGGTCACCGTGACCGACGCCAAGGGGACGAGCGCCGCCAACCCACCGTCCACCGAGTACACCTACACCGGCTGACCGACCCGGGGCGAGGACCCCGGTCGTCGCTTCGACACCGAGGAGACCGGTCGTCCCTTCGACACAGACGGTTGCCCGGGCACCCACCATCTCCAGGGGAGCCCGGCCGCCCGGCGGATGCCGATGCGGGCCGAGACACCGGGGACGGCCGGCGGCGGCACCCCGTCGTCGCAGATCAGGAGGCCTCGGCCCCCGGAGACGAGGTCGGCACCGTCGTCGGGCCGGGAGATCCCGAAGGCCTGGCAGAGCTTCGCCGGGCCGTTGGTGAGGTTACGGTCGGCGGTCCCGGCGGGCCGCGCCCGGCGCATGGCGGGCAGACCAGCCACCGGCGCCACCGCCCGGAGCAATACCGCGTGACCCGTCCCGGGAGGCCCGCAGACAGCGTTGGCGCACCAGTGCATGCCGTAGGTGAAGTAGACGTACAGGTGACCGGGGGGGCCGAACATGGTGGCGTTGCGCTTGGTCGGGCCCCCGAAGGCATGGGAGGCGGGATCCTCGCTCCCCCGGTAAGCCTCCACCTCGACGATCCGTCCCACCCGGCTCCCCCGGACGAGGAGCTTGTTCAGGAGTCGGGGCGCCACCAGCAGGGGATCGCCGGAATAGAACCGCCGCGGGAGCACCCTGGCACCGGGAACTCCGGGAACTCCGGGAACTCCGGGGCGCTTGGACGCCGCCCCGGCCGTCACGAGCCGGTTGGCCGTCGCCTTTTCGAGCGGCCCGTCTCCTGACCATCAGCGGACCCGGAGCCAGACCCAGACCCAGACCCAGACCCCGACCCGGGCTCGGATCCCGCCACCGTCCGGGGGGTGAGCGCGGCGTCGAGGGCGTGGGCCACACGCTCGTGGTCGAGGACGAGGCGGTGACCGAACCTCTCGGTCTGGACCTTGACCGGCCCGGGGCCGGCGCCGCCCGGCGAGGTGCGGCGGGTGACGGCCACACCGGGATCGAGCAGGGGGAGGGCGTCGGTGCCGAGGGCGGGATGGGCCTGGACGAGCTCGGACAGCGGGACGCCGCGCTGCAGGGAGTCCCGGACGAGCGAACCCACGATGGTGTGGGCCTGGCGGAAGGGGACGCCCCGCTCGACGAGCCACTCGGCCAGGTCGACCGCCGCGGCCGGGGCCCCGTCGGCCGCCGCGCGCATCCGGTCGGTGTGGAAGTGGGCGGTGGCGATCATGCCCGCCATGGCCACGAGGGCCCGGGAGACCTGGTCGACGGCGTCGAAGAGGGGCTCCTTGTCCTCCTGGAGATCGCGGTTGTAGGCCAGGGGAAGGCCCTTCAAGGTGGCGAGGACCCCGGTCAGGTGGCCGATCAGGCGGCCGGCTTTCCCCCGGGCCAGCTCGGCCACGTCGGGGTTCTTCTTCTGGGGGAGCATCGAGCTGCCCGTGGCGTAGGCGTCGTCCAGGGTGACGAAGGCGAACTCCTCGGACGACCAGAGGACGAGCTCCTCGCCCAGGCGGGAGAGGTGGACGCCGAGGAGGGCCAGGTCGAAGAGCGCCTCGGCCACGAAGTCGCGGTCGGAGACGGCGTCGAGCGAATTCTCGAAGCGGCCGGCGAAGCCGAGGTCGGCGGCCACGGCGTCGGGGTCGAGAGCCAGTGACGAGCCGGCCAGGGCTCCGGCACCGAGGGGGCTGACGTCGAGTCGGACGACGGTATGCATCAGGCGGTCGACGTCGCGGGCCAGGGCCCAGGCGTGGGCCAGCAGATGGTGGGCCAGCAGAACGGGTTGGGCCCGCTGCAGATGGGTGTAGCCGGGCAGATAGGCGTCGCCGGCATCGGCGGCCCGGTGGGACAAGACCTCCTGGAGACCGAGAACGGCCTCGGCGATGTGGAGCAGCTCCCGGCGGCTGTAGAGGCGCAGATCGGTGGCCACCTGGTCGTTGCGGCTCCGGCCGGTGTGGAGCTTGGCCCCCACGTCGGCGGCCATCTCGGTGACCCGGCGCTCGACGGCGGTGTGGATGTCCTCGTCCTCGGCCCGGAAGGCGAAGGTGCCGTTGGCCAGTTCCTCCTCCACCCGCTCGAGCGCGGCGAGCAGGATGGCCACCTCCCCATTGTCGAGCACCCCGGCCCGGCCCAGGCCCCGGACATGGGCCCGCGATCCGGTCAGGTCGTCGGCCGCCAGACGGCGGTCGAAGGGGAGGCTGACGGTGAAGGCCATGACCTCCTCGGCCGTCGCGCCCAGACGGCTCTCCCACAGGGTCACGACGAACCGCCGGCCGAAGCTCCGGCCGGGCCGCCACGCGATCCGACGGCCGGGCCGCCCTGGCGGGCCGACCAGGTGGCCACCCCGAGGCCCCAGAGCCGGACGAAGCCTTCGGCGTCGGCGTGATGGAAGGTGTCGGTCGAGTCGTAGGTGGCCAGGCCGTGGTCGTAGAGCGAGAGCGGGCTCCGACGACCGGAGACGGCACAGATGCCCGGGGCCAGGCTGAGCCGGACTTCGCCGGTGACCGAGCGCTGGGTCGAGGCGAAGAAGGCGTCGAGGGCCTCCTTGAGCGGAGAGAACCAGAGGCCGTCGTAGACCAGTTCCGCCCACCGGGGCTCGAGCCGGGCCTTCTCGTGGGCGACGTCGCGCTCGAGGGTGATGTCCTCCAGATCGGCGTGAGCCAAAATCAAAGCCAACGCGGCGGGGCACTCGTAGATCTCGCGGCTCTTGATGCCGACGCGGCGGTTCTCCACCATGTCGAGCCGCCCCCAGCCGTAGCCACCGACGATGGCAGACAGGTCGGCGATGAGATCGGCCAGAGGAAGGGATCGGCCGTCGACGGTCACGGGGACGCCTTGTTCGAAGCCGATGACGACGTCGCGCGGGGCGGTGTGGACCAGACGGGTGAGGGTGTAGACGTCCGACGGGGCCGGCGCCCAGGGGTCCTCGATCTGGCCGCACTCGATGGCCTTGCCCCAGAGGTTCTCGTCGATCGAGTACATCTTCTCCTTGGTGGCCTCGATGGGAATGCCGTGGGCCGCGGCGTAGTCGACACAGTCCTCGCGCGACATGCCCCACCGGCGGGCCGGGGCGAAGATCTCGAGGTCGGGCGCCAGAGCGCGCGTACCCACCTCGAAGCGGACCTGGTCGTTTCCCTTGCCGGTGCAGCCGTGGGCCACGGCATCGGCTCCGTGGCGCCGGGCCTCGGCCACCAGATGCCGGACGATGACGGGCCGCGACAGAGCGGAGACGAGTGGGTACTTGCCTTCGTAGCGGGCGTTGGCGGCGATGGCCAGCCGGCAGTAGTCGTCGGCCATCTCGGAGCGGGCGTCGATGACGATCGACTCGACGGCGCCGGCCGAGAGCGCCCGCTGGCGGACGGTCTCGAAGTCGCCGCCTTGGCCCACGTCCACGGCCACGGCGATGACTTCGAGACCCAGCTCCTCCTGCAACCAGGGAACCGCCACCGAGGTGTCGAGGCCGCCGCTGTAGGCGAGGACCACCCGCTTCGCCATCACTGTTCTCCCATCTGGGTTGTCGGTCTCATCGGTCACCGTTCATGGCGCTGAACATGGCGCCGACCCCCACCACGTCGGCGATGCGGGTGGCCACCACCGAGCCACCGGGGTCCTCGGCGGCCACGACGAGCACCGTATCGTCACCGGCCACGGTGCCGATCACGCCCTCGAAGCCGCAGCGGTCGAGCGCCGATCCCACCACGTGAGCCGAGCCCGGCGGCGTACGCAGGACGACCAGGTTGGCCGATTGGGCCACCTCGACCACCCACTCGCCGAGGACCCGGCGGAGGTGGTCTTCGGGTGCCACCTGGTGGACCGGCAGCTCCGGCAACGCATAGACCGACTCTCCGCCGAGGACACGGACCTTGACCGCCCCCATCTCCTCGAGGTCGCGCGAGACCGTCGCCTGGGTGGCCTCCACCCCGTCGTCGGCCAGCAGGGCGACGAGCTGGGCCTGGTTGTTGACGGCGTTCGTCTCGAGCAGCCGGGCGATCCGGTGCTGGCGTTGGGGCTTGCCGAGCTTCATAGGGCCTCTCCCGGTGCGGCCGTTGGCTGTCGGAGTATCCAGGTGAGGAGTCCGCGCATGGCGTGCATACGGTTGGCCGCCTGCTGCCAGACACGGCTCCGGGGTCCGTCGATCACCGACGCCGAGATCTCCTCGCCCCGGTGGGCGGGAAGGCAGTGCAGGACGATGGCCTCCGGACCGGCGCGGCCGAGAAGGTCGTCGTCGACGGTGAAGCCGGAGAAGGCCTTGCGGCGCAGCGTCGACTCCTCCTCCTGGCCCATCGAGGTCCAGACGTCGGTGTAGACGGCATCGGCACCGGCCACCGCTTCGGCCGGGTCCCCCGTGACCTCGACCTCACCACCGAGCCGGGCCACCCGGGCCAGGTCGTCGGCATCGGGGCCGTAACCGTCGGGGCTGGCGGTCCGCAAGGCCATACCCACCATGGCGGTGCCGATGGCGAGTGAGCGCCAGACGTTGTTGGCGTCGCCGACGTAGGCCAGAGTGCGACCGCCCAGGTCGCCGAAGACCTGGCGCAGGGTGAGCAGGTCGGCCAGGACCTGGCAGGGATGGGCCCGGTCCGAGAGGAGATTCACGACGGGGACGTGAGCGCTACCGGCACCCGGGCCCGACCCGGAACCGCCGTCGAGGGCCCGGGCCATCCGGACGAGGACCTCGTGGTCGAGGACGCGACCGCAGATGACCGAGTGGAAGCAGGCCAGGGTGCGGGCCACGTCCT
>Ga0307373_10002616_pt1 | contig 32182 bp, 32 predicted proteins | sample OX2MG_FD_202534 | JGI IMG/M metagenome (GOLD analysis project Ga0307373, IMG submission 202534) | Soil microbial communities from Risofladan, Vaasa, Finland - OX-2 | ecosystem: Environmental > Terrestrial > Soil > Coastal area > Acid sulfate soil | place: Finland: Risofladan, Vaasa | collected...
GACCACGCGGCCAGGTTGAGCGTGCCGCCCAGATCCACGCGCAGGTACGACGGCAGCGTGACGTCGAGGGCCGGGTAGGAGCGGAAGTCGCGGTCGGCACGCGGGCCCACATACGTGAATCGGGCATCGAGCGTTCCCTGCCCGCCGAGGCGCGACGCGAGGGCGGCGTTCCAGCTGGTGGCCGGCCGGCGGATGAGTGGTTGGCCCAGATGGTACAACCCGCCCGAGGTGGTGTCGAACCCGGCGGTGAGGACGCGCGTGTCGAGATGCGTGAACCCGAACGACGCCGACAGCGCCGGCGACACCGCGGCGGTGGCCTGGTATTCGACGCCCGACGCGCGGGCACGGGCCACATTGCAGTAGCTGAACCCGCACGCGGTGGTGCCGCCGGTGTAGTCGATCATGTCGCGGAACTGCTGGGAGAACAGGGTGATGCCCACGGTGAGCCGGCGATCGAGGAAGTCCTGCTCCACGGCCGCTTCCCACGACTGGGCGTGTTCGGGGCGGAGGGACGGATTCCCGGTCACGTATCCCGTGGAGAAGTTCTCGTAGAACGTCGGTTCGCTGAACGCGGTGCCGACGCTGGCCCGGAGCCTGGTGCCGGTGGCGGCGCGGTAGTTGGCGCCGGCGCGGTAGGTGCCGAAGGCGCCGAACTGCTGGTTGTCGTCCACGCGGGCGCCGGCGACCATCGTCAGCCGCGGCACGCCGGTCCAGAGGAGCTGCGCGTAGCCGGCGCGACTGGCGCGGTACGCCGCGAAGGCGGAGGTGAACGGGTAGCCGCTGAACGAGCCCTGGCTCTGGGAATTCTCGTCCTCGCCTTCGAGCGCGGCGCCGACGGTGGCCACGGCGCGACCGCCGGGATCGCGGAGGTTCAGGCGCGCGTCCACGCTGTGGCGCCGCACATCGTCGAGCGAGAGATAGAGGTCGCCGCCCGTGGTGTCGGGCTGGTCGGTGGTGCCGCCGTTGGTCTCGTCCGACGACGCGGTGACGGTGAGCGCGGCGACGCGCGAGAAGGAATGCCCAAACCGCGCGCCGAGCACGATGCGATCGCCCGAGGCGAAGGCATTGTGATCGAGTTCCGTGCCGGCGCTGTTGGTGGGGTAGTGGTAACGCGAATCGGTATAGCGCAGCGACAGATGCACGGCGTCGGCGGCGTCGGGGGCGAACGACGCGAGTCCGCTGACCACGTTCTCGGTGAACCGATTGTTGTAATCGTAGATGCCGTTGGTCTGGTGGCGCGAGGCGGCGATCGAATAGTCGGCCTGGGCGCCGCCGCCGGACGGCGTGCCGCCGCGCACGGCGACCGACGCATCGCCGGTGCCGTACGTGCCGCCGCGAGCGCTCACGGTGATGCGCGGCGCGGCGTGGCCGGCGCGGGTGAAGATCTGGATCACGCCGGCCACGGCGTCGGCGCCATACAGCACGCTGGCCGGTCCGCGCAGGATCTCGATGCGATCGATGTTGTCGGTGGTGAGGGTGCTGAAATCGAACGTGCCGCCGGGATCGTTCACCGGCACGCCATCGATGAGCACCTTCACGTACCGGCTCTCGCCGCCGCGGAGGAACAACGACGTGACGCCGCCGAACCCTCCGGTCTGGGCGATGGCCGCGCTGGGCGTGCCGAGGAGCGCGTCGGCCACGGAGGTGATGCCCATGGCGCGCAGTTGCGCGCCGGTGATGACGGTGACCGACGCGGGGACGTCGCGCGGGTCGAGGGGAATGCGCGTGGCGGTGGTGACGACGGGCGTGACGTGGACCGTGTCGCGCGTCTGTGCCTGGGCGAGCACAGGGGTGGCCAGCGCGACGAGCCACGGGCACAGGCTGGACCTGAACCGGTTCATGGATCGGAGGGGCGATGGGTGTATGGGGGAGCCGCGCGCGGACGTCCGCGCAACGGCACGAGCGCTGGTGCGCCCACGGCGGGATCGCGCGTGACCACGAGTGGCCACCCGTACACGCGCTCGAGCACTTCGCCCCGCATGACGTCGTCGGGCGTCCCCGACGCTGCCACGCGCCCGCCGTGCAACAACACCAGGTGCTGCGCAAACCGAGCCACGAGATTCAGCTGGTGGCTCACCAGCAAGACTGCCATGCCGTCGTGCGCCAGCTGCGCCAGCAACTCGAAGGCCTCCATCTCGTGCGCGATGTCCAGATACGTGGTGGGCTCGTCGAGCACGAGGGCATCGCCGCCCTGCACCAACGCGCGCGCGATGCGCACGCGCTGCCATTCGCCGCCGGAGAGCGTGTCCACGGTGCGATCGAGCAGCGGACGCACGGCGGCGAGGGCCACGGCGCGCTCCATGGCGTCGCGATCGGCGGCGGCGCCGGCGCGCCGGGCGCCGCGGTGCGGGAACCGCCCGAGCGCCAGGTACTCGCGCACCGGCGGCGGGAACGCCAACTCCTCGCGCTGCGTGACCACGGCCACGCGGCGCGCGACGTCGGTGCGCGACAGGGTCCGCAGGTCGCGGTCGTCCAACAACACGCGCCCCGACACCAGCGGCTGGCGGCCAAGGAGCACGCGCACGAGCGTGCTCTTGCCGCTGCCGTTGGGGCCGACGATGGCGGTCATGCGTCCGCGCCGCGCCTCGAGGCTCACGTCGTGCACGGCATCGCGATCGGCGCCGCGATAGCGCACGACCACGCGTTCGAAGGCGATCACCGCAACCTCCGGAGCTGGACGAGGAAGAACGGCACGCCGATGATCGCCGTGACCGCGCCGAGCGGCAGCTCGGCGGGCGGGAGCGCCACGCGGGCGATGAGATCGGCAGCCACCACGAGCGCGGCGCCGATCACGGCGCTGCCGAGGATCACGGCGCGGTGGCCGCCGGCGCCCATGCGGCGGGCGATGTGCGGCACGACCAGCCCCACGAAGCCCACGAGGCCGGCCGCGGCCACCGTAGCGGCCGCGACGAGCGACGCGACGAGGTACACGCGCCGCGCCGCGCGGTCGGCGTCCAGTCCGAGCCCGGCGGCGGCGTCTTCGCCGAGGGCGAGAATGTCGATCTCGCGCGCCCAGGCCACGAGCAGGCCGCCGCCCACGCTCACGTAGAGCGCGAGCCAGCCCACCTGCCCCCACGCGGCATCGCCCACCGAACCCATCATCCACCAGAGGGCTCCGCGCACGGTGTCGGCGTCGGCGTTGGCCAGGAGGAGCATGATCGCCGCGTTGGCGAACGCGCCGACGATGACGCCGGCCATGAGCAGCACGCGCGAATCGCCACGTCCCGGCGCCGCCTGCGCCACGAGGAACGCCACCGAGACGGCGGCGATTGCCCCGAGAAACGCGGCGATGGGCACGAGCCCCGCCGCCGCGCCCAACGACACGGCGATCACGGCGCCCACGGCGGCCCCGCCCGATACGCCGAGCAGGTACGGCTCGGCCAGCGGATTGCGCATCACGCCCTGCAGCGACGCGCCGCTGATGCCGAGGCCGGCCCCGAGCAGGACGGCGAGCGCCATGCGGGGCATGCGCAGCACGCGGACGATCGTGATGACGGTGGGATCTCCGCGGCCCAGGAGGGCGCGCACGGTGTCGGCGGGCGACAGGCGCACGGCGCCCAGCGCCACGGACAGGAGCATGAGCACGACCAGGACGCCCAGCGCCGCGGCCCATCGACCGGCGCGCCGCGTCACGGCAGGATGCCGGGATGGAGCAGCCGCGCGATCGAGACGGCGGCGGCTCCGAGCACCACCGACGGCCGGCCGACCACGGTGGTGTCGTACGCATACACGCGGCCGGCGCGCACGGCGCGGAGGCCGCGCCAGAGCGGATCGGCGAGGATCCGGGCACGGCCGTCGGGACTGGTGATCACGACGTCGGGGTCGCGGCGCACGACGTCTTCGAGCGCGACGGTGGGCGACGGCGCGGCGAGATCGGCATAGATGTTCCGCCCGCCGGCGATCGTGATCAGTTCGTCGAGAAAGCTCCCGCCGCCGATGGCGATGACGGGATTCTCCCAGGTGGGCATGAACACCGACACGCGCGGCAGCGACGCCGTGGCGGCGCGCACCCGGGCGAGGGTGCGATCCACCGAATCGACGACGGTCGCGGCGCGCGCGGAATCGCCGAGCAGCGCGCCCAGATCGCGAACGGCGCGCCGGAAGTCGTCGATGCGGTCGATGCGCCACGCGGCCACGGGAATGCCGGCCTGGCGCAGGCGCGCGGCGGCGGGCCGATCGTCGGCGCTGGCGTAGAGCAGCACGAGATCGGGGCGCGCGGCGAGCACGGCCTCGACGTTGGGGCGGACGGCGGCGCCGAGGCTGGGCACCCGGCGCGCCGAGTCGGGCCACGAGTCCCACTGCGAGCGACCGGCGAGGCGCGCGCCGGCGCCGATCGCGAACACGATCTCGGTGGTGGTGGGATTGAGCGATACGATGCGGGCGGGGGGCACGGCCGGCGCGCGGAGGGTATCGCCGAAATCATCGACGTCGATGACCGGCGCGTGGGCGCGCGCCGGCTGATGCGCCGGGCGGGAGCAGGCAGCGAAGACGAACGGAGCGACGGCGAGCGCGGCGCGGAGACGCAAAAAAAGACATCCTTGGTTGGGGCAGGATGTCCGCAGAGCCGGGACCACCGCGCGACGCGCGACCGGAGCCGCCACAGGTCCTCCCCCGAGAACCCTAGTACGTGGCGCGAATGCCGGTCGTCTCCTGGCTCCGGGCCGTCGCGCTCGCCTTCCCGACTGACGTCAGTGGCACTTCGAGCGGACGTGTTGCCCGTTACAGTGGCGGGGCCGCACCGGTATCACACCGGTTTCCGTATCCCGCACTCGCGTTTCAGTTGTCGTTGGCGAATCTATGGTGCCGAGGGCTCCGCAGCAAGCGCGTCGGCGATCCGCGCCTTGAGCGCGGCGCGGGCGGCGGCGTGGGCGGCCGCACGTTCGGCGCTCGGCGCGGGTTCGCGTTCGAACGCCGCATCGAGCTGCGCGAGTTCGTACAGGAGTTGGTCGGTGTCCGGACGCGGGCCGGCCGTGGCGGGCGCGACCGCCGGGGCAACGACCGGCGCGGGCGGCGGCGGGGCGGCGCCGCGGCGGCGGCGCAAGGCGATAGTAAGCGCGCCGAGCATCAGCAGCGCCATGGCCAGCGCCATGCCGGCCAGGAACCTGGTGCGCGACGACGACGACACGGCGCTCACGTCTACGCGCAGCACGGCGCCCGCGGGGACGTTCTGCGCGAGATAGCGTTTGAAGTTCCGGCCCTGCGTGTTGACCGACGCCTGCTGCTTGAGCCCATCGAGCACCGGCGTGGCCGACGGTTCCTCGAGGAGCACTTCGAGCACCGAGACGGGACGATCCATGCCGATGGACAGCGGAAAGGCCTTGGCCGGCAGGCCATAGGCGACAGCGAGTTGGCGGACGCCGGGACTGACCGGCGCGAACAGGTTCACCCGGCCGCCGGAGAACGACACGGCGCCGGCCGCCACGTCGCCGCCCTCCACCGCCGGCGACATGGCATCGGGCGGGAGCGCCGTGGTCCAGAGCGGCGACAGGGAGTCGCGCGCGATGAGCGTTCTCGTGCTGTCGTTGCCGAGGTCGAACACCTCGGCCACCTCGCGCACGCCATTGGCCTGCGGCGCGCCGATCACAAGGTGGCGCCCTTCGAGCGTGAGCGCGATGCCGGTGCTGGTGGTGTCGAACACCATGATATCGGCGTCGGCGCCCTGCACGTCGCCCGACTGGAACGGCGACGTGAAGTAGGCGATGCCGGCGTACATGGACGACGCGAAGTAGACCGCGTCGGGCGCCCCGGTGGTCTGGTATCTGAAGCGGTACGTGCCCGACGCATCGGTGCGCACCGAGTCCAGTGGCCCGGCGCGGTCCTGCCCCACGCGATGCAGCACGACGAGCTGGCGCGGGAGCGGCACGGGGGTGCCGTCGCGCCCGGGATGGCGCACCTGGCCCTGCACGTAACGCACCTCGCCGAGCGGGACCCGGCCGGGGGTCTGGGCGCCGAGCGGAACGGCGACCAGCGCGAGCCAGGCGGCATGGCGGAGGAGCCGCCCGGAGCATTGCAGAACACGCATGTGGAGTGGCGGCGGCTCAGGGATTGAACTTGCCGAAATCCTCGGGGCGGAGGCGCTCGAGGTAGGCCTTGAGCTTCTCGGCGGTGAGCTCCGACGACGTATCGGGCGGACCCGGGGGCTCTTCCCCGAATTCGCCGTTCTCGTCGGGTTCGGCGAGCAGCGCGTCGTCGGCGAACAGTGGGGCGCCCAACCGCAGGGCGATCGCGATGCTGTCGGAGGGCCGCGCGTCCACGCGGTGGAGCTGCCCGTCGCGCACGAGGTGCATCTCGGCGAAGTAGGTGCGGGCTTCAATCCGCGTGATCTCGACCCGGCGCAGTTCGGCGCCGAGGGCGAGGATCAGGGTGCGACACAGGTCGTGCGTGAGCGGGCGGGAGCGTTCGATGTGATGCATCTCGATGATGATCGACTCCGCCTCCGCCTGCCCGATCCAGATCGGGAGCAGGCGGTCGCCGTCCTTCTCCTGCAGGATCACGACGTACGTGCGCGAGGACGCATCCACGGCGAGTTTGGCGACGACCACTTCGACCATGCAGCCCCCGACGGCGTCAACGCGCGGCGCGCTTGAGCGCCGCCGCGCGGTCGGTGCGCTCCCACGTGAACGTCGTGCGGGCCGTCCTGCCGCGCCCGGTGTGCTCGGGAACGCGGCCGAAGTGGCCGTAGGCCGAGGTGGCCGAGTAGATGGGCTTGCGGAGATCGAGCGCCTGGATGATGCCGCGCGGCGTGAGGTCGAACACCTCCTGCACGGCGTGGCGCACCACGCGATCGGGGACGACGCCGGTGCCGAAGGTATCCACCATCACCGACACGGGCTCCGCCACACCGATGGCGTACGCCAACTGCACCTCGCAGCGCGAGGCGAGCTTGGCGGCGACGATGTTCTTGGCCACCCACCGCGCGGCGTACGACCCCGAGCGATCGACCTTGGACGGGTCCTTGCCGCTGAACGCCCCGCCGCCGTGGCGGCCCATGCCGCCGTAGCTGTCGACGATGATCTTGCGGCCCGTGAGGCCGGCATCGCCCTGCGGGCCACCCACGACGAACCGGCCCGTGGGGTTGATGTGGTACTTGGGCCGCTTGGTGACGAGTTCGGGGGGCAGCGCGGGCTCGATGATCGCCTCGATGATCTCGCTGCGGATGCGCCGGTTGGACACGCCGGGCGCGTGCTGCGTGGAGACGACGACGGTATCGACGGCCACGGGCCGGTGGTCCTCGTAGATCACCGTCACCTGCGACTTGCCGTCGGGGCGGAGCCACGGCAGCTCGCCGCTCTTGCGGTGCTCGGCCAGGGAGCGCGTGAGCCGGTGGGCGAGCATGATCGGCATCGGCATCAGCTCGTCGGTCTCGTCGGACGCGAAGCCGAACATCATGCCCTGATCGCCCGCCCCGCCCGTATCCACGCCCATCGCGATGTCGGGCGACTGGCGGTCGATCGTGCTCAGCACCGAGCAGGTATGGTAGTCGAAGCCGTAGCCGGCGTCGGTGTAGCCGATGTCCCGGATCGTGCGGCGGACGATATCAGGAATATGGACGTAGGTGGTGGTGGTTATCTCCCCCGCGACGCAGGCCATGCCGGTAGTGACCAGCGTCTCACACGCCACGCGCGCGGTGGAATCGTCGGTCAGGATGGCATCGAGCACAGCGTCGGAGATCGCGTCGGCCACCTTGTCCGGGTGGCCTTCGGTGACGGATTCAGACGTGAACGGATGACGGTCGCGCACAGGCGGGCTCGTTCAGAGGTGGGAAGATGGAGTCGGAGCGCCGCAGCGCGGGCACCGCATGGAGAATAAGGGGGGCGACGAGCCTCCGGCAACCCGTGCTACCGGCCGGCGAGGTCGCCGATGGCGTCGCGGAGGCGGCGTCCCAGCTCCTCCTCGGCGGCGGCAGCGGTGGGAGCGTGGAGCGCGGCGGTGGCCGCGATCTCGGCATCGCGCACGCTCACGCTGCGCACGATGCGCTTGACGAGCGGCAGCGAGCGCGCCGCGACGCTGAGCTGTCGCACGCCGAGCCCGAGCAGCGCGTAGGCCATGAGGGGCTGCGAAGCCATCTCGCCGCACACGCACACCTCGAGGCCCGCCTGGTCGCCCATGTCGACGATGCGGCGGATGAGGCGGAGCACGGCCGGATGCAGTGGGGTGAACCGGTTGGCGAGGTTCGCGTTGCCGCGGTCGACGGCCAGCGTGTATTGCACCAGGTCGTTGGTGCCGATGCTGAGGAACGCGACCTCGGCGGTGAAGGTATCGGCGGCCACGGCCGCGGCCGGCGTCTCGACCATGATCCCGAGCGGCACATCGCGGCGGTACGGCACGCCGCGGGCCTCCAGCTCGTCCGCGGCCTCGTCGAGCAGGGCACGGCTCTGGCGCACCTCGGCCACCGAGACGACCAGCGGGAGCATGATGCGCAGGTCGCCGTGCACCGCGGCGCGCAACAGGGCGCGGAGTTGGGTCCGGAAGATGGCCGGCTGGTCGAGGCACATGCGGATGGCGCGCCAGCCGAGGAAGGGATTGGGCTCGATGGGAAACCCGCCCACCGGCAGCTTGTCGCCCCCGATGTCGAACGTGCGGATGATCACCGGCTTGCCGGCGAACGCTTCGACCACGCGCCGGTAGCTGCGATACTGCTCGTCCTCGTCGGGCATCGTGGCGCGCCCGACGACGAGGAATTCGGTGCGCATGAGCCCCACGCCCTCAGCGCCGCTGTCGCGGGCCGCGTCCGCCTCTTCCGGGAGATCGACGTTGGCCCGCAGCACCACCGTCACCCCATCCAGACTGACGCTCTCCAGGTTGGCGAGCCGGCGCAACTCGGCGTCGACGATCTCCTCCTGGAGGGCGCGCTCGCGATAGGCCTCGACCTCGGCGTCGCTGGGGTTGATGGCGAGCACGCCGTTGGTGCCGTCGAGGATCGCCCGCTCGCCTCCGGCGAGCGTGCCGGCGGCGGTGCGCAGGCCGACCACGGCCGGCAGCCCCAGCGACCGGGCCAGGATCGCCACGTGCGAGGTGCGTGTGCCGGCGTCGGTGGCGATGCCGATGATCGCCTCGCGGTCGAGCTGGACCGTGAGGCCCGGGGTGAGGTCGTGCGTGACGAGGATGGCCCGCGCGCCCTTGGGCAGATCCACCGGGTCGTGATCGGGCAGGTCGAGCAGCAGCGACAGGACGCGGATGTGCACGTCGGTGAGATCGCTCACCCGTTCGCGCAGCATCGCCACCGAGTGGCGGGCAAAGCGCTGCCGCCACTCGAGCATGACGAGATCGAACGCCTTCTCGGCGCCGAGGTTCTGGCGAATGAACTCCTCGACCCCCGACAGGAGCTCGGTGTCTTCGAGAATCGAGTGCTGGACGTCGAAGATCGCGGCCTCCTCGCGCCCCGCCGCCGCCTCGACACGCGACCGCACCTGATTGAGGCGATCCTTGGCGCGATCGACGGCGGCGTGGAACCGGCGCACCTCGGCGGCCACGTGGTCGGCGGGGATCAGGCGATGCGGGACGTCGGGCACCTCCCACCGGAGGAGGTGGATGGTGCCGACGGCGATGCCGGGCGACGCGGGGACTCCGGAGAGCGTCTGCTCCATCAGGGTTCTCCGAACCCGTCGGCGATGAGCGCGGCCAGCGCGTCGAGCGCCTGTTCGGCGTCCGGTCCCTCGGCGCGCAGCGTGAGCTGCGCCCCGCGCTCGGCGGCCAGCATCATCACGCCCATGATGCTCTTGCCGTTCACCTCGAGGTCGTCGCGAATGAGCATGATGTCGCTGCGATACTTAGACGCGAGCTTCACGATCTGCGCCGCCGGGCGCGCGTGGAGCCCGACCTTGTTGACGATCGTCACGGTGCGTTCAGCCATCAGCGAGCCACCGAGAAGAGGACGAATGCCGAGACCACGAGGAGCGCGAACCGCCAGCCTTCGAGCCGTGCCTGTGCCTTCACCACGATCACCGCGCCGACGAGGGTGGCCACCAGAATTTCGTCGATCAACGTGCGGCCGGGCCCGACGATCCTGGCGAACGCGAGCGGCAGCCCGATCCCGGTGGCGAGCGCGGCGGCGCGACCGATGGTCGTGGGCCCACGCCGCAGGATGGGGTGGCCGAGACCGGCCGCCACCCCCAACCCCTGCGTCCATCCGGTGCGGAGCCCCCACAGCAGGAGCGCCACGTGCCCCGCATTGTACATCACGAGAAAGACGGTGACCACAGTGAGGGCCGAAGCCCCCAGTCCGAACAGGGCCAGGGCGATGACCGACGACAGCGGCAGCCAGCCCGCCCAGACCAGCCGGTCGCCGACGCTGCCCAGGGGGCCGCAGAGGGCGGTGCGGAAGCGCTCGATGCGCTCGGCCGGCTCGCGGTCGAGCTCGGCGCGGGCCAGCGCGCCCACGGCGAACGCGGCCAGGTACGGATGGGCATTGAAGTAGCGTCCCTCGCGCGCGATCGCCGCCTTGAATTCCGGCGCGTGTACGCCGCCGGGCAGGCGACGGAGGGCCGGTTCGAGGCAGAAGGCGATCCCGTTACCCATCAGGGTCTCGTAATTCCACGAGCCCTGGATGGTGAGCAGACGGAGCAGGATCGCGGCGCGTGTGCGGAGCGGCAGCCGGGGAACCGGCGTGGCGGCGCGGGCGATCATCGCATCCCCAGGACGAGGAGGCCGATGCCGAGTCCGCCCAGGAACAACCAGCGCGCGCCGGCCGTGGAGTGAAACAGCTTCCACCCCGCCCCGACGGCGACGCTGGCGGCGGTGGCCACGAGGAGCGCCCGCGAGTACTGGTCGGGCACGGTCCAGCGCTGCAGGACCCGCGTCTCCGCGGGCGCCAACGCGGCGTACGCGAGCGCCGAGAGCGCGACGCCGCGCGCGAGGTCGGCGGTGAGCCCCGAGAGCTGGAGGCCGACGACGGCGCCGCGCGAACCGGCGTCGAGGTCGGCGCGCCGGCGGGTGGCCCACACGGCATTGCGCTGCCGCAGCTTGACCATGGTCCAGCCGCCGATCCAGGCCACGAACAATCCGCCGAGGACGGCGACGACGAGGGAGCCCACGACCTCTCCGCCCTTGGCCCCGGTGGCGTAGATCGCCCCCGCGACGACGGACGCCGAACCCCACTCGGGGTATCGGGAGGCGCCCACGGGGAGCGTCTCGAGCGCGATCAGTTCGAGCACGGCACCCACGAGCAGCCCGTGCATGGGCGCGCCGGCCAGCATGCCGCCGAGCGTGGCGGCCACGAGGGGGCGCGAGATCATGGCCTGCGGAAAGCTGACCGTGTCGAGGCCGGCCACGCCGCCGAGCAGCGCGATGGGCAGGAGGTCGGCCAGCGTCACGACGGCCCCCCGCCGCCGAGGATCTCGTCCAGCGGCACGGCGCGCGACGACGGCACGTCCTGCGCCGTGACGGCGATGCCGCGGGCCGCGATGTCGCGCAGGGCGCGCTCCTCGTCCGGCGCGAGGAACACGTAGCGCAGCCGTTGGGTGCGGTCCGACCGATGATGGATGCCGCCGAGGTTCACGGCGGGGACGCCGCCCGACGCGGCGACGGCGCGCATCGTGTTCACGTCGCCGGTGAGCAGGATGCCGGGCCGTGGGTCGCGGCGGAATTCGTCGAGCCGGGAGCAGCAGCCCGCCGCCGTCTCGAAGTACACGTCCATGCCGGGTGGCACGGCCATGCGATAGAGATCGCGCTCCCACTCGCTGGCGGCGATGTCGTCGTCCACGAGCACGATGAACCGGATGTCGAGCGGCTGGCCCCAACCGAGCACGACCTGGCCGTGGATGAGGCGGTCGTCGATGCGGTAGAGCGCGAGGCTCACGGGGTGCCCTCCACGGCGTCGATCGCGGCGCGCCCGCGTTCGGCGGCGTGGCGGGCCGCCGTCGCCGCGGGCAGGGCGTCGGCGAACGCGAAGTCCAGCAGCGCGGGCAGATTGGCGCCCGACACGAGCACGGCGTCGGGCATGCCGTGGAGGATGCGCCGCGCCGCCATGGTGCAGCTGCCGGCGTGCAGGTCGGTGAACAGCACGCGGGCGCCGGTGCGTTCCATGGTCTCGCGCAGCAGGGCCTCGATGTCGGCGGTGCTCAGCGTGGGCACGGCCACCGGGAAGAATATGTGCCCGCGTCCGGTGATGGCCTCGACGGCCGACACGAGGCCGGTGGCGAAGTCGGCATGGCCGGCGACGATGGCGCGGGGCTGGCTATTCGTCATCTTGCTGGAGGTACTGCTTCACGTCGGCGGCGGCGCGCATGCGCCCGATCAACCGTTCATTGAATCGTTCGGCAGGATCGAAGCCGCTGTACTTGAGCAGGTGGTTGAGGGCGATGACTTCGGCCACCACCGTGATGTTCTTTCCGGGATTGAGCGGAACCGTGATCTTGGGCAGGTCGACGTCGAGGATCGTCGTCGTCTCGCCGTCGAGCCCGGTGCGCTCGACGAACGTGTCCTGGTGCCACTCCTCGAGCTGGACCACCACCTCGATGCGTTTCTGCTGGCGCACGGCCCGCACGCCGAAGATGGCCGGCACGTCGACGAGCCCGATGCCGCGGATCTCCATGTAGTGGCGCTGCAGCTCGTGGCCGCTGCCGATCACGACGTCGGTGCCGCGCCGCTTGGCGAACACGAGGTCGTCGGCCACCAGACGGTGCCCCCGCTCCACCAGGTCGAGCACGCACTCCGACTTGCCGATGCCGCTGCGCCCCATGAACAGGAGGCCCACGCCGAACACGTCGGCCAGCGAGCCGTGGAGTGTGGTGGTGGGCGCGAACGCGTCTTCGAGCCAGGGCTTGACGCGGGTATAGAACTCGTTGGTCTTGAGCAGCGACGTGAACACGGGAACGCCGGCCACTCCGGCCGCGGCGATCATGCCCGGCGGCGGCTCCAGCCCCTTGGTCACGAACACGCACGGAATTGCGTGCGAGAAGAACAGCTCGAGCACGCGCGTGCGTTCGTCGGCGTCACGCGTGGAGAGGTACGTCACCTCGGTTTCCCCGAAGACCTGGATCCGGTGCCCCGGAAAGCGCTCGGTGTAGCCGGCCAGCACCAGTCCGGGGCTGGAGATGTTGGGGCTCCGGATCTCGCGGTCGAGCGCGCCGGTGCCCTGGACGTGCTCCAGCTGCAGCACGTCGCGCATCCGCTCGAGCAGACGGCCCGCGGTGAGCGGCTCCTTCACGCGCGGCCTCCGCGCGGCGCACGGGGACGGGCGCGCCGCTTGCGACGCGACGTCTCGATCTGGGTCTCGAGCCGGGCGAGCGCCTCGGTGAGCGCCGACCCGGCGTACCGCTGGCAGCCCTCGGCGATCAGCGGCTTGCGGCGGGGCGCGGTAAGCACGATCTCGACGCGATGGCCGGGCCCGTCCTGCTCGAATCGCACCAGCGCGTCGACGGGAAGGGCGAGGCGGTCGGCCAGCCGGGCCAGCGCCTGCTCGGCGCGGCGCCGCAGACGGGGGGACATGACGGCGTGGTGGGCATGAAAGATGACGTCCATCAGACGGAACCCTCCGCGGACAGCACGCGGGTGAGGTGTTGTTCGGTCTGCTCCGCGGCGCGTTCCCACGTGAAGCTCTCGGCGAACCGGCGCGCCTGAACGCCGAGCTGCTCGACGAGCGCCGGAGCCGCGGCGAGCCGGTCCATGGCGGCCGCCATCGCGGCGGTGTCGCCGTGCGCGACCAGGAACCCGGTCTCGCCATCGCGCACCGATTCGCGAATTCCCGGCGAATTCGACGCGACGACCGGCGTCCCGCACGCCGCTGCCTCCAGATTCGTGATGCCCCACCCCTCCTTGGGCGATGCGAACGCCAGGGCCCAGGCGCGACGCAACAGCGCCAGCTTTTCCGGCTCGCTGATACGCCCAAGAAACCGCACGCGCTGGGCGAGGTCAAGCGAGGCCGCCAGGCGCTCCAGCGCCGGGCGGTAGTCGCCCGCGCCGGCGATCTCGAGCACGCTGTGGCGATCCGCCATGGCGGCGAACGCGCGGATCACGAGGTGCACGCCCTTGTAGTGCTTGAGGCGGCCCAGGTAGGCGAAGGTCGGCGTGGCGGCGCGCGTCCCGGCGGCCGGCGTGTAGGCCACGGTATCGATGCCGGGATAGATGACCACGACATGGGACCGGGCAATGCCCCGATGCGCGAGGTCATCGGCAGTGCTCTCGCTGATCGCCTCGAACGGCGTGCGCCGGTACACCCGGCCGAGCGGGCGCTCGGCCATCCAGACCGCGGCCGCGAGGGGCGCGGGGAATTCCTGGAATGCCGTGCTGCCGAACAGGTGCGGCACCAGCGCCAGGACCCGCGGGGCGCCCCACCGCGGCGTGTAGAGCGGGATCTTGTTGATGTCCTCGACCAGCACGTCGCACGCGCCGGCCAGTCGGCGCGCGTAGTACCGGCGGGCGAGAAACGGGAACGTGTGCCGCGTGCCTACGCGATGGACCTCGATCCCGTCGAGCACGGCGCGCGGCGGCGCGCCGGACCATCCGCCGCACAACAACGCCACCTGATGGCCGCCCGCGGCCAGCCGGCCGAAGATCTCGTGCAGGTGGATCTCGGCGCCGCCGGCCAGCGGGTTGTCGCGATCCTGCCAGTTGACGAGCAGGATGCGCACTACAGGCGCCCCATGCGGCGCGCGAGCGCATCGACCACCCCGTTCACGAAGCGGGCGCTCTGCTCGCTGCCGTAGCGCTCGGCCAGGCGGATCGCTTCCTGGATGACGACGCGGGCCGGCGTCTCCCCAATCCGCAATTCGGCGGCAGCCACGCGGAGCACGCTGCGCTCGATCGCCCCGAGCCGTTCGAGGCGCCAGTTGGTGGTGACCTCCACCAGATCGCGGTCGATGTCGGCGCCGTGTTGCTGCACCTGGCGCACGAGAAGGCCGGCAAGCCGCCGCTCCTCCGGCGCGATGCCGAGGTCGTCCCAGATCGTGGTGGCCACGCGTTCGAGATCGTTCGAGCCGCGGACGTCCCACGCGTAGAGCGCTTGCAGCGCCCGCGCGCGGGCGCGCGTTTCAACTCTCATTCGCGGCGTCCAGGCGATCGAAGAGTTCGGCCATCTCGAGCGCGGCGAGCGCCGCGTCCCATCCCTTGTTGCCGTGGTCGCCGCCGGCGCGGGCCTCGGCCTGCTCGATCGTGTCGCAGGTGAGCACGCCGAACCCCACCGGCACGTCGAATTCGGCCGAGGCCTGGGCCAGGCCACGCGCCGCTTCGCCCGCCACGTAGTCGAAATGCGGCGTGTCGCCGCGGATCACGGCGCCCAGCGCCACAACGGCGTCGTAGCGCTCGCTGGCCATGAGCCGACGGGCGACCACCGGCAACTCCCACGCGCCGGGCACCCAGACCATGTCCACGTCTTCGGCGGCCACGCCGTGGCGCACGAGGGCGTCGAGCGCCCCGTCGGCGAGTCTGCTGGTGATCGCGTCGTTGAAGCGACTTGCCAGGACCGCGACGCGGCGGCCGTGGCCAGAAGGCGTTCCGGAAAATTCAGCCATTTAGGAGGCGAGGAGGTGTCCGAGCTTGTCGCGCTTGGTCTTCATGTAGCCGGCGTTCTCGTCCTGCGCCGGCTGGACGATCGGCACCCGCTCGTCGACGCGCAGGCCGTAGCCTTCGAGCCCGACCATCTTGCGCGGATTGTTGGTGATCGGGCGGATGGACTGGAGGCCGATGTCGAGCAGGATCTGCGCGCCGATGCCGTAGTTGCGCAGATCTGGCTTGAAGCCGAGCCGTTCGTTGGCTTCGACGGTATCGATGCCCGTGTCCTGCAGCTCGTACGCCTTGAGCTTGTTGAGGAGCCCGATGCCGCGCCCTTCCTGATCGAGGTACACGATGACGCCGCGCCCCTCCTCGGAGATCATGCGCATGGCGGTGTCGAGCTGCCACCCGCAGTCGCAGCGCAGCGAGTGGAACACGTCGCCGGTGAGGCATTTGGAATGCATGCGGACGAGCACGCTCTCCGCGCCCAGGACGTCGCCGTACACCAGGGCCACGTGCTCGTGGCGATCGACGTCATTCCGGTAGCCGATGATGCGCCAGGTGCCGAACGCGGTGGGCAGCCGCGCTTCGGCCACGCGGTGCACCAGGCGTTCGTTCTTGAGGCGGTGGGCGACGACCTGCGCCACGGTGATGAACGTGAGCTGATGCTCCTCGGCGAACTTCTCGAGCCGGGGGCGCCGTGCCGCGCTGCCGTCCTCGCTCAGGATCTCGCAGATGACGCCGGCGGGGTACAGGCCGGCGAGCCGGGCGAGATCGGTGGCCGCCTCGGTGTGGCCCACGCGCTGGAGCACGCCGCCCTCGCGCGACCGCAGCGGGAACACGTGGCCGCCGTGCCGCAGGTCGGTGGGGACGGTGGCGGGATCGACGGCCACGCGAATGGTCGTCGCCCGGTCGTGGGCGCTGATGCCGGTGGTCACGCCGAACCGCGGGCTGGCGTCGATGCTCACCGTGTACGCCGTGCGGTACTCGTCGGGATTGGTCTCGCTCATCGGCGCGAGGTCGAGCTGGTCGACGCGTTCCGGAGGGAGCGCCACGCAGATGAGGCCGCCCGCCTTGCGGATCATGAAGTTGACCATGTCCGCGGTGACGAGCTCGGCCGCGCAGATGAGATCGCCCTCGTTCTCGCGATCCTCGTCATCGGCCACGATCACGAACTTGCCGGCGCGCAGGTCGGCGATCGCCTGGTCTACGGTGCCAAAGGTCATATGGAGTGCGCCCGGTAGGGCGCGGTCAGTCGCTGCACGTATTTGCCGATCACGTCCGCCTCCACATGTACGTCGTCTCCCTCGCGCAGCGCGCCGAGGGTCGTGTGGCGGATGGTATAGTCGATCAGGGAGATCTGAACCACGTCGGGCGCCGGCAGTTCGTTCACCGTGAGGCTCACGCCGTCCACCGTGAGCGAGCCGTGCGCCACCATAAGTTCCGCGAGCGCCGACGGGAGGGCAAGGTCGACGAGCCGCGCGTCGGCGCGCTGCTCCACCGCCTGGACGCGGGCCACGCCGTCCACATGACCGAGCACGAGATGTCCGCCCAGCCGGTCGCCCAGGCGCATGGCGCGCTCCAGGTTGACGCGGCGCCCCGGGGTCCACGCGCCCACCGTGGTGCGGTCGACGGTGGTGACGACGGCGGCGGCGATGAACCAGCCACCGCCGTGTTCACGCACGGTGAGACAGGCCCCGTTGACGGCGATGCTCTCGCCGTCGGCGAGGTCGTGGTAGCCGCACGCGATGCGGAACTCGCGTCCCGCTCCGGTCTCGGCCACGTGCTCGATGGTGCCGACGCTGTCAACCAGCCCGCTGAACACTAGAGCGCTCCCAGCGCATAGGTCGTCATGACGTCGGCGCCCAACACGCGCCGGTCCAGCACGGGCAGGCGTTCGAGGCGCGCGACATCGGCCGGCGGCGCGAACGCGAAGGCATTCAGCGCCCCCTCGCCCAGCAGCACGGGCGCCTGAAAGATAATCAGGCGGTCGACGACGGAGTTCGCGAGGAAGCTGCCCGCCAATCGCGCCCCGCCCTCCACCAGCAGCGACCCGATCCCCCGCTGGGCGAGCCGGAGCAGCGCTTCGGAGACGGCCGACGCCTCGATGATCTCCACCCCGGCCGCCGTGAGGGCTCGGGCCCGCGACGGCTCGCCGGCCCGCGCCACGATCACCACGGGCGCCGTGCGCGCCGTGCGCACGAGCCCCGAATCGAGCGGCGTGCGAAGCGTCGAGTCGAAGATCACGCGGACCAGCGGCGTGCGGGGCGGCGCCCAATCGCGCACCGTGAGCTGGGGGTCGTCGGCGAGCACGGTGCCCACGCCGACGGCGATCGCGTCGTGGCCGGCGCGCACGCGGTGCACCTCGCGCCGCGCCTCGGGCCCGGTGAGATGCGTGGTCGTGGAGCGGTCGGCCGCGGCGATGGCGGCGTCGATGGAAACCGCCAGCTTGAGCGAGACGAACGGCCGCTCGGGATGCGCGAACCGATGGAAGTACGCGGCGTTCAGCTCACGGGCCTCGCTCGCGCCGTCGCCGATGTCGACGGCCACGCCTGCGGCGCGCAGGCGGTCGGCGCCGCCGGCCGCCTGCGGATGGGGATCGCGCGTGGCGATCACCACGCGGGCGATGCCGGCGGCCACGATCGCATCCGCGCAGGGCGGCGTCTTGCCGTGGTGCGCGCACGGTTCGAGCGTGACGTAGAGCGTGGCGCCCCGGGCGACGCTGCCGGCCGCGGCCAGCGCCGCGACTTCGGCGTGGGCCTCGCCGTAGCGGGCGTGGAACCCCTCGCCGACCACGACGCCGTCACGGACGACGACGGCGCCGACCATCGGGTTCGGCGCCGTCTGCCCCCAGCCCTGGCGGGCGAGCTCGAGAGCACGGCGCATGACCGCCGAGCCGTCGCGATCGGTCATGCGCTACCAGGCCAGTCGGAGGCCCACGGAGCCGTACATGCGAGACGCCGCGGCGTCCTTGCCGGCGAACGAGTTGTACGTGTTCACCGTGCCGCCCGACACCTGGCCCACTTCGCCCACGAGCTTGAGGATCGGGAGGTCGATGGACAGATCGGCGAACATGTTGGTGCGCGTGAGGTCCTGGGAGAGCTGGACCTGCGGCGATGACACGCCCATGACCGTGGCCTGCATGGTGGCCGACTGGCTGTACTTGTCCTGTCCGAAGCCGGCGGCGAGGCCGAACACCAGGAAATGCTTGCCCGCCACCACCCGCCAGGCCGTCGTCCCGATGTTCATATCGGACGCCGACAGCGTGTTGGCCCCGGAAGTGCCGGTCAGCGAGACCGTGGGCAGATCACGTTTGAGGTAGGTCACGGACACGCCGGGCATGACGATCGACTCCTGCACGATGCCGAGCCGGACGCCATAGCCGAACTTGTAGGAGCCGTTCGGCGTGGCCACGGAGAAGTTGTTCTGGCTGACGTCGGGGATGTAAGCGGCGTTCACCAGCAGGTCCACGCCCCCCACGTTGGTGAGCCCGAGCGGGATGCCCTTGAACAGCCCCAGCGCGGCGTCTACCACCGGCATCGGCAGCGGCTGGTTGTCCTTGGTGGGCAGCACGCTCTGCCGTGCCCCGGTGATGCTCTGCGTGAACTGATCCACCTGCGGCAACGTGCCGGCCACGACGTTGGCCCGCACCCCGATCGAGAAGTGGCCCAGCCCGCCCAGCGTTCCACCCTGGCCCAACGTCGCGTTGCCGCCGGTGATGGCGGCCCCGAGTTGCGGCGCCATGTACTGGAAGAGATCCACCGCCTGCTGACAGCCGTCCTGGCTGATCTGTTGCGTGCTCAGGGGCGCGCCCGACGGACAGGACGGGGACTGCGCCCCCGCCGTACCGGCCATGCCCACCCCGATCGCCACACCCGCCACTGCTACCCATGCACCCTTCATACCGCCTCCGTATGCTGAATGTCCACACGGCCCGTGCCGCGCACCACGCGACCCAGCGGCCAGCCGTCGATGTCCGCCGCTGCCGCGCTCGCGATGACCGCGCCGGCGTCCGCGGGCGCGGCGATCACCACCATACCGACGCCCATGTTGAACGCACGGAACATCTCGTCGGTGGCCACGGCCCCGCCGCGCTGGAGCTGCGCGAACAGATTGGGCACTTTCCACGACCGGGCGTCCACCTCGGCGTCGAGCGTAGGCGGCAGGGCGCGATTCAAATTGCCGGGGAGCCCGCCCCCCGTGATGTGAGCCATGGCACGGACCCGCCCGAGCACCGGACGCAGCGCCGCGAGGTACGACCGGTGGATGCGCAGCAGCACGTCGGCCACCGAGCCGTCCTCGCCGGGAAAACGGTCGTGGACCGCGAGTTGCATGCGCGTGGCGACGATGCGCCGGGCCAGCGAATAGCCGTTGGTATGGAGCCCGTTGCTGGCCAGGCCGATCAGCACGTCGCCTTCCCGCACGCGGTCGGCGCCGAGGATGGCGTCCTCCTCCACGTAGCCGACGATGAATCCGGCCAGGTCGTAGTCGGGGGGCGTGTACAGCCCGGGCATCTCGGCGGTCTCGCCGCCCACGAGCGCGCACCCGTTCTCGCGGCACCCCGCGGCCACGCCCGCCACCACGCCTTCGACGACACTCGGGACGAGGGCGCCGAAGGCCACGTAGTCGAGGAAGAACAGCGGCGTCGCGCCCTGCACGAGGATGTCGTTCACGCAGTGGTTGACGAGATCGTGCCCCACCGTGTCGTGGCGCGCGGCATCGACGGCCACCTTGATCTTGGTGCCCACGCCGTCGGCGCTCGAGACGAGCACCGGATGCCTGGCGTCGGCCGGCATGCGGAACATGCCGCCGAACCCACCGAATCCGCCGCGCGTGCCCGCCGTGAACGTGGACTCCACGAGCCGCTTGATGCGGTGCTTGGCGTCCTCGGCGGCGTCGATGTCGACGCCGGCGGCGCGGTAATCGAGCGGCCCGCCGCTCACGCCGTGAACTCCGATTCGAAGGCCACCAGGCGATGAAATTCGCGCACCCGCCGCGTGACGTCGGCGTGCCGGATCTCGAGCAGGCGGTCGACCGAGAACTTCTCCACGGCGAACGAGCCCATGGCGCTGCCGTAGATCACGGCGCGGCGCAGGCTCTCCTCGGAGATGTCGCCGGTGTGGGCGAGGTAGCCCATGAAACCGCCGGCGAACGAATCGCCGGCGCCGGTGGGATCGAACACCTCCTCGAGGGGATACGCCGGCGCGAAGAACACCGACGTCGGCGTGAACATGAACGCGCCGTGCTCGCCCTTCTTGATGATCACCAGCTTGGGACCGCGATCCATGATCCAGCGCGCCGCCTTCACGAGATTGAACTGCTCGGTGAGCTGGCGCGCCTCGCCGTCGTTGAGGGTGATCGCGTCCACGCGCTCGAGCAGGGCGAGCAGCTCGGGCCGCCGGCTCTCGATCCAGAAGTTCATCGTGTCGCAGGCCACGAGCTTGGGCGCGCTCACCTGATCGAGCACGTCGAGCTGGAGGCGGGGGTCGATGTTGCCGAGGAACACGAACGGCGCGTTCCGGAACTGCTCGGGAATCCGGGGATGGAAATTGGAGAACACCCCGAGATGCGTCTCGAGCGTCTCGGCCACGTTGAGATCGTGGCGGTAGCGGCCGCGCCAGCGGAACGAGGCGCCGTCCGCCTGCTCCACGCCGGCAAAGTCCACGCCGCGCGCGATGAGCGGCTCGAGCTTGGCCATCGGGTAGTCGTTCCCGACCACGCCCACCACCTGCACGGGCGCGAGGTGGCTGGCCGAGGCGGCGAAGAAGTTGGCCGATCCGCCGATCACGTTGTCCGCCTTGCCGAACGGCGTTTCGACGGAGTCGAGGGCGACCGATCCGACCACCAGCACTGCGTGCGTCACATGCGCTCCGGGGCGGTGATGCCGAGAAGGGTGAGTCCGTTGTGGAGGACGATCTGCGAGGCGCGGGCGAGCGCGAGCCGGGCCTTCATGATCGGTTCGGGCTCGTTGAGCACGTGCGCCGTGTGATACCACAGGTGCACCTTGCCGGCGGTGTCGTGCAGGTACATGGCCAGCCGGTGCGGCTCGAGCGCCTGGGCGGCGCCGGCGACGAGGGCCGGGTAATCGAGCAGCGCCTTGATCAGCTCCAGCTCCTCGGGCCGCGTGAGCTGCGCGTAGTCCACGTCGTCGCCGGTGACGGAGGCGACCGCGATCTCGCCCACGCGAAAGATGCCGCTCAGCCGCGCGTGCGCCATCTGGATGTAGTACACCGGATTCTCTTCGGACTGCGACCGCGCGAGGTCGACGTCGAACTGCAGTTGCGAGTCGCCCTTGCGCATGAGGAAGAAGTAGCGCACCGCGTCGCGGCCCACCTCGTCGATGAGATCGCGCACCGTGACGTAGCTGCCGGCGCGCTTGGAGATCTTCACCTCCTCGCCGCCCTTCATGACGGTGACCATCTGGTGCAGCACGTACTCCGGGTAGCCCTCGGGAATGCCGAGCGCCAGCGCCTGCAGGCCGATGCGCACCCGCGTGACCGTGCTGTGGTGGTCGGAACCCTGCACGTTGATGGCGCGCTTGAAGCCGCGCTCCCACTTGGTGACGTGGTACGCCACGTCGGGCACGAAGTACGTGGGCTCGCCGCCCTTCTCGGCGCTGCGGCGCATGACGCGATCCTTGTCGTCGCCGAAGTCGGTGGTCTTGAGCCAGAGCGCGCCGTCCTTCTCGTACGTGTGGCCGGCGGCGACGAGGCGGCGGATGGTCTCCTCCACCTTACCCTCGCTGTACAGCGAGGATTCCAGAAAGTAGACGTCGAACTTGACGCCGAAGGCCTGGAGGTCGCGGTCCTGCTCCTTGCGCAACTCCTGCACGGCGAACCGGCGCACGGCGTCGAGATCGGCGCCGTCGGGATCGGCCGGGGTCGTGTCGGCGTACCGCTGCGCGATCTCGCGAATGTACTCGCCATGGTAGCCGCCTTCGGGGATCGCCGCCTCACGGCCGCGCAACTGCGCGATGCGCGCCTGCACGCTCACCGCCAGATTCATGATCTGGGCGCCGGCGTCGTTGTAGTAGAACTCGCGCGTCACGGCCCACCCGGTGCACTCGAGCAGCGCCGAGATGGCGTCGCCGAGGGCGGCCTGCCGACCGTGCCCCACGTGCAACGGGCCCGTGGGATTGGCCGAGACGAACTCGACGTTCACCACCGCGCCCTGCCCCGCGTCGGTGCACCCGTAACCGGCGCCCGCGCGCAGGAGGGCGAGGAGGCCCTGGGCCAGCGTACCGGTGGCCACGCGGAAGTTGATGAAGCCGGGCCCGGCGATCTCGGCGGCGCTGAGACCGGCGCGCGCGAGATCCATGGTGTCGATGATCTGCTGGGCAAAGTCCCGCGGCTTCTTGCCGAGCCCCTTGGCCAGCACCATCGCGAGGTTGGTGGCCCAGTCACCGAACGCGGGATCGCGGGGCCGCTCGAGGACGGGGGAGACGTCGTCGGGCGCACCGAGCGCTCGTGCCGCGCGCGAGAGTTCGGCGCGCAGCAGGTCGTCGCCGCTCATCAGGAGCCGCTCTTGGCGTCGCCTTTAGCGCCGCTGCTCGAGCCGGATGACGGCGCGGCCGGCGCGGGCGCCGACGAGTCCTTGCCCTTGGACTCCCCGCCCTTGGACGCTCCGCTCTTCGACTCACCGCCCTTGGACTCGCTGCCCCTGGACTCGCCGCCCTTGGACTCGTTGCTCTTGGACTCGCCGCTCTTGGACTCGCCGCCCTTGGCGCCCTCCGCCGACGCCGTCTTCTCGCTCGGCGACCCGCCCTCGCTGCTCCTGGGCGGCGGCTCGTTGCCGCGTCGAGTGTGCGCGTTCTTACCGTAATCCGTGAGGTAGAAGCCGGAGCCTTTGAACACCAGGCCGGCCCCGCCCGAAATAAGGCGCACCGCGGTGGCGCCGCATTCCGGGCATGGAAGTTCGGCCTGGGATGCGCTCATCATCCGGTAGAACTTGTCGAACTCGTGCCCGTTGGGGCAGCGGAACGCGTAAGTTGGCATGACTCGGGAACTTAGACGTGCAACGGGAGCCTGTCTAAGCTAGCGGGCTGGCGCCGCGGCATCAAGCCGCGCGCCGCTGCCGCCGGCCCAACGGCATGGCGCCGGCCGAGGGACCCGTCAGGCCGGCCGGTATTCTCCCCACTGCACGCGGAGCACGTCCGAGATCTCGCCCACCGATGCGCGCGCGCGCACGGCGTCGATGATGTGCGGCATCAGGGGCGGGCGGGCGCCCCCCGGCGTGGCGTAGCTGGACGCGGCGGCGCCGAGCGCGGCGAGGGCACGCTGGACGGCCGCGCCGTCGCGCTTGCGCTTGGCGGCTACCAGGCGCGCCACCTGGCCGCGCTCCAGCTCGGAATAATCCGGCGTCGGGATCACCGGCGGGGCCTCGCCGTCGGAGAACCGGTTGACGCCGACCACGGTCGTGTCGCCGCGTTCCACGCTGAGCTGATAGTCGTACGCACTGCGGGCGATCTCTTCCTGGAAGAACGACGCCTCTATGGCGCGGGCGGCGCCGCCGAGCGCGTCGACGCGCGCCATGAGTTCAGTGGCGGCGCGTTCGAGTTCGTTGGTGAGGCGCTCCACGTGATAGCTGCCGGCCAGCGGATCGGCGGTGAGGGCGGCGCCCGATTCGTAGCCGATGATCTGCTGCGTGCGCAGGGCGAGGGTGGCGGCCTGCTCGGTGGGGAGCGCGATCGCCTCGTCGTACCCGTTGGTGTGCAGCGACTGCGTGCCGCCGAGCACGGCCGAGAGGGCCTGGATGGCCACGCGGACCACGTTGTTCAACGGCTGCTGGGCCTGGAGGGTGACGCCGCCCGTCTGCGTGTGGAAACGCAGCCGGCAGCTCTTGTCGTCGGCGTGGAACCGCTCGCGCATGAGGCGGGCGTACAGCCGGCGGGCGGCGCGGAACTTGGCCACTTCCTCGAACAGATCGTTGTGCGCGGCGAAGAAGTACGACAGCCGCGGCGCGAACGCGTTCACGTCGAGGCCGGCCGCGACGGCGCGGTTCACGTACTCCACGGCGTTGGCGAACGTGAACGCCAGCTCCTGCACCGCGGTGGCGCCGGCCTCCCGCATGTGGTAGCCGGAGATGGAGATGGGATTCCAGCTCGGGACGTCGGCGGCGCAGAACCGGAACACGTCGGCGATGAGCGCGAGCGAAGGTTCGGGCGGGAAGATGTAGGTGCCGCGGGCGATGTATTCCTTGAGGATGTCGTTCTGGATGGTGCCGCTCAGCCGGTCGCGCGCGATGCCCCGCTCCTCGCCGACGACGATGTACATGGCGAGCAGCGTCGACGCGGTGGCGTTGATGGTCATCGACGTCGACACGCGGTCGAGCGGGATCTCGGCGAACAGCGCGTGCATGTCGTCCACGGTGTCGATGGCGACGCCGACGCGGCCCACCTCGCCGAGGGCGCGCGGCGAATCGGAATCGATGCCCATCTGCGTGGGGAGGTCGAACGCCACGGAGAGCCCGGTCTGGCCGGCGTCGAGCAGCATCCGGAACCGCGTGTTGGTCTCGCTCGCCGTGCCGAAGCCGGCGTACTGGCGCATGGTCCACAGGCGGCCGCGATACATGTCGGGCTGGATGCCGCGGGTGAACGGAAACGCGCCCGGGTCGCCGAGGTCGCGCGCGTAGTCGCACGCGACGTCGGCGGGGCGGACGACCGGAGGGACGGGGAGGCCGCTGGGGGTGGAGTCGGGAGAGGAAGGCATCGGGAATGAGAACTGGGGGACCACGCGGGGCCGGGACACGCGCAACAGGATCACGCCAGGCCCAATCTACGCGGTTCCGCGGTCACGCCTCCACCGAGATCTCTCCCCCGACCATCCGCTCCGCCAACTCGACGTCGGCGCGGCTCCCGATATAGAGCGGCGTCCGCTGGTGCAGTTCGGTGGGCTGCACATCGAGCACGCGCTGCGTGCCGTCGCTGGCCATGCCGCCCGCCTGCTCGACGATGAACGCCAGCGGATTGGCCTCGTACAACAGCCGCAGCTTGCCGGCCGGGGATTTGCTGTTGCGCGGATAGGCGAAGATGCCGCCACCCAGGAGGTTGCGGTGGAAGTCGGCGACCAGCGATCCGACGTACCGGATGTTGAGCGGCGTGCGATCGCCCTCGAGGCCGCGATAGCGCCGCATGAGCGCGCGCACCTGGTCGTTCCAGAGCCGCTGGTACGAATCGTTCACCGACAGATAGCGGCCGTTCTCGGGGATCCGGATGTTGGGGTGCGACAGCAGGAACTCGCCGATCGAAGGGTCGAGGGTGAACCCGTGGGCGCCCGACCCGGTGGTGTACACGAGCATGGTGCTCGAGCCGTAGATCACGTATCCCGCGGCCACCTGGCGCCGTCCGGGCTGGAGCAGGTCCTCCAGGACGCCATCGCGGCCGCGCGTGATCTTGGGGACCACGGAGAAGATCGTGCCCACCGGCACGTTGACGTCGATGTTCGAGGAGCCGTCGAGCGGATCGAACAGCAGCGCGTACTTGCCGGTGCGGAATTCGTTGGGGATCGGGATGATCCCCTCTTCCTCCTCCGACGCCATGGCGCACAGCCGGCCCGTATGGTCCATGGCCTTGATGATCGTCTCGTTGGCAAAGATGTCGAGCTTCTGCTGGATCTCGCCCTGCACGTTCTCCATGTGCGCGGAGCCGAGGATGTCCACGAGGCCGGCGCTGCGCACCTTGTTGGTGATCATCTTGGCGGCGAGCGCCAGATCGTACAGGATGTTGGACAGATCCCCGCTGGCGTCGGGGTGCTGCCGCTCCTGCTCGATGATGAACCGCTCGATCGTGACGACCGACGTCGGGGTGTGATTGACCACGAGTTCGTCCTCGAAAGGGGGGGAGGATTCGTCCCGGAAAGTGTGCGCGTGGTCATGGGAGGGGCAAGCCCGCCCCCTCCGCCGGCCGGCGCGCGACGCGTCAGGCGTGCGCGGGCGGCCGCACGTGGTCGAAGATCAGTTCGGTCTCGATGTGGCCCACTTCGGGACGCGAGAGGAAGCGATCCAGCGCCAGATCGCGCAGGTGCTGCGCGTCGCGGGCCACGACGTGAACGAGGAAATCGATCTCGCCGCTCACGTGGTACACGTCCACCACCTCGGGAATCGTCACGACGTAGGCCCGGAACTGCTCGAAGTTCTCGCGCGAGTGCTGCGGAATGCGCACGGCGATCATGGCCTCGATCCCGTAGCCGAGGACGGCGGGATTGACGTCGGCGTGGAAGCCGAGCACGGCGCCGGTCTGGACCAGGCGCCGGAGGCGCTCGTGGCAGCTGGACGGGGCGAGGCCGACGCGCGCGGCGAGCTCTTTATTGGAGAGCCGCGCATTGTTCGTCAGGGCGGCGAGAATCTCGCGATCCGTTTGGTCTAAAGGGCGGTTTTCCATGAATTTACCGAAAACTGTTCGTTAGCTGTGGCACGTACACGAAGAGTATTCTACATGCATGCCATCCACGGAAGCAAATTCCATGACCGCCAAGAGCATCGACACCGCCGGCGTCCACGCCGGACGCGAAGAATTCCGCCAACTCGGGGTGCACGCCGCCCCTCTCGACCTCTCCACCACCTACCCGATCGGCGAACTCTCCGAGGCCATCAGCGACCTCGATGCGATGATCGCCGGCCACCGGCCGGAGCACAACGCGATCTACGCGCGGCTGGCCAACCCCACCGTGGACCGCTTCGAGCACGCCCTGGCCGAACTCGAGGGCGCCGACGACGCCGTGGCCTTCGGCTCGGGCATGGCGGCGATCGCCGCCGCGCTCCTCGTGGCCCGACAGCGCGGCTCGCACGTGGTGGCCGTGCGCCCGCTCTACGGCGGCACGGACCATCTGCTCGAGTCTCGCCTGCTGTCGCTGGACGTCACCTGGGCCACGCCCGACGGCGTGGCCCGCGCGATCCGTCCCGAGACCTCGCTGGTGGTGATCGAGACGCCGGGCAACCCCACGCTCGTCCTGGTGGACATCGCCGACGTGGTGCGACAGGCGGGACGCGTGCCCGTGCTCGTGGACTCCACGTTCGCCACGCCGGTGCTGCAGCAGCCGTTGGCGCTGGGCGCGACGCTCTCGCTGCACAGCGGCACGAAGTACCTGGGCGGGCACGGCGACGTGATGGCGGGAGTGGTCGCCACCAACGACGACTGGGCGGGCGCCCTCCGGCAGGTACGCATTCTCACGGGCGGCGTGCTGCACCCGATGGGCGCGTACATGCTGCACCGGGGGCTGCAGACGCTGGGGGTGCGCGTGCGCGCGGCGCAGGCCGGGGCGATCGAGATCGCGCAGCGGCTCACGGACAGTCCGGCCGTGGAGCGCGTGTACTTCCCGGGGTTGCCGGGCGCGGATCCCACGGGATTGATCGGCCGGCAGATGCGCGGCCCCGGCGCGATGATCAGCTTCGAAGTGGCCGGGGGATTCGACGCCGCGGCCGCGGTGCTCCGCGCCGTGCGGATGATCACGCCGGCCGTGAGCCTCGGCTCCACCGACTCGCTCATCCAGCACCCCGCCGGACTCACGCACCGCGTGATCGGCGAGGCGGCGCGCGAAGACGAAGGCCTGAGCCCTGGCATGCTGCGTCTGAGCGTTGGCCTGGAGGCGCCGGCAGACATCTGGGCCGACCTGGAGCGCGCCCTGGCCGCGGCGCAGGCGGTGCACGCCGAGCCCGCCTACGCGATGGCGTAGGCCCCTCAGCGCGGCATCGACGGCGTCACGGGCCATGCGTCGCCGCCGGCCTCGACGCGCAGCGAATGCCCGTCGGTGCCGATGACCACGGTGGACAGCCGGTCGGTGCGCAGCACCAGCGCGCCGGCCGCCGCCAGACGGCGCATCACGTCGGCGCTGGGATGGCCGTAGCTGTTGCCGGCGCCCACCGACACGAGCGCGATGCGGGGCGACACGGCCGCCAGGAAATCCGGGGTCGAGCTGGTGGAGCTGCCATGGTGCCCCACCTTGAGCACATCCGCCTGGAGGAGGTTGCGCGCGTGCGCCAGCAGCCACGCTTCCTCGCCGCGCTCGGCATCGCCCACGAGCAGCATCCGGATCCGCCCCACCCGCACCAGCGCGATGGCGCTGGCGGCGTTGGCGTCGTGCGATCCGGCGACCCACGCCGAGTCGGGTCCGAGAAAGGTGATCGTCACCTCGTCCACGACCAGCGAATCGCCCGGGTGCACCCGACGCCAGGCCACGCCGCCGCGGCGGGCCTCGAACAGCGACGCGCGGTAGGCGACGCCGGCGTCGGTGTAGGCCGCGTCGTAGTACCGGGACGGGCGCAGCGCGCGGATCACACTCGCCGCGCCGCCCACGTGATCGTCGTGCGGGTGCGACAGGATGAACGCGGCGAGCGTTCCGCCGCGATGCGCGATGTAGGGGACGACAGTCGCGCGGCCGGCATCGCCCCCGCGCCAGATGCGGCCCGCATCCATCAGCACCCAGTGCCCGCGGGTGGTGCGCAGGGCGATCGCGTCGCCCTGCCCCACGTCGATCAGGTGCAGTTCGGTGCGCGCGCTCGCCGCGGGCATCAGGGGCGACCAGGCGACGAGCGCGAGCGATGCCAGGGCCACGCCCGCCGCGCGGGCGGGAAACCGGCTGACGCAGGCCACGAGCAGCGCCACGGCGAACAGCGCGCCGCACGCGGCGGCCTGTGCGGTGGGGGCCACGGCGATCGACCCGCCTGGCACGGCGGCGCCGGCCGCCGCCACGGCGTCGAACGCCCAGAGCAGCGGATGGGCCGCGTCGGCCAGCCACCGCGCGAGCGGTCCGGCCGGCGACAGCACGAGCGCCAGGAACATCATCGGCTGCGCCAGCGCGATCACCGGCCCCGCGAACACGTTGGTGAGTGGGCCGATCAGGCTGAGCCGGCCGAAGTACCACGCCACGAGCGGCGCCGTGACCACGGTGGCCATGAGCGACGCCGCCACGGTGCCGGCCACGGTGCGCCGCACGCCGGCTAGATCGCGCATCCACGTCACGCGTTGCGCGAGCGCCGACGCGGCGACGAGGGCCGCGACGCCGGCCACGCTGAGCTGGTAGCCCACGTCCCGCGCCACGCGGGGATCGACCAGCGGCATCGCGGCGCCGATGGCGAGGATGGCCCACGGCGACGTGGGCCGCTGCCACAAGCGCGCGCAGACCACGGCGGCGAGCATGACGGCGGCCCGGAGCGCCGGGGCCGGCGCGCCCAGCATGGCCACGTAGGCGGCGATCACGACGAGCGTGGCGACGCTGGCCCGGCGCCGGGAGAGCCGGAGCAGTTGGAACACGAGGTCGGTGGCGACGGCGATGAGCGCCACGTGCAGCCCCGAGATGGAGAGCATGTGCGTGAGCCCGGCCGCCGCGTAGCGGTCGCGCATCTCCACCGGGATACCGCGCTGGTCGGCCACGAGCAGGGCGCGCGCCAGCGGCGCGTCGGCGCCGAAGACGGCGTCCACGCGCCGCCCCGCGCGGTCGCGCCACCGCGTGAGCGCCGAGCCCGGCCGCACAACGCGAATGGTGGCGCGCATCACGAGCAGTCCGCGGGCGGATCGCGTGACGTCGCCGCTGGCGAGCACGATGAATCCGGCGCGCGAGGAGCCACGGGCCACCGCCAGCGAGACGTCGGCGCGGCATCCGACGGCGTGGGCCCGCGAGAACGAGCCCGGATCGGCGGCGTCGTCCAGTTCCACGCGGATGGCCGTGCGCCCGCCCAGCGCGGCGAGACAGCGGGCGTCGTCGCGCGCCGTGGCGTACGCCACCATCGCCCCGGCGGCAACGAGGAGCGCGGCGGCGGCGATGGTGGCGCGGCGCGCGATCGCGGCCAGGGCGGCCACCGCCATCGACAGCCAGGCCGCGACCGCCGACGCGCCGGCGAATCCGAGCAGCAGCCCGGCCGCGTACGAAGCAACTCCAACGGCGAAGATCGGCATGGCGCGGGCGGGCTGGACGCCTCGCCGCGCGGCGATCGGCGCCTAGGCGGTGGGGCTCGGGGGTGTGGGACGACCTGCTTCGTGGCGCGGCGCGGCGGCCACACGACGCATGGCATCGAGCACGCGCACCGACAGATCGGCTCTGCCCTGGTCGCTACGCAGTTCGAGATTGGCCAGCGCCCAGCCCCGCGCGGTGTTGGTGTAGCGGGGACGAAGTTGGTTGAGCACGTACGTCACCACGTCATCCGTGCATTGCTGACAGGCGCAGAACGCCGTACTCGTGGGCAGCAGTTGGGCGTGCGCCTCGCGCACGACCTCTTCCACGATGTTCTTCATCCGGCCATCGGGAGCGCGCGCCGATCGGCGACGGCGGTGCCGGTGAACGTGAAGCCGGTGGTGCCGGTGAGCTCCACCGTGAGATAGCGGCCGAGCATCGAGGCATCGCCCGGCACGAGGACGGTCTTGAAGTCGCGGGTGCGGGCCTGCAACAGGTCGCCGCCGCGGCGCGCTTCGCGCTCGACCATCACCTCCACGCGCTGGCCGAGCAACGCCAGATTACGCGACCGCGACGCGCCGCGCACCGCCTCGACCAGCCGCTCCAGCCGCTCGCCGGCCACGGCATCGGGCACGGTGTCGGCGGCGGGCAGGCGCGTGGCGGCCGTGCCCTCGCGCGGCGAGAACTTGAAGGTGAAGGCGTCGGCGAATCCAACGGCGCGGACGGCGCTCAGCGTCTCCTCGAAGTCGGCCTCGGTCTCTCCGGGAAATCCCACGATGACGTCGGTGGTGAGGCTCAGCCCGGGGATCGCGGCGCGCAGGCGGTCCACGCATTCGAGGTATTCCTCGCGCGTGTAGCGGCGCAGCATCCGCTTGAGAATCCGCGTGCTCCCCGACTGCATGGGCAGGTGCACGTGCTCGCACACGGCAGGCACCTCGGCCATGGCCGCGATCACGCGATCGCTGAAGTCGTTGGGGTGCGGGCTGGTGAACCGCAGGCGCCGGATGCCGGGCACGGCGCCCACGGCGCGCAGGAGGTCGGCGAAGTCATGGGCGCCGTCGTGATACGAGTTCACCGTCTGGCCGAGCAGCACGACCTCGCTCATGCCGTCGGCGATGACGTCGCGCGTCTCGCGCACGACGTCCGCCAACTGGCGGCTGCGCTCGGCGCCGCGCGTGGTGGGCACGATGCAGTACGTACAGCGATAGTCGCAGCCGCGCTGCACGGGGATCCATGCCTTGACCTTGTCGAACCGCCGCGGCGTGAAGTCCTCGTAGTGCTCCTCGAGGTCGAAGTCGGTGGCCGTGGTGCGCTCGCCGCGCCGCGCGCCGTCCACCAGCATCGGGAGCGCGCGATAGCCGTCGGGACCGATCACGAAACTCACATGCCGCGCCTGGTCGAGCAGCCGCGCGCCCAACCGCTGGGCCATGCACCCCGTGACCCCGAGCACCGACCCCGGCTTCATGTCGCGCTTGAGCTCGCCCACGCGGCCCACCACGCGCTGCTCGGCGTGCTCCCGGATGGCGCAGGTGTTGACGAGGATCACGTCGGCGCTCCGCGCGTCCGACGCTTCGTCGTAGCCGTGCGCCGCGAGCGACCCGAGCATCAGCTCGGAGTCGCTCACGTTCATCTGACACCCGTAGGTCTCGATGTAGACGGTGGGACGTGCGGCCGTGGTCATCTGGCGCGGGGATCGGGATTGGCGTGAGCGGAGAAAGATAGCCGCCTCAGGCGGCCACCAGCGAACCGTCCGTCGCGGTGCGTAATCGAGCGACGAACCGGTGGCCCCGGGGCAACGCCGGATCGTCCAGCCGCACGGTCAGATAGTCCTCGGTGAGCCCGCTGCGGTGCCCGGCGGCCCCGAGGACCAC